>Ga0197142_1000236_pt1 | contig 50276 bp, 41 predicted proteins | sample GBS60_MetaG_FD_148614 | JGI IMG/M metagenome (GOLD analysis project Ga0197142, IMG submission 148614) | Sediment microbial communities from Great Boiling Springs, Gerlach, Nevada, United States - GBS 60_MetaG | ecosystem: Environmental > Aquatic > Thermal springs > Hot (42-90C) > Sediment... | reverse complement strand
TTTGATCCTGGGGCTAATTTCTGAAGGGTTTTTATTTTTTACCACCCTTCTTTTTCTTTCCACCTTTCTTGCTAGCCATTCTTGAATTAATCTCTTTCAATTTGGGGCCGACCAAACCCCTTTTTTTAAAAACTTGAAGTGAATAGTTTTATAATTAAAATTTTAACATTATTTTTTTTATCTTGTCAAGATTTTTTTTGTGGAAAACTCAAAAAATTTTTTTTAAAAAAATTAAAAAGTGAATTTAAAAATTAAATCTATCAGAAATAATTTTTATCTCAACCTCTGGAATAATTTCAAATTTATCTTCTAAAGTTTTTTTGACTAACTCAATTAAATTAAAAACATCTTTAAAAGTTGCCTTAGAAAGATTAACAATAAAATTTGAATGCTTAAAAGATATTTGGGCATCTCCAATTCTTTTTCCTTTAAGTCCTGCCTCTGAAATTAAAAAAGCAATAGGAATTACAGGAAAAGGATCATCTTTAACTTTATTCATTTCAATTACAAAATTTTTAAGTTTTTCTGGAGCTTTTTCTAAAGGATAATTTTTAAAAATACTACCTGCGTTTGGATATTCAATCGGGTGTTTTTCTTTTCTATATTGAATTTTTTCTTCTGCTATTTTTCTTAATTCATCTTTATTAAAATTTGTCTTAAAAGAAAGTACAGTCGAAATGATAAACCATTTTTTATTTTTTCTAAAAAAAGAATCACGATAAAAAAAATTACAATCTTCTTTTTTAAAAACTTTCATTTCTCCATTTTCTAAATTAAAAGCTTCAACTTCCAAAACTAAATTTTTAAATTCGCCACCAAAGCATCCTACTCCTCCTTCAATTGCGCCACCAACTGTACCCGGTAATCCCCCTGCCCATTCTAAACCTTGATAACCCTTTTCTATTGTTAAATTAAGTAAATCGCTAACTAAAACACCTGATGAAACTTTAATTATTCCCTCCTCAATCTCTCTTATATCTTTTATAGAATTTTTAACAACTACTCCTTTAAAATCATCAATTAAGATATTAGTCCCTCCTCCTAATATAAAAATTGGACTTTTTTTCTCCTTTTTCCACAAATAAAAATCTAATAAATCTTTAAAGTTTTCTATTTCAACAAAATAATCAGCTTTCCCTCCTATCTTAAAATTAGTTAAACTATCAAGTTTTTTATCCTTAATCAATTCCATCAGTTTAAAAAATCAAAATTTAGTTTAACTTTTTAATAGTATTTTTTAACCTCCCTATCATATTTTCTCCAAGATTCAGCCACCTCTGGGTATTTTTCATCAAGTTTGTTTAATATCAAGTTCCTTAAAGAAACAGTATCAACAGTTTCTAAACCAGAAATTGAATCCATCACATACTCAGCCAATTCTTCAATGAGTTGAAAAATTTTATCCTCTTGATAACCAGCTTCTTTAGCAGCCTTTTCTATCGACTTCTTTATTTTATCTATCTGAAAATCTTCTTTTGAATTATCTCTCTTTTGAACCTGTCTAACCATTTTAATTTTTATTTTAACAACGACCAAATTTTAAAAAATATTAATCGGCAAACTTGTACCAGCCATTATAATTTCACCAAAAGCAAAATAAAGAAATTGACAATAGTAGCAAGTAGCATTTCCTAAAAAACCACAAGCATAATCCATAGTTACACCACAACGTATTTCTTTACTTTCAGCCAAACCTAAGATCCAGGAACTAGGAGCTAAACTTTTATAAGAATAAAATAACGGGCTTGAAAGAAAAGATTGGGAAGCAAAAAAATTTCCTCCTCTAACACCGGTTACATAAATAAAAAAACCCTTGACTCCAAATAAATTTCCATAATCAAGGCTATTAACACAAGTACATGGAAAAATAAAAGTTATTTTGCCACCAAAGGGAAAAAAATTTCTTTGACGTAAGGAAAAATTTGGAAAAGGAGAAATTTGAGCTTGGGTTTTTTTAATAAAAAAACTCCCGATTGAATCTTTAAAAACCAAATTTCCATTTTTTAACAATTGGTTTATTCTATCTTTTAAATAAAAAGTTAAAATTTTATTTTTAATATCAGCTGATTTCTTACTCATCAATTTGTCATATTCATGCAAATTTTTAAAAAATATCTCTTTAGTTATTCTGTTTTGTTTATAATCATAAAATTTTTCAATCAGTCTAAGCTCTAAATAATTCTCGGCTATCATGTCTTTATGAAAATCTTTAAGTTCATTAGAAACCTCTAAGGCTTTTAATTTTTTTATCTTATTTTTAAAAATTTCTTGAAGCAGATTTATCCTTTTTTCTAATTTAGTCAAATCTTTTTCTTCCTCTTTTAAAAAATTTAAAAAATAAACATAAGAAGAAAAAACAGGCAAATTTTTGATTTGGATACTTTCTTCAAAAATTAAATTAAGTTCTTTTAAAAGTTCAGAATTCTCTTTAATTTTATCAAAAAAGTCCAATTTTTGAAAATAGAATTTTAAATATTCATCTATTTTTGACAACCCTTTACTAGTTATTAAAATTTCATCATCTTTTATCTCTGGCCAAACTATTTTTTGATCAAGTATTTCGTTTTTATTTAAAATAAAAAAATTTTCCGAAAAAGTTTTACTCTTTAAATAGTGAGTATTATAAAATTTTATTGAACTTAAGGAAAAAATCCCGCTTGACGGTCTTAAATTGTTTTTTTCTTGCCATCTTTTTACAGCTCTTTTGGTTATTTCATCATAATATCCTTGAATTTTTGAATTTTTAGGTAAAAAGCCCTCTTTTATAAGAAAAATTTGTAAACATAAAACATCTAAACCCTTATCACCCTTTTTTAATACTCTTTTAAATTCACAACTTAAATCTAAAGATTGATAAGCTAAAGTATTTTTAAAATTTAAAGATAATATTAAAATCAATAAGACAAAAATTAAAAATAGAATTTTAAAATATCTATTATATTCTTTCATAAAAATTAAAGTTTTATTTTAACCAACAACTTAAACTAAATTTTATATAATTAAATTATATTTCAAAATCCAAATTATTTAAAAATATGTTGGTTTAAATTATTTAACTTATTTTGGAAAGCAAAAGTAAACTTTCTAAATGAGGAGTGTTTGGATAAAAATCGAAACCAAAAATTTTATCTATTTTATAATTTTCCTTAAGCAGTAAAAAATCACGGGCTTGGCTAATTGGATTGCAAGACAGATAGAAAATAAACTTAGGTTTTGTTTTTAAAATTAAATTTATAACTTTTTTAGAAAGACCTGATCGTGGAGGATCTAAAATCAAAAGATCTGTTTGATATAAAAAACTTTCAGGAATTTTTTCAACTGATAAATTAAAAGCTTCAAAATTACTAAGACCATTAATTTTAGCATTAATTTTTGCATATTCAACTGCTTTCTTATTGCTTTCTACAGAAATTATATTTTTGGCTTTGTTTTTAAAACAAATGCCAATTACTCCCACCCCGGCATAAAGATCAACTAATTTATTTACTGGTCCGATATTTTGATTCATTATTTTTAAAACTTCTTCAAACAAAAAAACATTGTTTTGAAAAAAACTGTCATAGGGGTATTTAAATTCAAAATCTAATATCTTTTCTCTTAAAAATTCTTGCCCCCAAGAAAATAAAACCTCATCATAATTGGCTGCTGGACTTTTAAAATCTGATAAAGCTAAAACAAAGCCTGTTAAATTTTCATTTTTAAATTCTAAAAAATCTTTTTTAGTAACTAAAAATGATAAGTGGCGATCATTATAATTTATACTTCTTCTAATAATCAAATATTTAGGATTTTTAAAATTTAAATTATTTATCTTTTTTAAGAACTCTAATGCTACTTGATTGCTTGTTTTATCTATCAAAGCGCACCCTTTTTCTAAAATTACTTTACCAAAACGACTTCCTCTTTTATGAAAGGCCAAGTATAGATTTTTATTTTTAAAAAAAGAAAATTCAATTTTTGTTCGATATTCAAAAACTAAAGGTGAAGGTAAAAAATCTAATAACTCAATTTCTTCTTTGGCAAAAGTTCTATAAATTTCCAAAAGCAAATTCTTTTTTAGATTAATCTGATAATTGTAATCAAAAACCTGCCACGGAGAGCAGGAAAGATAATGATCTTCTAAAGGATTTTTTCTAAAAGGAGATTTTTCTAAAATTTCTAAAATTTCTCCTTCATAGTAATTTCTCTTGTTTTTTAAAATACGGATTTTTACTTTTTCTTCCGGTAACCCTCCATGAACAAAAACGATCTTACTTTTATATCTACCAATACTTATACCATTGTGCCCAATTTTTTCAATATAAATAATTATTTCTTTTTTCAACATAATTTATAAAATTTTTTAATTTATTATCTTATTTTAAAATTTAATCTAATAAATTATAAATCTAAATTAAAAACTACTTTAACTAGTCCAAATGTCAAATTCAAATTTTAATCCTTTTAATTTTATAAGCAAAAAATTTAGAGAAAATAAAAAATTTTGGCAAGCGGCTGAAAAATCTTTAACAAGAGAAAAGAAAAAAGAAGAAATTAAAGAATCGATAAAATCTTATAAAACAAAAATAATAGAAGCTTATTTTCGAAGATTATCTGAAATTTTTGAAGAAAAAGACCAATACAGAAAAAAAAGAAAACTAGATGCTTTAAAAAGATTGATTTTTAAGAGATTTATTATAAAGAAAGAAAATATACCAAAGAGCTACATCCAGCAAGAAGTAGAAAATCTTAAAAAAATTTATCCAGAACGAACAGAAGAAATAGTAATAGACAGATTAATACAAAGCCAAAAACAAAGTTTAGAAGTTTGGATTGATTATCTTATTTCTCAAATTGAGCATTATCCAAAAGAATTATTATATTGGGTATTTAATGAAGTCTTAAAGTTAGGTAGTTATAATTATGAAAAAAAGATTTTCAATCAAAGAAGTAAAAATACCATTTCCAATTTTCCTCCACTTAATGCTCAAGCCCTAGCTATTGTTCTTGAACAACTTATCAGAAAGTTTTTTAATAAACCTCCTAGTTTAATTTTACCATTATCGCAAAAAAGAAATTTCCTAGAAAACTTAGAAAGAGAAAATTTTAATGAACTTTATTGTTGGTCTCTTGAGTATATTAGATCTTTAAGGGAGGAAAAAGAGCTTCTTCCTATAACTTCTGGACAATGGAAACTTTTTTCAATTCAAAATAATCTTGATTCTTTATCATCACAAGAGCTTTTAACTAAAACTAAAAATGATTTAATAGAAAGTTTAAAAATTTTTAAAACCGGTTGGTGCATAGATCAACCAAGTGCAGCTTTGAATTATTTGGCAAGTAATAATATTTTGATTTATTTTTCAAATGATATAGAAGGAAAACCAACCATTCCAAGGCTAGTAATAATTTACAATTCTCCCTCTGCTACTTCTAAAATTGTTGATGAAACCACAATTTTTGAAATTAGAGGTATATCAGAAAATCAAAATTTGGATCCTTATATTTTGGAGATTTTAGAAAAAAAACTTAAAGAATTCCCAAAAAATACTAGGTTAAAATATCAACCAATTTTAGAAGATATTAAAATGCTTAATGAAATTTGGTTTAAATTTTTAAACGGGCAAGAGCTTACTATACAAGAATTAAGATTTATCTATGAAATTGATAAAAAGATAGGTTATTTTGGATACTATAAAGATGAAAGAATTAAAGAAATACTTTCACACAGAGACAAAAGAAAAGATTTGTCTTTAATTTTTAATTGTAAACCTTGGGAAATAGCTTTAACAACTCAAGAGGCTTTGCAAGGTAAATCTAAAATATATGTTGGAAGTTTAGATTTATCAGATAAACTAACTTTAGAGGAGATAAATTTACCAACTTATTTATATGGAGATCTTCTTTTAAATAACTTAAGATCAGCAAAAAATTTGGTTTTACCTAAAACTGTAAAAGGAGATTTAAATCTTTTTAAACTTCAAAGTCTAAAAGAAGTAAAATTACCAGATGAAATTTATGGATCTTTATATCTGGATTTTTTATCATCAAGCGAAGGACTTATTTTGCCATCATTTATAAAAGGAGAGCTTTTGATGCCAAGGATTTCAGAAATAAAAAATTTCACATTTCCTTCTGAAATAGGCGGCAATTTAGATATTAGAAGTTTACAAAAAGCAGAAAATGTGATCTTTCCTGAAAAAATTGGTGGGTCTTTAAATTTAGCATCTCTAAATTTAGCAAAAAATATTATCTTACCTAAAAGTATCGAGGGTTTGGCTTTGGGATTGAATAGTTTAAAGAAAGGAGAAAACATTCAATTGCCTTCATATATTAAAGGAAACCTAAGTTTGATTTCTCTTAAAACTTTAGAATGTTTAAATTTTCCTCTAAATTTTAATGTAGAAGGAGAAATTTTTGTAAAAAATTTACCTGACCAAGAAATAGAAGATCTTAAAACAAAATATCCTCATTTAAAAATTAGAAAAACTATTTAAATTAATTTATAACTTAGAAACCCATTTATTTCCTTTTATATAAAATCTCCAAGGAAGTTGAGAATCCTCTTTTGCATACTCAATCCCTATCCTTTTTGTTTTAATTATTTCTTTTTCAGAAAAATTTTCTCCATTTTCTAAATAAAATATTTCACTTTTTATTAAATCATGCCCCCAAAAAGAAGAATCAATTTTTAAAAAATTACATAATTTAGCAGGACCGTTTGGATAAACTTTAAAATTACCAGAAATAGGTTCTAAACTTCTTATTAAAACGCACTGAGGATATCCTTCTTTATGGGTAGTGATATTAAATTGATAATAAAGACCATATATCAAATATATATAAACATGTCCTCCTTTTAAATATTCAACTAAATTTCTATTGGTTACCTTAGCGTTTTTTAACTTTAATATTCTGTTTAAAAAAATTTCTGGATCTTGTATATAATTTTTTATTCTTGAAAAATTTTTATAAATTATCTTTTTCTTTTCATTTATAGATTGTTCTTTTTGGCAATAAGCATGAGAAGCTTTATCTTTGGGACCAATATAGGCTTCTGTTTCAACTATTTTACCAATTATTAATTTTCTCTTATATTTTCTAAAAATATACTTGCCTAAAAGTTTTTTAGCTACTTTTAAAGTTGGCTCAAGAAAAAAATCTCTTCCAATTTTCATTTTTATATTTCTCTAGAAATAACTCAAATTATTATTAAACTATATTTTAATACGAGACGATTTAGAAATACTTAAGGCTTTGTTAAAAATTTTTATGGTTTCATCATAAGTTTGACGATCAACAAAATAAGGTGTTCCATCTTTTCCGCCATGAGCAAAAGTATATCTAGCCGGATCTTCAAAAGATGGCTTAGCTCCATAAATCACCTCTGAAATTAAAGATAAGGCTCTTATTGTTTTTGGTCCTACTCCTTCAATAAGTAAAAGTTCTTCTATTGTTTTTGGTTTAATAAACTTAGCCTCAGTCATTGTTTTTCTTAATCTTTTCAAATTAAAATTTTCTTCTACTATTGGATGCCAATGAAATTCAACATTTGGAAGAAATAAATTTTTTTCTGTTTTTGTTAAAATTCTTTCAGCTTCTTTTTCAAGCTTAGGTTCGTCGTTTAAAATTTTAATTATTCCCTCTTTATTTTCTTTACTTTCCTTTGCAGTTAAATTTAAAACTTTTTTTAAAAATACTTCTGAAACTATCCCAGAATGAGGATCTTCTGTCAAAATTTCTTTTTTATACCAATGATATCTTCTAGCTAATTTTTTTTGAGTATTCATTCCCTGTTGAATAACCGCCCAATCTCCTTTTTCTGTTAACACAAATGAATGATGATAAAGATTAAAACCATCTTGAATTAAGGAATTATCAACTTTAGCAACTAATTTTGAAATTTGACAATATTTATAACCATCAACTCCAATTTTTTCTGCTATCAACAAAAGTTCATTGGGAGTTTTTCTAGAAAATCTTCCCTTCCCCCCGGCAATATATATTTTTAAATTTCTTTCTCTAAAAGCTTCTTTTAAGGCTCCAGTTAAAACCACTGTAAGACCGGATGAATTCCAATCAAAAGCTAAAAGAGAACCAAAAGTTTGAAACCAAACAGGATTAGAAAGTCTTTTTAAAAACTCTTCAACTCCAAATTCTTCAATCATAATTTCAGACATAATTCCTCCAAGTTTTTTCATTCTTTCAAAAAGCCATTTAGGGCATTTTCCATAATCAAGAGTAATTGTAGCTACCCCAGTTTTCATAAATTAATTATAAAAAATTTAGGTTATTTTTTAAAATACTAAAATTTAAATAACCCAAAATCTTTTTTTATTTTATTAAATTTATTAAAATAATTAAACGCAAACTTTTATACTTTTAATATATATAAATTCACTAATTAAACTTTTAAAAAGCTATAAAATTTTGAGTATTATTATTAAGGTTCTTAAAAATAGTAATTTCTTAATTAATAGATAATTATTTTTTTATTGTTTTTCTATTAGTCCAGGGGGAGGGATTCGAACCCCCGCAGGCGCAAAGGCCGCCTGGTCTACAGCCAGGTGCAATTGTCCACTCTGCCACCCCTGGAAATAAGTTAACCAAATTTTTATATTTAAATAAAATTATATCATAAAATATATTCAAGGGGGCGCATAGCTCAGCGGTAGAGCGTCTCGTTCACAGCGAGAAGGTCGGAGGTTCGATTCCTCCTACGCCCACTTTCAAATCTTTAACAAAATTTTAGATAATTTTCTGCCTATAGCCACACAAGATCTAATAGCGCTTCCACAACAAGCAGCCAAAATTTTTCCTTTTTTAAAAATTTTTAAAGTTTTATCCTCTAAATCAAAACCCCATAGTACTTTAACCACTTTAGCTTTTTTTAAAAAAGGTAAAACATTTATTAAACCCATATTTTTTAATTTATTAAAATAATCAGTTGCTTGAAATTTATCATCTTCTTCAAAAATATCTTCTTGGCCAATTACAAACCTATGCTCTCCATCTATAACTTTAACGAAAATATAAACAATACCTCGGTTAAGATTTAAAATAAGATGAGGAAAACTTTTTTGCTCCTTTGACAATTTAAGATCCAAAACAAAAAGTTGTCTTTTTTTAAATTTAAAACCAGCTTCAGGAAAAATTTTATTTACAGAATGACCAATTGCTATCAAAGCTTTACAAGTTTTAAATTTTCCAATAGTTGTTGACAATATAACTTCATTATTTTTTTTATCTTCTTGAATATCTTCTAAAAATACTTTATGATAAATATCTATTTTATGATTTTGAGCTTGAGTTAAAAAATAATTTACAAGCTTAGAACTACTTATGTTTAAAGATGGAACCATAACTCCTCTGTTTAAAAAACAATAATAATCTTCTATTAAAGATAAATCAATTTTTTGCTTATTTAAATTTCTTATAAATTCCATAGTCTCAGAAGTTGCTTTTTTTATCTCTCTATTTTCAAAATATGATCTTATTGAACCTCCTGCATAAAGATAAGTTGACAAATGGTATGGATCTTTAGATAAGGGTTCTGGTTTTAAAAGAGCTGTCTTAAGTTTATTCTTGTTTAAACTTAAAAAATAAGCTGTTGAAGATGCAATTGGCCCTCCTCCAACTATAACTAAATCATAAAGATATGTTTTCATTGTTCAATAAAGTTTTAATAATTGATCGACTTTTTTTAAAATCATCAATTAATTTTAAAACAGGTAAATTATTTGACAAAACAATCTCCTTTAAAAAATAAATAAAATCTTTTTCTTTATTGTCTAAGTAATTCATCACTGAAGAAAGAATTTTTAAAGCTTCTTTTTTGATTAATTCATTTTTAAAACCATAAAGAGCTGAAATTTTATGAGCCTTATAATTGGGTACAAGACTTCTTTTTTTTAAACTATCATCTAAAATAAGACCTTTTAATAAAATAAAAAGAGTTTGATACATTTTTAATGAACCACAAGTATCAAAAGCTTTAAATTCTATTCTTCCCTTCTCCGCCTCTATTCTTGATATTTGAGTTAAGGATGGAAAACTCTTAATCATATTTCTAGAATCATTTAAAAAAACTAAACAAGAAGGTCTTAAACCTGTTCTTTTATAAGTTCTATAAGAATAGCCCCTCCATAATTTTTTATTAAAAAAAGGAGAAGAAAAACTAAAAGGTACAATAAATGGACTATAATAAGTAAGCTTCATTGCTATATCAATTAGCTTTTTATCATCAAGTGATTTAATTGAAAAATTAAAATCAGGACCAAAAGTTAAATTCGCAAGATTGGCAGTTAAAGATTCAGGAGACTCTTTTCTCATCTTTTTCTCATATTTATTGAGACTTGGTTCAAAATGTTTTTTAAAAGGATTAAAGCTTATCCAAGTAGGAAAAAAGCTAAGTTTTAATAAATGCTTTTTTAAAATAAAATAACTTTCTCTAAGCTCTTTTAAAACATCTTCTATCTTCAAATGAGGTGTAGTTCTTATTTCTAAACCTTTAATTAAGCAAGTTCTAAAAGAGCCATTAGGATAAAACCTTTCGTAACCTTCAATATAAATTCTTTTTTCTTTAATCTTAAGATCTCCTATTCTTAGATATTTATAATCACTTTTAAATTTGGGAATTTTTTTAATTATTATACTTAACTCATTAAAAGAAGTGTTTAAAAAATCAACAAAAATGAATCTTTTCTTTTTTCTAACTAGAGGAACTTCTACTTCAAGACCAAATTTAAATTCCATTTTAATTTAAAATAATTAAATACCTAAATCTAAGGTAGAAACCTTTAAAAATTTTTTAAGTAAAATCATTTTATTATTCTTCTAACATACTCACCAGTTTCTGTATTAACTTCGATTAGATCTCCAGTTTTAACAAATAAGGGAACATTAATAATTGCTCCGGTTTCAATAGTAACTGGTTTTGTCCCCGGTTGTTCTCTGCCTCCTTTTAATCCAATAGAAGCTTCTATGACTTTAAAAACCATCTTAATTGGAAGGTTTATATTCAATAACCTATCTTCATAGAAATAACCTTCAACTTTCATAGAAGGTTTTAAAAAATTTTTCTTATTAGCCAAAATCTTATCTTCTAAAAAATATATTTTAGAAGGATTGTTAATTTCTTTAAAAAAATACTTGTTATCTTTTGAATAAATAAATTCCAACTCTACTTTTCTTGTTTCAAGCTCTTCAAATTCATCATCTTGATGAAATGTTTGATTAATAACTTTGCCATTAATTAAATTTTTCATTTTAACTTGAACAGTTGAACTTCCTCTGCCTTTAAAAATAAAAGTAGAATCAAGAACTTCATATGGTTCTCCCTTAAATAAAAACCTAACCCCTCTTTTAAGATCATTATGTTCTAGCATTGTTCTAGCATTTTGGTTAGTTAAATTTAATTTATTTATAATAATTTTATCCAAAATTTCAATTTAACTCAATAAGATATCTTTCGATAAGATATTATTCTGACATAATCTGTTAATTTTAAGAATTAAGAATATTAATAATTAAAAATATTTATCTTATAATATTTATATGATTTCTTACGAAGATTTTGAAAAGTTAGATCTAAGAGTTGCAAAAATTTTGAATGCTGAAAAAATTCAAGAATCAAACAAATTAATTAAACTTCAAATAGATTTAGGAGAAGAAAAAAGAATAATTGTTGCAGGTATTTCTGAAAAATATCAACCTGAAGAATTAATTGGTCAATTAATAATTGTAGTTGCTAATTTACAACCAAAAGAGATAAATGGAATAAAAAGCGAAGGAATGCTTTTAGCTGTTGATTCAAAAAACGGTCCTGTTTTGGTTGTTCCCCTAGAACAAGTTTTTGTAGGAGAAAAAGTTAAATAATAGGAGTTAAAATTTCACTTTTATTTTCTAAAATAGCAAGCGTTACTTCAAAATGTGTGGAAATGTCGCCTTTTTGGGTTTTATAAACATATTCTTCATCATTTTCTATAGCATTTTCAGAAAAAAATGAAGCCATTGGTTCAATAGTAAAAAACATTCCAGGCAAAATTTTTTTCCCTTTTCCTGGATCACCAAAGTTTAAAACCTGTAAATCTCCATGAAGATAATCTCCTATATCATGACCACACAGATTTTTAATTACTTTAAACCCTTGATCTTCTATTGTTGTTTCAATACACCAACCTATATCACCAAAAGTTCTTCCTGGCAAACAAATTAAAGAAGCATTAATTAAAGCTTGTTTAGTGGTTAAAATTAATTTTTCAATCTTTTCTTCAACCTCTCCGATAGCTAAAGTAAAGGCTGCATCAGAATAAACACCTTGATATTTAACCCCTAAATCAACCTTTAAAACATCTCCATTTTTTAAATAAACATTTTTCTTAGGATAACCATGAACAATAACCTCGTTTAAAGAAAGACAGATTGAATAAGGATAAGGATTTAAAGCAAATGGAGCCTTGTAGTTTTTAAAAGCAGGTTCAGCACCTAAAGATCTAATCATTTCTTCAGCCAAATTATCAATTTTGTTAAGTTCAATTCCTTCTTTTAAAAATTTTCTTAAATCATTAAAAACTGAAGTTAAAATATTTCCTGCTTTCTTCATTAAACTATATTTGGTATCAAAATCCATTTTTAAAAAAAATTATCTTAATAGACCGATTAATTTATAAAATTAAATTAAAACTCTAAAATTTTTTGATTTTTACAAACAATTAATTTTTTAAAATTATAATTATAAATACTTTAAAAACTTAATCTTTTTTTTTAAATTCTTAAAATATATCTTATTTATATTTCTAACTTAAAAATTTTATTTTCAATTATTTTTTATTTTTAACTTTTTACTTTATTTATACTTTTTATGTTTTTTATAAATATATTTTTTCTTATAAAAGAAAAATCTAAAATAAACATGTTTTTTTAATTTTACAAAATTTTTATCTTAATTAAAAACAATGTTTCTTTTAACTGGAATTTCTTTTAACTCTAATTTATTTAAGTAAAATTTATTTAAGTAAAATAATTTTTAATTTACCAAAATTTTCGTAATTAAATTCTTTTTCAGCTAAAATAGACAATTTCTTAGAAATTTTGTCCTTTTTAAGTAAAATAGATTTAGTTTCTTTCTCTAATGATTTTAAATTTTTAGCAATAACCTCTTCGATTACCGAAGAGCCACTTATATTTAGAAAAACACAGTCCTTAGGAGTTAAACCAATCTCTTGACGTAAATCTTGAATAAATCTTACTAAATCCTTGTAAATACCAATTTTTTTAAGATCAGGAGTAATCAAAAAATCAATTATTACCTCTTCTTTTTGTGAAGGATTTATTTTAACTTCTAAAACATTTATTTCATCTTTAAGTATTTCTAAAACTTCCGGCGAATACTTAGTTCTTAAAGAAACTGAGGATAAAGGTTGCCTAAGCTTTATATTTTTTTGTTTTCTTTGACTATGAACAAAAGAAGCTAATTCTCTTATTTTTTCTACCTCCTTTAAAATTAATTTTTCTTTCAAGCTTAAATTCTGAACCTTTGGTAATTTTTCTAAATGAATACTTTCTTTTACAGGATATCTTTTTCTTATCTCATCTCTAATTTCATGATAAAAATATTCTGAAACAAAGGGAGAAATAGGAGCTAACATTTTTAAAATTTGATATAAGAAATTTTCAAAATTTATTAAAGCTGAAAAAAGTTCCTTTTTATTTTCTGGAGATTGAAATCTTTTTCTAGATCTTCTTAACCACCATCTTGAAAAATCTCCTAAAAGATCAACTAAGACTCTAGTTGCTTTATGAACATTAAAATTTTTCATATAGTCGTAATAATGACAATAAGCTTCTTTTATCCTTGCCTGAAACCATAAGTCAATTATTTTCTTTTTAAATTCTCCTTTAAAGTTTGGTTTTTTCTCATAATAGAATTTATAAAATTTGACAATATTAAATAATAAATCAAAAAATTCTCTCTTAATTTTAATTATTTCTTCTTCATTAAATTTTTTATTATCTCCTAATTCATTTAAATAAAATAAGTAAAATCTACCTGCTTCAGCGCCATATTTATTGATTATTTGCTCAGGAGTAACAAAATTACCCCATGATTTGGACATTTTTTTACCTTCTTTATCCAAAACAAAACCATTAGCCAAAACATTTTTATAAGGAGCTTTTCCTTTAATTAAACTACTTATAACCAAAAGAGTATAAAACCATCCTCTTGTTTGATCTATGCCTTCAATAATAAAATCTGCTGGAAAAATAATTTCTTTATCAATTTCTCTTTTATTTTCGAATGGATAATGCCAAGAAGCAAAGGGAACACAGCCTGAATCAAACCAAATATCAGCAATTTCTGGAATTCTTTTAAACCATCCACCACATTTACACATCCAACTAAAATTATCAACATAAGGACGATGAAGATTTATCTCTCCTGTTTCATCTCTAGGAACAACTTTTAATACTACTTTCCTTATCTCTCCTATCTTGTAAGGCTTAACCTTAAATTCTGCGATTTCAGATGAAGATAAAGCTTTCATTTCAGATTCAAGCATCCACAAAACCGCTCCATGAGAAACAATTAAAATATTTTTATCTTTATGTTTTCTTTCAAGATCCATCAAAAATAATATCGCTCTTTTTTTAACATCATTAAGACTTTCTCCATTTTCCACTCTTTTATTTAAATCCCTTTTGCTATTAAAAGGATTTGTAAAATATTTATCAAATTCTTCTGAGCTTTTATGATTTAAAATACCTAAATCAATTTCTCTTAATCTTTCATCAAAAAAAACCGGGATTTTTAACTTATCTGAAATTAACAAGGCTGTTTCTTTTGTTCTTAGCATAGGCGAGGCGTAAATTAAATCTATTTTTTCTTTTTTTAACTTTGAAATTTTATTAAAAACATCTAAAACCCCTTTTCTAGTTAAGGGATTAAAATTAATTTCCGGATAAGAAGAAAGAAATTTCTTTTTAGCTGATAAAGACTCAGTGTGTCTCATAAGAAAATAATTATTGTTTGACTTAAAATGACTAGAAAGCTCTTCTAAACTACCAATAACTTTATATTTGGCACACTTAGAGCACTGCCAAATAGGAAGAGGTATTCCCCAAAATCTTGTCCTTGATAAATTCCAGTCTTTACCTTCTTTTATCCATTCATAAAATCTATTTGAAACGTTTTTGGGTATCCAATTAACTTTTTTAAAATTATTAATTATTTCATTTTTTATTTTTGAAACCTCAATAACCCAAAACTGAGTCGCATAATAAATCAACGGAACCTTACATCTCCAACAATGAGGATAATCATGCTCATAAGTTTCTTCTTTAAAAATAAGATTTCTCTGATTTAAATGAAAAATTATTTTTTTATCAGCTTCTTTAAAATACAAACCAGCTAAATCTAAATTAATTATTAGCCCTGATTTAAATTCTCCTCTTTCATTTAAATAATTTATCAAGCTAAGATTATATTTTTTACCTAACTCAAAATCCTCTTCTCCATACGAAGGAGCAATATGAACAATTCCAGTTCCTTCATCTTCTTTTATAAAATCTGCATGATAAACTTGGTAATCGTTTTGATTTAAAGAAAAATTGACTTTAAATAAAGGTTCGTATTTTAATCCTACTAAATCTTTACCCTTAACAGTTTTTATTAATTTGCCAAAACTATTTTCAAGTTTTTGATGTGTCCAAATTTTGCCTTTTTCGGTTTGATAAAGATAATAATCAAAATCCGAATTAACCGCTAAAGCTAAATTTCCCGGAAGCGTCCAAGGAGTAGTTGTCCAAACTAAAAAATATTCATCCCTATTTTTGATTTTAAATATCACAAAAATGCTTGGATCTTTAACTTTTTTATATGCATCGGGCATACCTAATTCTGCTTGAGCCAAAACTGTTTCACAACGAGGGCAGTAAGGAGCAACCTTGTATTTTTTGACAAGAACTTTTTTATTGTAAATTTCTTTCAAAATCCACCAACAAGACTCCATGTAAAATGGATCATAAGTAATATAAGCGTTTTTATGATCAATCCAAAAACCTATCCTCTCATCTATCTCTTCCCAAACGCTTTTATAAGTAAAAACCAAATCTTTACATTTATTATTAAATTTATCTATTCCAAAATCACTAATTTCTTTTTTATTTTTAAAACCCAATTCTTTTTCTGCAACAACTTCAATTGGCAAACCATGAGTATCCCAACCAGCTTTTCGAGGAACATAAAATCCCAACATGCTAAAAAATCTAAAAATCGTATCTTTATATATCCTAGTTAAAAAGTGTCCCATATGAGGAACAGCGTTTGCAAAAGGAGGTCCCTCAAACCAAACAAATCTTTTACCTTTAATATTTTGAGCTAAGGATTTTTCAAAAATTTTAAAATTTCTCCAAAATTTTATTATTCTCTCTTCTATTTCCCTAAGATCCATTTTTTTAAAAAATTTTTTTAAAATTTTAAATTTAGAAAGATTATTTTAATTTTAATTTTAAATTATTCTTATTATTATTATTTTTAATGTAAAAATAATTAATTATAAAAATAGATTTTTTAAATTTACTAAAATACCATATTTCTTAAAACCTTTATTCTTTCTTCCACAGGTGGATGAGTTGAAAATAAATTACCTAACCAATTTCTAATACTTCCTTTATTCTTAAAAGGATTTGAAATAAAAAGATGAGCAGTTGCCGGAGACGCATCTAAAGGAATATTTGAAGATGAAATTTTTTCTAATGCAGAAGCTAAAGCTTCTGGATGTCTAGTAAGTAAAGCTGCAGTAGCATCTGCCATAAATTCTCTTTTTCTTGAAATAGCCAAAGTTATAAGTTGAGCAAAAATTGGAGCAAGGAAAGACAAGACAAGACCAATTATAAAAAGTAAACCATTATTTTTATCTCTATCTCTTCCTCCTGAAAAAACCGAATGTAAAAACATATCAGCCATAATTGCTATTATACCTGCTAAAATTGAAGCAATCATCATAACCCTAATATCGTAATTTTTAATATGAGATATTTCATGAGCAGCCACTCCTTCAAGTTCACTTTTATCTAATTTTTCTAAAATTCCCTTTGTAAAAACAACATAAGAATTTTTAGGAGATTTTCCAGTAGCAAAAGCGTTTAAAGCTGGAGAATTTATTATATAAATTTTAGGAATTTTGGGCAATCCAGCTGCAATAGATAAATTATCTACTAAGTTCCATAGTTCCGGGAAATTTTCCTTTTTAACTTCTTTGGCTCCACTTAAAGATAAAACTATCTTATCTCCCCAAAAAATAGCAATGATATTTGTTAAAACCCCAAAAATAACAAAACCATAAAATATTGTTCTATCTTTAAGTAAATAACTAAAAACATAACCCAATCCAAAAACCAAAGACAAAAAAACTGTCATCAAAAAAATCGTTCTAAAATTATTTTCAGAAACTACTGAATAAGCTGTTTTCATCTTAGTTTATTTTTTTTATTTTATCTTAAAAATTACCATTATTAATTATAACATAAAATTTTAGGAAAAAATTAAAATTTAAAATAAAATCAACTTTTAGTCGGGGCAGTGGGACTCGAACCCACAACCTCTGGCTCCCAAAGCCAGTGCGCTAACCATTTGCGCTATGCCCCGCTAGTTGAATATATGACTTTTTATAGCTTAAGTTAAAATATTTCATTAAGTAAGAATTTTCTCATTAACCCCACCTTTTCGATATCGCCTCATCCATTTTAGTAATCATCCATAAGGGCAAAAACCAACCCAAAGCCAAACCCCAAGCACCTAACATACCACCAACTGTTAAAAATCCTTGTTTAAGATACTCGCCTATGTTGCTTATAAATCCTCTATAGAAAGCAACATTTGGTTTATCTTTTTTGCCAAATTGTGACTCTAAGCTTTCAATGGTTCTATTGTATGTGTCAAGCTTATCTTTCAACTTTTTTATATCTTCACTCACTTTTTGTATTTGTTCAGGAGGGAATTTTTTATATTTATTTCGAATTCCTTCTACTTCCTGAAGAATTTTTAAAAAATTTTCTCTTAGATTTAAAAGTGTTTTTGCGATACTTTTGTCTTCATCTGAAAGCTTAGCAAGCTCTTTGTTTCTATTTTTTTCATCTTTTGCTAAAATCACTTTCGATATTTGTTCAGGAAAGTTAATTATACTTAATATTCTCGAAAGCTCTCTAACTTTTAAAATAACTTGTATTAAATCTTTCTCAAGCTCAGAGATTTCTTTATCCATCATAGACTCAAATATACTTTGCCAAAATTCTATATTAGGTTGAAAAACATATAAAAAACCTTTATCAGTTTCAATTTTGATTTCTCTTCTACCACTTTCTTCTACAATATTTTCTGCATCAAGCATTTGTGGTTGTCCAAACTCTTCTGAAACTCCATAGCTAAATCTAATACCCTCCTCATTTTCTTCCCATATCTTTACTATCCTTTCAAAATCTTTAACAGATACTTTCATAATTTCATTTTTTACTTCTTCGGTCAACTTATCAGATGACATAGAGGTTAAAAGTAATAGATATAGATCCTTTAAAACTCCCTGTAATTTTTGCTTAGTCATTAATAATTCAATACGCCCCTCTTTTTCCAAATCATTGATTACAGATTCTAAGATTTCTAAACCCTTATCACCAATTGTTGTAAAAATGTGACGAATAAATTCCTTATCTTCTTCGCTTCCTTTCTGTTCCATCAAGTTTTCAAAACAACTAAAAAGTTGAACAAAAATTTTTTGCCTATTTTCTGGAAGAATATTTATTTTTTCTATAAAATTTTGATCAATTATTAATGATGAAGCTATTTCTAATTGTTGTCTTCCTTTATGATTTTGAGGTGTTTGTTCTAAGTTCATTATTATACTATTTTAATTTTTATAATTATAACAATTTTTTTAGAAAATAAAAAATCTATATTAATAAAAAAAGGAGGGGCTAGTTGCCTCCTCCTTAAAAATCTCATGATTACGTAGACATTATGGATTGGTAGGACTAGGGGGAGCAGATGAAGAAGCAGTTAATTGTGGTGACGAGGAATCCCTCCTTAAAGATAGAGATTCCTCAAGTTGAAGTCCGTCCCCATTCTGGGTCAGTTGGAACCTTGTGCTCATACTGGAAGTTGGAGCGTTGGACTGGGGATCCCACACTTCTCTAATTAGGTTGTGAAACCCCCCGATTATTTGATCGGGGTTGTAAGCCCCATGAGGGTTGCGGCGTTCTCTCAAAATAAGCAATAACGCCGCCGCAATGATAAATGCCAAAAAGCCAATCAATAACGCTGTCATACTGCCTTCCTCCTTTTCTAAGTTTGTACTTGCATTCGTACTAGTTCGACTTTCTGGTCCAGCAGGTCCAGGGGGTCCAGCAGGTCCAGGGGGTCCAGCAGGTCCAGGGGGTCCAGCAGGTCCAGGAGGACCAGGAGGACCAGGAGGACCTTTGATACCCTTTACTTGAAAAATATTCAACGCTGAACTCTTCGGGATTTTTATTACGTCCCACCCTGCAAAACTTCCAGAACCTTCTCTTTCAATTATGGCAGGAATTTCTACCATATCCGCCTTTTCTGCCTTTACGTACTGAGAAAATATTCCCAGTACTATTAGAAGGATTGTTATCTTTTTCATTTTTTTCTCCTCCTTTTGTAGAATTCTACTTAAATATTATCATAAAATTTTTAATTTGTCAAGTATTTAATATATAATAGTAAATTGTTAATAAACCGTTTTATATTATATTTTTTTTAAAATAAAATCCCGATATAAATCCTTTTCTAAATTTGAAAATTTAAATAAAAAAATCTTTATATCATTATTAAATTAATATTTTAAAAGCACCATAAGCTAAGATAAAAAAAAATTTTAAATAAGAAATTATGTAAAAAAATCATTTATCTCTTTTTCTAGAACCTAATATTTGTTATAATGAATGAATTAAATTAATTATGAATTAAATTAAAAGTTTTACAAAAAATTAAAAAACCAAATAAAATTAAAAATTATTAAAAAACAAATATGTATCCGGATTTAGAAAAAAAAGATTTACCAACACCTCCTTCTTGGACTAAAGCTATCGGAGTGGGATTAGTAATAATGGGTCTTGCTATAGGAACTGGAGAGCTTATTTTATGGCCTCATTTAGTTGTAAAATATGGTTTGGGAATTTTATGGGGAGCTTTTTTGGGAATAACCTTACAATATTTCATAAACCAAGAAGTTGGTCGTCACGCTTTAGCCACAGGAGAAAGTTTTTTTACTTCTTCTTCTAGAATTTTTAAATGGTTAGTTCCATTTTGGATTATTTCAACATTTCTTCTTTATATTTGGCCTGGTTGGGCTAGTACTTTGGGAACTATTCTATCAGAGCTTTTTGGTTTTGGAAGCTATATATTTTGGGCGTGGATTAGTTTAGCTTTGGTTTTAATTTTAACTTTTTTAGGTAAAATAGCTTATTTAACTTTGGAAAAAGCATTAAAAATAATCATTCCAGTTTTCTTTATTTTGCTTTTAATCTCAAGCTTTTTAGTTTTAAAACCCAATCATTTAAAAGAAGCTTTATGGGGAATAACAAATTTTGGATGGATACCTGAAGGAATTGATTTAAATGTTTTCTTTGGAGCGATTATTTTTGCTGGAGCAGGAGGACTTTTAAATTTATGCGTTTCTTTATGGTATAGAGATAAAGGGTTAGCAATGGGACACTATGTTGGTAAAATAATAAATCCAATAACAGGAAAACCAGAAGCTGTTTCTGCCACTGGTTATAATTTTGAAATTACCCCGGAAAATTTAGAAAAATGGAAAAAATGGATGACTTATTTAAAAATTGACCAGGGTTTTATATTTTGGTTTTTAGGTCTTGTAACTCTTATTTTATTAAGCCTTAATGCTTATGTAGTTTTAACTCCTCTTGAACTAGTTCCAGAAAGAGACAAAGTAGCAGTAACTCAAGCAAATATTTTTGGTCAACAGTGGGGGAAGATTGGTTTTAATTTATTTTTAATAATGGCTTTTTTGATGCTTTTTTCTGTAATGTGGACAATAATAGATGCTTTTGTTAGAATTATAACAGATATTTTATATGTTAATTCAAGAGTTGGTCCTTTTTCAAAATATCTTTCTTGGTTCAAAAATATTTCAATTCACCACTTATATTATTACTTAATTGTGTGTTTTGTAATTACTAGCGGTTTATTACTTCCTTTCAAACAACCTCTTGTCTTACTTACAATAAGCGCTGTTTTAGGAGGATTTACAATGGCTATTTATACTCCAATTTTGATTTATTTAAATAATAAAAAATTACAAAAACCCCTAAGACCAAGTTTATTAACCAACATTATTTTAATATTTGCTGCAATCTTTTATATTGTTTTTTCTTTTATTATTTTGATTAATTTTTTAAAAGAGGCCTTTTAATAAAATAATTTTTATAAAAACTAATAAAAAATAATTTTTGTAAAAGATAATTTTTTAGTAGGGGGTTATTTTTTTAAAATTTTATTTCGGGAGGTTTTTGGACCGTTTCTTTTTCTTCAAAATCTAACTCGTAATATTCAAAAGTTGGGAATTTAAAAACATTTGCAATAATTGAAATCGGAAAAGACTCTTTATAAGATTGATATTCTCTTAAAACAGCATTATAAAATCTTCTTGAAGCTTGTATTTTATCTTCAGTATTAACTAATTCTTGTTGAAGTTGAAGAAAGTTTTGATTAGCTTTAAGATCAGGATAATTTTCAGCTACTGCAAATAAACTTTTTAAAGCTGAAGTCAACATGTTATCAGCCTCAAGTCCTTCTTTAACTGTTTGAGAATTAACTATTTTACTTCTTGCTTCAGTAACTTTTTCAAGAACTTCTTTCTCGTAAGCTGCATAGTTTTTAACTACTTCCACTAAATTAGGAATTAAATCTGCTCTTCTTTTAAGCATTACTTCTATATCAGATGAAGATTCTTTTACTCTCTCACGAAAAAGAATCAAACGATTATAAACATAAACTAAATATATTAACAATAAACCTAAAATTCCTAAAACAACGTAAATTGGAATCATTTGTCTTTTTATTTTTTGTTTTAAATTGACGACCTAAATAATTCTAAATCTTTTATCTATTTCTAATTTTATTATTTTATTTTGATTTTATCCTAATACCAAGGCGATTTTTCTTTCTTTTTTTTATTATAACAAATCATCCTTGCTACAGAATAAAAATAACTTGAAAGTCGATTTAAATAAGATAAAATTTCATCGTCTAATTTATGCTTTTTATTAAATTTTATAATTTTTCTTTCAACTCTTCTTGCTATTGCCCTTAAATAATCAAACCAAGCAGAACTTCTATCGCTTCCATAAATAACAAAGCCTTTTTGACTTTTAATTTTTTTCTCTATTTTTTTAATTTCTTCTTCAAGTTCTTGTATTCTATCTTTATTTAACTTTGGAAAATTAAATTTAACTTTAGAAAAATTACCTTTATCTTTAATATTTTTTTGGAACAAATAATAAGCTACGTTAGCTTGAATAATAAAAAAGTCGTTTTGAATCTCGGTGAGATTTTTAAAAAAAGACTTAGGCAAATAATTTTTAGCTAGTCCTATCACAGAATTTATCTCATCTAATTCACCTAAAGTCTCAAAAATCAAAGAGTCTTTACTAAAATTAAAATTTCCAAATTTTGTTTTTCCTTTATCTCCCTTACCAGTAAAGTAAAGCATTTATAATCTTTTAACTATTCTTCCTTTATTTTTGTCATATGGAGAAATTTCTATCATAACCTCATCTCCAGGAATAACTTTAATAAAATTAACCCTCATCTTGCCAGATAAATAAGCCAAAATAGTTTCTCCATCTTCAAGTTGAACTTTAAAAGTTAATTCCGGTAAGCTTTCAATTACTCTCCCTTTAACAATCTTTTTTGACATATTTCCTTAATAGCCTAAATCCAAAGAAGAAAAATCATCCTGACCACTTGAAGTTTTATATGTATCAATTTCAGCTTCCAAATTTTCCAAATCTTTTTCAGAATCTGAAAAACCTGGTTTTGGACCAAATTTAATATTTTCAGCTATGATTTCATAAGAATTTCTTCTGTTTCCTTGACTATCCAACCAATTTCGATAAGTTAATCTTCCTTCTACAAAAACTAATCTTCCTTTTGTTAGATATTTATTAGCCAACTCCGCTAATTTACCCCAAGCTATAACCTTATGATATTCAGCCTCCTCTTTTAAATTTCCTAATTTGTCTTTATAAACTCTGTTAGTAGCAATATTTAAAGTTGCAACAGCTGTTCCTGATGCTAAATATTTAAAATCAACTTCCTGAGTCAATCTTCCAATCAAAAAAACTTTATTTAAATTCATCTATTTTTACTACTTATTGTTAATTTTAAAACTTTTTCTCTTTAAAATAATAAATCTAAGAATTTGATCTATAGTTTTAATTTTATTTTTAAAATCTTCTATTTTATCTTGAGAAGCATAAAAATAAAAAGTGCCAAATTTACCAATTGTTTCTTTTTTAATAGGATAAGCTAAATTCTTTGTTTTTGGCTGAATTTCCTGAATAACTTCAAACCCAAATTTTTCAAAAATATCCCTAAATTTTAAATTTTCCTCTTGACTATCAGCTTTTAACCAATAAGAAAGTTCATAAATTTGTCTTTCCATAAATTTTAACAAAACTTAATTTTGACCCTATCTTCAAAATAAATTTTAACCTCTATAAAACTATATTTTAACATAAATTATTTCATTTTCTTCAACCAACGAATCTTTGCCTTCATTTTTAACAATTCCCATTTTTTTAGCCTTCTCCCAATCTCCTATTTTCAAAAAACTATCTAAATCAAGAGATTCTGCCACTTTAAATTTCAAAGCCAGTTCATTATGAATCATTCCGGCAGCCTCAAATAAATTGCTTCCTCTAGAGATAAACCATCCCTGAGCTATTTCTTTGTTAAAAGTAAAAAACTGAATAAGGCCCAAATCTTTTCTTAAAGAATTTAAAAAATTATAAAAAGTTTGTTGATGACTATCAAAATTTAATTCTAAATTTTCCATTTCTTTTAGGAAATCTAAAACATAGATATTACTGAAGGCAAAACTCTCTTCTTCTTTAATCTGACAAATTTCCATTAAATCCTGCTTTAAATTTTCTGTATTTATTTCCTTTCCGTTTATCATCAAAAACCAATTTTTAGTCACAAGCAAATTAAATTCTTTGAGTAAATCATAAAATTCAAAAAATCTTTTTCCCGGAGAAAGTTTATTATAAATCTCTTTTAAAACTTTTGTTTTCTCAATAAGATTTTTATCTCTTTCTTTTTCCATTTTTTTCAAAGCTCTTTCAATAATTTCTTTTTCAGAAAAAATTATTTCATCTTCTATGATTAAAATATCCCTAATTATATCTATTTTTCCTTCAAAATGAGGGACATCTTCTTTTTCAAAATTCCTAACTATTTCTAAAATAAAATCACTTCCTCTTAAATAGCTTAAAAATTCATTCCCTAGTCCTTCTCCTTTATAAGCTCCTTTTATCAAACCAGGCACATCCACAAAAAAAAGATAAGGAGGAATCAGTTTACTACTTTTAGTAGTTTCAAATAATTTTTTTAACTCTAAGGATATAACAGGTACGGCATATTCTTTGGCTTTTAAAGTACTGAAGGGATAAGGAGCTATTAAAATATCTGCTTTAGAAATTAATTTAATAAAAGTTGATTTGCCGCTATTTGGAAGTCCACATAAACCTATTTTTTTCATATTTTCAAAAATTTTCTAACTTCCGGATCAATGTCTGTTGTAAAATATTGATAAAGTTCTTCGGGTTTTACCCACTTAACTTCTTCCACCTCATCTTTTTCTTCAATTTCAACTGGCTCTTTTTTTTCATCAACGAGACAATAATGATAAACAACAATTATATTGCTATCTGGATGAATTCTTAAATGAAGCTCACGTATAGGAATGACTTTATAACCAGTTTCTAAAAAAACTTCTTTTTCTACCCTTTCTTGTCTACTTTCTCCTTCTTCTTGTTTTCCGCCTGGAAATGCCCAAACAAATTCTTTTCCTGACTTAGTAATTTCAGGTTTTCTTCTTTTAATAATCAAAACCTCCCCTTTATTATTTAAAACAACACCTAAATTAACTATAAAACTTTCTTCTTTCTTACTTTCTTCTTTTTTTACATTTTCTTTATTTTCTTTAAATTCTTTATTTTTAAATTTAGTGTTTTTTGTCATTTTTTAAATTTTAACTTATTAACAATAAATTTTATTTTAACAAGATTTATCAAAATAAGCAAAACTTGACTTTTGAAAATTTTTAAGTATAATATCTTTCACTATGGAAATTTATATCTCAAAAGAGCAATACAATAAACTCAAGGAAGAACTTGAATATCTAAAAAACGTTGAACGAAAAAGAATTGCTGAAAGAATTAAAAATGCCATTGAATTAGGAGATATCTCAGAAAATGCAGAATACGATAGCGCGACAGCTGAAAAAGAAAACTTAGAAAGAAGAATTTTAGAAATTGAAAACGTTTTAAGATCAGCTAAAATTATAAAAACCTCAAATCAACAAAATTCAAACTTAATCGTTCCTGGAAAAAAATTTGAAGCGATTGAAAAAAAATCTGGTAAAAAATTTACTTTTACTTTAGTGGGTTTTGGTGAAGGCAGTTTAAAAGAAAACAAAATTGATGTTGGATCTCCTTTAGGAAAAGCTTTCTTAAATAAAAGGGTGGGAGATTTGGTAGAAGTTGAAGCCCCAAAAGGCAAAATAATTTATCAAGTTAAAAAAATTTTTTAACTAACCTCTTTTTTCGATAGCTTTTTTTAAAGTTTCTGGGTCAATAAACTCTATTTCTCCGCCCGTAGGAACTCCTTTTGATAGATAACTAAATTTTATCTGAGAAAATTTTCTTTTAAAAATTTCTAAATACTTTAAAGTTGGTTCAGCCTCTCTAGTATAAGGCAAACAAATTATCACTTCTTTAACTTTTCCACTTTGTAATTTATTTTCAAAAATTTTAAGCCTTTCTTTAATCAAACTTTTATCTTCAAAAGGTAAAATTAAGCCTCCTAAAATAAAATATTTACCATCAAAAACTTTAGCTGTTTCTAAAGTTAAAACATCGGTTTCTCTGGCTACCAAAGCTATTAAATCATCTTTTCTTTTTGGATTAGAACAAATTGAACAAAATTTTTCAATAGAAGGGAAAAAACAATTCTTGCAAAAATCAACCTCTTTAAAAAGAATCGATAAATTCTGTAAAAATTTATCTTTTGTTTGTTTATCTTGTTTAATTAGCCAAAAAAATAATCTTAAAGCTTGTCTAGGACCTATTTCTGGAAAAGAATCAAAAAAATCAATGATTTTTTTAAATAAAGGAATTAACATTTAATGATATTCCATTTCTGAAAATTCTTCTTCCACAGAATAGAAAGAAACTGTTTCTGGATCAAAGTATAAATCAACGCTTCCTATTGGGCCATTTCTATGTTTAGCAATAATGATATTAACTTGATTAGATGGCAACCCAGCTGCTCCTTCTTTAGGCCGATGAATAAATAAAACAACATCGCTATCTTGCTCAATTGAGCCACTTTCTCTTAAATCAGAAAGCCTTGGGATAGAAGAAATTCTTTTTTCTGGCTCTCTAGAAAGCTGAGAAATAGCTAAAACCGGAACTTCTAATTCTCTTGCTATTTCTTTTAAATTTTTTGAAACCTCAGAAACTTCTTGAACCCTACTATCAAATCTTTTATTAGATCTAATAAGTTGCAGGTAATCAATAATAATTAGCCCCAATTCGCCAATTTCATGTTTTAATTTTCTAGACATAGTTCTAATTTGCAAATCCGTTAAAGACGGACTATCATCAATAAAAATAGGGGATTTTTTCAATCTTTCGGCGGCCTCATAAACCAAAGACAGTTCATCAATACTCCCGTCATTTATAAGTTTACCGGTTCTTAATCTCCACAAACTTACTTGTGCCTCTAAAGCAATAAATCTGTCTACAATTTGGTCCCTTGACATTTCTAAAGAAAAAATTCCAACCGGGATATTTTCCCCCACTGCTAAATATCTTGCAATATTTAAAGCAAAAGCAGTTTTACCTTGAGAAGGTCTTGAAGCTAAGATAATTAAATCTGACTTTTGGAAACCTCCTAAATAAAGATCCAATTTAGAAAAACCCGTTGGTACACCTCTTATGATTAAACCTTTCTGTAAATCTTCAATTCTTTTTAAGGTCTGATCAAGTAAAGAACTAACTGAACTAAACTCATAAGAATAGACTCTTTCAGTTATAGAAAATATTCTTTTTTCAACCTCATCTATCAATTCTTCAGCGTCTTTACCTCCTTCTTCAATTAGCTCTTTAATTTTCTTTGACAAATCAACTAAATCTCTTCTAGCTTTCTGAGTTTTAACTAATTTAGCATAAGAATAGATATTTCCTATGTTAGGCGCTTTATGTATCAAATAAACCAAGTAATCTTGTCCACCTACTTCTTCTAAAAGTTTTTTTTCTTTTAAACGATTACCAACCGTAATTAAATCAACCCCCATTCTTTTATCAAATAATTCCAAAATAGTTTGATAAACCAGTTGATTCTCCTTCTTTAAAAAATCATCGGGTTTTAAAATATCAACTATCCTAATAACAGCTTCATCGTCAATTAATAAACAACCCAGCAAAGATTCTTCCACTTCTTCAATAGATAAATTAGTTAAAATTTCTGATTCCATTAAGATAATTATCTTAAAATAAACCAAAAAGTCAAAATGAGGAAAACCTCTGGAAAAATATCAAAAATTAGTTTTATTCTTGATTTTAAAATTTAAAATAAATAATAAAAACGATCGCTTTTTTAAAAAGCGATCGTTAGTTGTTATATTCTTCTATTAGCTCTCTTAGCTTCTCCTTTAGTCTAGAGTGGCAATTTTTATCAAATCCAAGAGCCCTGTAATTTCCCTCGAGAAAATTTAATACTCTTTGCCACTCTTTTTCTTCTAGCCTCCTTTTCAAAAAATCAAGAAAATCATTTTCTACCACAGTCTCTTCAGGAGAAGAAAAATCTGTCACCCAATCTTCAATGTCAAGAACTTCTTCTCCTGAAGAAAAGATATCCCCAAAAAGAACCTCTTTTTGGGAATTCATTCTCTTCTTTCTGTTTGAGGTATAAAAACCTCTTACAAAAAACCCATTAATTACTACGTTTAAGGCCTTGGCCAGACCAACAGAGGGCGGAGGAGGCCATCTTTCAAAACGCTTCCAAACATAGACCCTTAAATCTTGGATCACGTCATCCTTCTCGACCCTCTGCAACCATGCCAAATCGCCTATTTTTTTAGAAATGGAAGGTATTGCTATTTTCCTTCTAAGTTCTTCATCAATTTCCTTCCACTTCCACCTCATTTCTCTCACCTCCTTAAGGCAGTTTAGGGATCCTACAATAAATTATAAGACTTTTTAAATATATGTAAAAATTTATTTAACTTAAAAAATTAGAATTTTATTTAATAAAGTTAGTGGACCCGAGGGGACTTGAACCCCTGACCTCCGGTGTGCAAAACCGGTGCTCTGGCCAACTGAGCTACGGGCCCCTACTTGTCCCCAGGAGGAATCGAACCTCCATATCAGCCTCCGCAGGGCTGCGCTCTTCCATTAAGCTATGGGGACTGAAAATAAATCAAATTTTTAAATTTAATTCTTGTAAAATAAAAATCTCTAGAGTATTAAATCTAATTATAACATTTTCAATTATAAATTGAAAAATTTATAATCGCCAAAATATAACTTTTAAAATATTTTTTTAATTTAAAAAAGAGTTTATTTTATTTATTTTAATTTTAAAAAACACTTTGAATTAAAAGTTATATTTTTACTCTTTAATTTAACAAGTTGATTACTAAAAAATAATTTTTTTAATTATCTATTAATATTATCATATTATCTTATCTAATAATTCTTGTAAGATTAAAAATTTTATAATTTAATTTTTAATGTTATAATTAAAAAAGATTTGCCCCCATCGTCTAAAGGTCAGGACACCACTCTTTCAAGGTGGAAATACCGGTTCGATTCCGGTTGGGGGCGCAAAAATAAAAACTATAAAAAATGCTCAAACCTAAAATAGCTATTTTAATGTCTGGAGGAGTTGACTCTTCTGTATCTGCTTTACTTTTAAAAAAAAAGAAATTTGATCTAACCGGCGTTTATTTAAATTGCTCTAATTTTTGTAATCCACAAGATGAAGAAGATGCCAGAAGGGTTGCTTATAAAATAGATATACCCTTTTACTCTTTTGATTTAACACAAGAATTTAACGAAAAAGTAATAGATTACCTTATAGAAACATATAAAAAAGGTATGACACCCAATCCCGATGTATATTGTAATCAATTTATAAAATTTGGAATTTTTTTTGAAAAAGCTTTAAATTTAGATTTTGATTTTATTGCTTCTGGTCATTATGCTAAAACTTCAAAAATAATTAAATCAAAAAATAACAACTTTAGTCTAGTTGAGGATTTAAAAAAAATCTCTCAATTTAAAAACAACGAAACTATTTTAACTAAAAGCAGAGATAAAAATAAGGACCAGACTTATTTTCTATGGAAAGTTAATAAAGAAAATTTAAAAAGACTAATATTTCCTGTAGGCGGCTTATTAAAATCTGAGGTTAAAAAAATAGCCAAAAGAAACAATTTAGAAGTAGCTAATAAAAGAGAAAGTATGGGTATTTGTTTTGTTGGAAAAGTTAAACTAAAAGAATTTTTAGGGAAATATATAAAATCAAAAGAAGGAAAAATTATCGATTCTAAAGGAAGAATTTTAGGAACTCATCCCGGTTATTTTTATTTTACTGAAGGACAAAGACACGGATTAAATATCAAAGTTGGCGACGGTCCTTATTATGTAGCTTACAAAATCCCTGAAGAAAATTTAGTAGTAGTAGCAAAAGAAAACGATCCTATTTTATTTTCAAAAAAAATTAAAATTGATGAAATAAATATTTTAACTTTAAATATTTTTAAAAAAATATACACTCAAAACCAAGAAAAAATCAAGAAATACGATAATTTATACAAGAAAATTCCGATAAATCCTAAAAAATCATTTATAGCTTATACAAGATTTAGACATCGTCAACCTTTGGTAAAGGCAAAAATAGATCTTAAAAATAAAATTGTCGAGTTTGAAGAACCTCAAAAAATGATTTCTCCTGGTCAAGCTATTGTTTTCTATAAAAACAAAACAGTCTTAGGCGGAGCAATTATTACTCAAACCGATATAGAAAAAAAAATTATTTGATTAAAAATAAAACAGAAGTTACAAAAAAGAATAGCAAAGAATAATAAAAATTTTATTAAGGAAAATAACAAAAGAATAAATAAAGCTAAATTAAAAAAATATAAATATAAATATAAATATAAATATAAATATAAATATAAAATTATTTAACTGTTAAAAATTAAAAAATTTTGCTTGATATTCAATTATTTTTATTTTTAAAGCTTCAACAACAGAAGGTAAAATTTTATAAGGAGTAACAGTTTCTTTTTCTAAATTTTTTAAAAGATTTTCTTTCCAAATTTTTCTAAATTCAGTATTAAAATGAACTATCTTAAATCCAACTTCTATGCACTTTTTTATTTTGTCAACAGAAAGACCAGAAGCTCCATGTAAAACTAATGGAACATTAATTACCTCTGATATTTCTTTGGCTCTTTCAATATCAAGTTCTGGCTCTTTTTCTGTTATTCCGTGGACATTTCCAATTGAAATAGCAAGTAAATCAACTCCTGTTTCTTTTATAAACTTAACTGCTGACTCAACTGTTGTTAAATTATGCTTATTAACTATAACTTCTTTTTGAATTTCAGATTTGCCTTCAATTTTATCAACTTCCCCTTCAATTAAAACCTCATTTTTATTTAAATTTCTATAATTTATCAATTCTTTTACATTTCCTATATTATCTTCTAAAGTAAAATCACTACCGTCAAACAAAACTGCGTCATAATTTAAATCAACAACTTCCATGGCGGATTTTAAATTTTTACAATGATCTGCATTTAAAAAAACCAAATCATTTAAATTTTCTTTTTCTTTGTAAAAATCTAAAATCTTTCTAACTAGCCCCGCATTTAAATACTCCCTTTCTCCCTCGGAAACTCCAAAAATTAATGGAATTTTTGTATATTTTACAGCCTCAATACCTGCTTTAATTTGCTCAAAACTTGAAACATTATAGTGCAACAAAGCTTGATTTTTTTTCAAAGAGAATAAAATTTTTTTAAGGCTCATTTGTGTCTGATAAAATTATATCATTAATAAAATTTAATTTTAAAATGATATAATAAGGTTTCTGTTAAAAAATTTAAAATTTAGAATTAAATATTTAATTCATAATTTATAAAATGAACAATTTAAAAGTTTTTTATTTAAAGGGGTGCCCTGTTGATAAAAATGATATTTATTTTGAAGAAATTTACAAATATGGTCTTTGCCAAAAAGATTTTAGAAAAATTAAAAAAACAATTTGGAAATTAAAAGAATCCTCTATTCTAAACTCTTCAGAACTTAAATATTTTAAAAATGAGTATCTTATTAGTCAAGAATTAAAAAAATTTATTCTTTTTTTTAAAAAAAATATAGGCCATAATCCATTAAAAATTCAGCTTTATTGGGCAAAAAGAATATTTAAAGGAGAATCTTTTTCAATTATTGCACCAACCGGAATAGGAAAAACTACCTTTGGAAATTTAATCTCTCATTATCTTAAAGGAAAAATTTATTATTTGGTTCCATCTAAAATTTTGCTTAAAACTTTAGAAAAAAAGTTTAAAAATATCAAATCTAACAAAAAAGTCTTAGTTATTAAAGAAAAAGAAGACAAAGAATTATTAAAAACAAACGAGTTTGATATTCTTTTAACTACAGCTCATTTTATTCATAAAAATTTCGACATTCTCCCAAAAGATTTTGACATGGTTTTTATTGATGATGCAGATTCTTTGATCCGTCAACCAAAAAACATTGATAAAATTTTAAAACTTGTTAAATTTACTGAAGAAGAAATAAACCAAGCTTTAGAAATAATAGATAAAAAAAGAAAAGCTAAAAATAAAAATGATTATCAAGCTATAAAAAGTTTAAAGATTGATAAAAAAGAAAAAGGAATAATTGTTGCCGCTTCTGCAACCTTAACTCCCAAAACTAAAAGAATATTTCTTTTTAGAGAGCTTTTAGATTTTGAAATAGGTTCTTCTGCAACTTCATTAAGAAACATAGAAGAAATTTATTCTTTAATTAATAGCAAAAAATTAAATAGTTTAAAATTAAAATCCTTACTTTTTAAAAAATCAATCTCCTATATAAAAAAATTAGGAAATGGAGGTTTTGTTTTTTTAAACGATGATTTTAACAAGGAGGATTTAAGTAACTACTTAAAATTTTTAAAAGAACATAAAATCGAAGCTATCTCTTATGAAAAATTTAATTCTAAAAACCAAGATTTATTTTTAAATGATAAAATTCAAGTAGTTATTGGTTTTAGTAACGTAAGAAATCCTTTAACTAGAGGAATAGATTTGCCCCAGAAAATAAGATATGCCCTTTTTTTAGGGGTACCAAAATTTAAAATACCTCTTAAAACCTCTTATTCTCCTTTTCATCTTTTTTTATTATCTTTATCCTTAAGAGAAATAATAGAAGATAAGAATTTAATTGAAAAAGATATAAAATTTTTAAAGAAAATTTCTTTTCTAAAAGAAGAACAAATACTTCAAAATATTAATTTAAAAGAAAAAATAGAAATCATAAAAAATAATTACGAGAATTTAATTAATGATAAAAAAATAATTAAAGCTCTCGAAAATCATCCAAGATTAACTTTAAAAAAAGAAATAGACTCTATTTTTCTTGAAGTTTCTGACCCCCGAGGATATCTTCAAGCCTCTGGAAGAACTTCTCGCCTTTTCCCTTTCGGTCTTACCAAAGGATTATCTTTAATTTTAGTAGAGGATTTGAAAATCTTAAAACACTTAGAGGATAAATTAAGAATTTTAGGATATTCAACTAAATTCAAAGAGTTTCAAGATCAAAGTTTAGATATTGTTTTAAAGGAAATAGACAATGATCGTAAAATAGTCAAAAAAGTCTTGGAAGGAGAGGAATTCATTTTTCAAGATCCTATTGAAACTGTTTTAGTTATAGTAGAATCACCAACTAAAGCTAAAACTTTAGCTAACTTTTTTGGCAAACCTTCTAAAAGAATAAAAGGCAAAATAATTTTATATGAAATATCCTTGGGTAATTTACAATTAAACATCTGTGCTACTTTGGGACATTTCGTTGATTTAGTTCATCAAGAAGGATTTTACGGCGTTAAAATAGAAAAAAACAATTTCATTCCTGTATTTCAAATTCTTAGAATATGTCAAAATTGTGGACGACATCTTCAAAATAATGAAAAAGAATGTGTAATTTGCAAAAGCCAAGACATAATCTCAAAAGAAGATCTTATAAAAAATCTTCAGCAAATTTCTTCTGAAGTTGATAAAGTGTATCTAGCAACTGATCCAGATACCGAAGGAGAAAAAATAGCCTTTGATCTTTTAGTTTATCTTTATCCTTATAATAAAAATATAAAAAGAATTGAACTCCATGAAATTACTAAAGAAGAATTTATAAAAAGAATAAAAGAACCTAAAGATATAAATTTTAATTTAGTTAAAGCTCAAATTTTAAGAAGAATTTCAGACAGATGGATTGGTTTTAAATTAAGCGAAGAACTTCAAAATAAATTTCAAAATCTTAATCTTTCGGCAGGAAGAGTTCAAACTCCGGTTTTGGGTTGGATTTTAGACAAAGAGAAAAAAATAAAAAATAAACTTTATCTAATAAATGTTAATTTTAATAACCAGCAGTTAAATTTTACTTGCAAAAACAAAAAAATAATTAATTTCTTAAAAGATAAATTTAAAAAAGAAGAACTTTTTATAGAAATAAAATTCTTAGATAAAATTTTAAAGGAACTAAAACCTTCACCCCCTTACGATACCAGCAATCTTTTAAAGGATGCTAGTTTATTTTTTAAATTTGACACTGAAACAACTATGAAATTAGCCCAAAATCTTTTTGAACAAGGGTTTATCACATATCACCGTACTGACTCAATTTTTATTTCAGAATTTGGAAGAAATTTGGCCTATCAATATCTAGAAAAAAATAATTTACTTTCTTTATTAAACAAAAGATCGTGGTCAGAGATAGGAACTCATGAAGCTATAAGACCAACTAAACCTTTGGATGTCAAAGATTTAATTGAAAGTCTTATATTAGAACCTAAAAATTTAACCAAAAAGCATCTTCAACTTTACGGTTTAATTTTCAATAAATTTATTTCTTCTCAAATGAAATCCAGTAAAGTCCTTTTGGTTAAAGCTAAAATCAAGCTTTCAAATAAAATATCTAAAATTGACGATTTTTACATAAAAATTCTTAAAGAGAATCACTTGAAATTTTTTAAAAATATTAGAATTTCTAATCTTCAAGAAGGAAAATTCAAGGTAGATAATTTAAAAATTAAAAGAACTTCAAAAGAATATCATTTTCTTCAAGGAGAATTAATAGACAAAATGAAAAAAACAGGATTAGGCAGACCATCAACTTATTCAAATATTGTTCAAACCTTATTTGAAAGAAAATATGTTTTAAACAAAAGAGGATATTTAATACCAACTTCTTGGGGCAAAAAAATCTATGATTACTTAATTGATAAACATCGAAATTTAGTTTCTGAAAATTTTACTGTAAAATTAGAAAAAGATATGGATTTGGTAGCTGAAGGTAAAAGAAATTATCAAACAATTCTTAAAAAAACTTTTAAAAAAATTTTTTAAAAATTGATTTTTTAAAAATTAAAATAAGCAACTTTAAAAAAATGAACATTTACATTTTAGAAAATAAAATCAAAAATCTTCTTAAAAAAAACCTAGATAAAAAATCATATCTAGAAATTTCAAATAAATTAAAATTTTTTCTTATAAAAGACGAAAAATTGGGTGATTATTCAACTAATTTAATTTTTCTTTTAAACAAATACGTCCCTCATAAAAAAAATGAAATTTTAGAAAAGATAAAAAAAAATTTACAAAATGAATTTGAAAAATTGGAAATAATAAACAACTACTTAAATTTCTACTTATCTAAATATATCTTCTTAAAAACTTTTAGAGATTTTGCTAAAAAAGGAAATGATTTTTTCAAAAAGAGCTATGGAAGAAATCAAAAAGTTAACATTGATTATGTCTCAGCTAACCCCACAGGACCTTTAACTTTAGGAAACGCCAGAGGAGCTGTTTTGGGAGATACTTTAGCAAATATTTTAAAAATCTGTGGTTTTAAAGTTACAAAAGAATATTACGTAAATGATAGAGGTGGTCAAATTGAAAAATTAGGAAAAACTGTCCTAGCTTATCTTAATCTAATACCTTGGGAAAAAGATTTATATCAAGGATCGTATCTTAAAGAAATAGCTTTAAAATTTAAAAAATATGAAAAACTTAAAAATAACCCTCAAAAACTTGGCAAAAAAATTTCAGATTACATTTTAAAATTTTTAATAAAACCAACCTTAAAAAAATTTAAAACATTTCACGATATCTATATTTTTGAAAGTCATCTTTATAAAGGAAATCTAAAAAATAAAGTCTTAAATATCTTAAAAAAACAAAAACTTTTACAACAAAAAGAAGGAGCTCTTTTTTTGCTACTGACTAAATTAGGAAAAACTAAAGATGAAGTTTTAATTAAACAAAACGGTGAACCAACTTATTTTTTTTCAGATATTCTCCATTATTTTTATAAATTTTTAATAAAAAAATCAAAAATAGATATTTTAATAGTAGCCAGCGATCACTTAGATCATACTCGTCGGCTAAAAAGTGCTTTAAAAATTTTTAAAATTAAAGATTTCCAATTTCAACCTATTGTTTATCAATTTCTTCATATTAAACAAAGAAACGAAATTTTAAGAATGTCTAAAAGAAGAGGAGTTTTTATAACCTTAGAAGAATTAATGAAAGAAATCCATTCTGATATAATTAGATTTTTTTTCCTTCAAAAATCTCCCGAAATGATAATAGAATTTAACTTAGAATTAGCCAAACAACATTCTCAAGATAATCCATATTGGTATGTCCAATATGCCTACGCCAGATTAAAAAATATTATAAAAAAATCAAAAATGAAAAATTTTAAAGAGTTTGATCCACAAAAAATATTTCTAGAAATAGAAAAATCCGAAAATTTGTTATCTTTAGTAAAAAGTATCCACAAATTTCAAGATTTGATTTATCTTATTTACCAAGATAAAAAAGTTCATCTTATAACAGAATTTTTAATTGAAACTGCAAAAAAAATTCATCTTCTTTATGAAAAAGAAAAAATACTCCCCTACCCTAAAAGAGTTGCATTTATTTATTACCTAACTAAATTCTTATTATTTGTTTTTTCTTTGATTAATATTGAAGCGATTGAAAAAATGTAAAAATTTTTCTCCTAAAAAAAATATTAAAAAACCTAAAATAAAAGCAAACAAAATATCAATCAACCAGTGACGTAAAGAAAAAAAACTTAAGATAGAAATTATTAAGCTAAAAATTGAAGAAATTATTCCTAGACTTAAATTATTTTTTAAAACAACTAAAGTTATAATAAAAGAAGAAAAAGTATGGCGAGAAGGTAAACTATCAAATCTTACAAAATCTGGTAAACAAAAATACAAAGGTCGAAGAGTTGGAAACTGACTGTTAATTAAAAAAATAACTTCAAATCCTATAAAAATTAAAATTAGTAAATAAATAAAATAGTAAAATTTTCTATTTGAAAAAAAATATAAAATTACAATAAAAATTTGAATTAAAATAATTACATCTCTTAAAAAATTAAGAAGTTGAAAGATAAAAGGAAATGTTTTGCATAAATTAATTAAAAAATAATTCATTCTTACTTATTTAATTATGATAAAAAAAATTATACACTATTTACTTCAAAATTTATCTGAAGAGCAAAAAATAATTAAAAATTCGTTTTGGATTTCGCTTGCTAGATTTGGAGGAAGTGTTTTTAGAGCAATTTTAATTATTATTTCTTTTAGAATTCTTGGACCATCTCTTCAAGGAAGTTTTTATCTGGCTATGAACTTTATTTTAATTTTTTCCTTTATTCCTGACTTTGGCTTAACTGCTGTTTTAATAAGAGAACTTTCAAAAAATTATCAAGATAGAAAAAGAATTTTTGCTAATGCTATTTTTGCTGTTTTCTTTTTACTAATAATTTCTCTAATTCTTATAACTTTAACCCGAAATATTTTTATTAAAGATTCTTTGGCAAGAGATTTAATTATTGTTTTAACTATCTTTTTAATCTTTGATACTTTAAGAGAATTTCTTTATTCTATTTTTAGGGCAAAAGAAAAAATGGAGCTTCAAGCATTTTCTCATCTAACTACTAATTTTTTACTTTTAAATCTAGGTTTAATTTTTCTTAAAATTGAACCTAATCCTTTTTCTCTAGCTAAAGCTTATCTTTTAGCAAGTATTTTTGGATTTTTAATTACTTTCTTTATGATTAAAAATGAATTTTTCTTTAACTATTTTAAGTTTTTTCAAGCAAAATTTACTCTTGATTTGTTAAACAAAAGTTGGCCTATAGGAATAGCCAATTTTTTATTTCTTATAATTACTTATTTAGATACAGTTATTTTAGGTTGGTTTCAAACAACTAAAGACGTAGGCCTTTACAATTCAATTGTCAAATTATCTGAATTTTTGTACTTCTTTCCAGCTGCTTTAGCAATGTCTATATTTCCAGTTCTTTCTAAAAAAAACAAAGATGAATTTAATCAAACTATTAATTTCGGATTCCAATTAGCTTTTTTTATATCACTTCCTATTTTAATAACTTTATTTTTCTTAAGCTCTGAAATAATTAAATTTATTTTTGGAAGTCAATATGTGGAAGCAAGTTTAGGATTGAAATTAATTAGCTTTGCTATTCCTTTTAATTTTATGGTATTGATATTAATTGATGCTTTAATTGCAATAGATAAAAGAAAAGAACTTTTACTTTACGATATTTTAATAGTTTTAATTAACTTTATTTTAAATCTTATTTTTGTCCCCCATTATTCCTATTTTGCCTCAAGCCTGATAACATCTATTTGTGCCAGCTTGTCACTTATTTTCTCATATTTTATTTTAAGAAAATACGCTCCTCTTTCTTTTAAAAACTTAAAATTTATAAATTATCCAATAATGGCAATTTTGACTTTTATTCCATTTATTTTTTTAAACATTAACCTTCTTTTAAAAATTTTCTTTTATTTTATGCTTTATATTCTATCTCTTTTTATAATAAAAGACAGTCTATTTTCAAAATTTACAAATCCCGCAAAGACAATTTAAAAAATAATTTTAACTAATTGGTTAAAAATATATTTTTCACTATCAAATATCAATAATTGAAATTTAGAAAAATTTGATTTTTAATAAAAAAATTAAAATTATTTTTTACTTTTTAGGAGTTTTTGAACTTATAATTTCTCATTAACAAAGAATTTAACACAACACTTACTGAAGAAAAAGCCATAGCCATTGCTGAAATAGCAGGATTTAAAAGAAAACCAAAAAAGGGATATAAAACACCTGCTGCAATTGGAATTGCCAAAACATTATAAAAAAAAGCCCAAAAGAGATTTTGTTTAATTTTCCTTAAAGTATATTTACTTAAGTCAAGAGCCAAAACCACATCTCTTAAATCATCTCTAATTAATACTATTTCTCCAGCCTCAATAGCAACATCTGTTCCTGAACCTAAAGCAATTCCTAAATCAGCTTGAGCTAAAGCTGGAGCATCATTTATTCCGTCTCCGACAAAAGCAACCATTTCACCTTGACTTTGTAATTTTCGAATCTCATTTGATTTTTCTTGAGGTAAAACTTCAGCTAAAACCTCGTCTATTTTTATCTCCTTTGCAATTGTTTGAGCAACTCTTTTATTATCGCCAGTCATTATTACTACTCTTTTACCCATTTTATGAAGATTATCAATTGTTTCTTTAGAATATAATTTTAATGTATCTGCTACAGCAATAATCCCAATAATTTTACTATCTTTATTATCAAAAATTCTACCATTATTCTTAACTTGAACTTGAGCTAAAATCACAACTGTTTTTCCTTGATTTTCTAGATCTGTAATTATTTTTTCAATTGAACTTATATCAATCTGATTATCAATAATCAACTTTCTCGTTCCTAAAATTATTTTCTTGTCTTTAAGCTCAGATATAACACCTTGACCAATAATAGCTTGAAAATTTTTTACCTCAAATAATTCTAATTTTTCTTCTTTAGCTTTTTTAACGATAGCCTCTGCTAAAGGATGTTCTGAATTTTTTTCAACTGAAGCAGCAATTTGCAAGATCAATTTTTTTTGAAAATCTAGATTTGAAACTTTACATTTATTTAAAATATTACCTTTAGAATTTTTAAAATCTTGAATTTCATTAACTGAAATAATATCAGTTACAACTGGTTCACCTTTAGTTAACGTTCCAGTTTTGTCAAAAATAACAATATTTATATTTTTTGCAATTTCTAAGGCTTTACCACTTTTAATTAAAATACCTCTTTTAGCTGCCAATCCTGACCCCATCATAATTGCAGTTGGGGTTGCAAGTCCTAAAGCACAAGGACAAGAAATAATTAAAACTGATACAAAAACCATTAAAGCAAAAGATAAAGGTTCCCCAACTAAAAACCAAATAATAAAAGCTAAAAAAGCAACAAAAATTACAAAAGGAACAAAATAAAAGGATACTTTATCAACCAATAACTGAATTGGTGCTTTAGAACTCAAAGCTTCTTCAACTATTTTTATTATCTGAGAAAGCATTGTCTCTTTACCAACTCTAGTTGCTTTAAATTTTAAAACTCCGGTTTTATTTAAAGTGGCGCCAATTACTTCATCTCCCTTTTTCTTTTCAATTGGGATGCTTTCGCCAGTAATCATTTTTTCATCAACTGTAGAATAACCATCAACAACAAAACCATCAACAGGAATTATTTCTCCTGGTTTTACTAAAACGATATCTCCTACTTGAATCTTTTCAACAGGAACCTTTATCTCTTGATAATCTTCTGACTTGAATTTAAAATTGTCAATCTTATTCTTATTTTGAATGTCAAATTTTGAATTTTTAAACTTCAAAATTGTTGCTTCTTTTGGCTGAAGATTAACCAATTCTTTAATTGCCCCACTTGTCTTTCCTTTTGTTAAAAGTTCTAAATATTTACCCAAAGAAATAAAAACTAAAATTAAAACAACACTTTCAAAATAAATATGAGCTTCAATTTTAAAACCTATTAATAATATAAATAAAACCAATAAACTATAAAAATAAGAAACTGCGGTGCCAATAAAAATTAGAGAATCCATATTTGGTTTAAATTTAATTAAATGTTTAAAGCCAGATTTCCAAATATCAAAACAATAAAAAACAACTATGGTAGAAAAAATAAGTTGAATTAAGCCATTATAATTTTTTAAAAATAAAGGTAAATAAAAACCAATCATCTCGCCCATTGCTAAATAAACAACAGGTAAAGAGAAAATTAAAGAATAAATAAATCTTTTTTTAAAATTTATAATTTCTTGTTTTTCATTATTTTCAGCTGAAAAAACTGAATCCTCTTTTTCTGCTTTATATCCCAAAGATTCAATAATTTTTTTAATTTCATAGATATCAACTTGATTAGGATCAAAGTTAATATAAGCTTTTTCAGTGATTAAATTAACGTTAACCGAACTAATTCCTTCTTTTTCTTTTAAAGAATTTTCAATATTTGTAGCACAAGAAGCACAGTGCATACCTAAAATTTTTAAAACTATCTTTTGCATTTTTAAATAGAATAAATTTAATTTGGAATCACCTCTATAACTCCTGAAACCATTCCCATCCAACAAGAAAATTTATATTTGCCAGATTTTTTAGGAGGATTGAACTCTTTAACGGAAACATTATTTGTCTGTAAATCAATAGAACCTTCAAACAAATCTCTTGAAATAATTCTATTAGTACAACCGCTTGCATTAATATTTTCAATTTCCCACCTTATCGGTATACCTGCTCTAACCTTAAAATAATTTGGTTCATAGCTGTAAGCTAAAATTTTCATTTTAACCAATTGTTTTCCATTAACAATTGGAACTAGTTCTTGATTTAAATTTTCTTTTTTAATAACAAAAGGATTTTTAAATTCTGGAAAGCTTGGCAAACCTAAAACATTTAATTGGGAATTTAAATTAAATAAAGCAAAAAACAAAATTAAAATACCAGCAACCTTTAAAAAAAAATTAGCTAATTTTTTTTTGTCTAAAAAGTGTAAGGATGACCAACCTATAGCTAAAAGACCAGGAGTAGTTCCCAAAGCGAAAGAAAACATTATAAGAGAAGCTTTAAAAAAATCTCCAGAAAGTAAAGCTAAACTCTGAGCAGTTAAAGTAAATCCACAAGGTAAAAAGAACGTTAGAGCTCCCATAAAAAACGGCATATATTTTCCTTTAATTTTTTTTTCATCAGTAATAAACCTAGTGAAAAATTTAGGAAGAGTAATTTTAAAATTTCTAAAATATTTAACACCTAACATTTGTAAACCTAAAACTATCATTAAAATTGAAACAAAGATGGTCAACAAATAACTGAATCCCAAAGAAATCTGAATTTTTTCACCAATCAATCCAACTACTCCTCCTAAAAAAGTATAAGAAACAATTCTTCCAAAATTAAAAAGTAAATATGGTTGAAACTTTTCTTTAGTTGAATCTTTTTGAAGATAAATTTCTTTCCACTTATGAGACATCGAAAGCATTAATCCTCCTATCAAAGCTCCACACGAAGATATCGAAGCAATAGCTCCCAGTAAAAAGAAAACTACAAATGAAGAATTATTATCAATATTTATTAAACTAAAACTTAAATTTTTAAATAAAAAAAATATTGAAAATATTGAAAATATTGAAATTGCTACAGCAAGAACAGATCTCCGGCTTGTGTCTTTGTTTTCCTGGATTAAACAAGAGGGTTTTTCAAAAAACTTATATCCATCCTCTTGAAAAATATTATTTAACTCTTTAATATCAGGTTCTTCTCCAACATAAGAAATTTTAACTGTCCCGTCTTTTACCGACGCATCAACAAATTTAATATTTGAAAATTTTAAAATTTTTTTTTCAATTAAAATCTCACAAGAAGCACAATTCATCCCTTTAACATAATAAATTTTGTCTTTTAATTTTTCAAACATTCTATTTATTTGCTAACTTGCTAACTTTTAAAATTTCATTAATCATTCTTTTTTTCTTTATTTCATTTTTTGAACCAATAGCACTTCTGAAACAAAAATTTAAATGATTTTCCATTAAAGTGTGATGAGCTGATTTAAGTATTCCAATAACAGCTAAGTTTTGCTGCATGATATCAATACAATATCTATTTTCTTCAACCATTTTAATTATCTTAGAAAGTAAACTATAAGCTTTTTTAAAATTTATTAAAGCTTTTTCCTTTTGATTTTTCATTTTTGTTTTTTACTTTAAATTAAGACCTTTGTTTATATCAGATACCTATACCTATGGTATAGATTATAAAATTATATTATAAAAAAATAAAATATCAAATTTTAGCCACTAAACAACTTTTTGTTTTCTTGTTTGTCTTACTTAATTAGTCAACTTATAAAAACTTCAAAGATAATATTTTGTCGGGCTGGTGGGATTTGAACCCACAACCTCTGGCACCCGAAGCCAGGATGCTACCGTTGCACCACAGCCCGTTTTATCTTAAAAAAAACAATACTATAATTTTAAAATTTTCTTAGAAAAAATAAAATTATTAATTATCTCTAGCAGATAAAAACTTTAAAGGATCAAGATAACCATAAAGAGTTGGTTTCTCCGGCGTATAACCATAACACGTTCTAAAACTCCCATTTATAAAACACTCGGCTTTTTTAGGAGAATCTAAAACTGGCTTTTGTTTAATTTCAAAATGTAAATGAATATCTAACTTTAACGAAGAATCGCAATCATCCAATCCAATTCTCCAAAAATTACAACCATAACCAGTAGCTCCAACCTTACCAATAACTTCACCCTTTTTTAAAAATTTGTTTTCTTTTAAAGAATTATTCATCACAGATAAATGAGCATATAAAGAATAAACTTTAAAACTTTTTTTAAAACTATTTTTGTCATCAACTATTTCATGTTCAACAATTACAGTATTTCCTAATCCGTGATCATTTTCTCCATTTTTTACAATTTTAACCACCTTCCCATCGTAAATATTGTAGACATTTAAATCAGTAGCAAAAATTTCCGGAGATAAATCTATACCTGCATGTTGAATATAATCTATTTTTCTATCTTCTAAAGCAAACCATCTTGTTCTTAAAGGATTGTTAAATCTTTGTCTTATATAAAATTGATCTTTATTAACAGGAAATGTAAAATTTTCTTTGACTTCAAAATCATCTAAATCTAAGTAAGAAATAACCAAATCTCCCTTTTTTGCTAAATTAAATACTTCTTTCGCATTATTAGTCTCAAGCCTTAAGCAACCCCCAGTAAAAGTTCTTCTTACCCTTTGACCATTTAAATGATAAGGTATCTCATGAATGAAAAAATCTTCATAAAATTGAACAGCATAATTCATATAAACAGGAAAAAGAGAAGAAATATGTTTCTCTCTTTTAACTCCAATTCTAAAATAACCCGTCGGAGTTTGATACCAAACATCAGGTGGAGATTGATAATTAATAGGAATAATTTTCTTTAATTTGCAATTTTCGTAAAAATAAATTAAGTTCTTAGAAAGATTAATTTGCCAAACTCTAGGTTCGCACACTTTAGGAAAGTTTTCTTTATTTTTTAAAAATATCTGAGAAGCAAATAATGAATTTTGATATTTAAAAATATATAAAGATTTTTTTAAGAAATAATTTCTAAAAATTGATACTAAAAACAAACCTAAAATTAGTATTGAAAAAAATATAAAGAACTTCTTCATTTAAAACTTTCTTATAGGCTAATTTTAATTTTGTGCCCCCAACCGGATTCGAACCGGTATTTTCAGCTTGAGAAACTGATGTCCTGGCCATTAGACGATGGGGGCTTTTAATTTAAATAGATTATATCAAAATTTATTTAATTGCCAATTACTATCTAAAATAAAAAATTTTTCATCTGGAATGTTATCTTTATTTTCCAAAGAAAGTTTAAAAATCAAAAGTCTATCATTAAAATTGGTATCTAAATTTAAAGTTTGAAAATCTAAATTAAATTTAACTTCCTGAAAGCTTAAAATTTCAAAAGAGGGTAAATTGATGTTTTGAGATAAATCAATAAAATTTAAAGTTGAAGTATTTAGATTATCAAAACCATTTGCAATTGAAACTTTTAATAAATAAAACAAATCTTTTTCATAAAAAGCTGGAGAAAACCATTTTAAAATAACTTTGTTATCTTCTAACAAAGAAATATCTAAGGGAAGTATCTCTTTTAAAGTAGGTTTAGTTACTTTAGAATTTTCTGGTTCTAACTCTGCTTGAATAAAATCAAAAAAAGAGATATCAGTATCATAAGCATTTCCTAAATATAATTTTTCTCCATTTTTATTTAAAAATTCGCTTTTTATATTTTCAAAAGAAGAAAAAGCCGTTTTCTTTCTTTGAAAAGATAAATTATTAGAAGTTGGATTATTAAGGCAATTAGAAAAACCGCTTACTTGTCCCCAACAAACTTCATCAATTAAGTTATTATCTTTATCTACTATTCTTAAAGCATTATTCTTGGCCAAATCATAAGAAGATGGATAAATTATATCTGCCTTATTTTTAATATCTAGATCAGTGGAACTGTTTAAAATCAATAAATAAGAAAAAGGTGGCAAAATGATATCTGAAAAATTTGATTTAGAAATAAAAGTATAATTTTTACCACTTTTAGTTATTCTTTCAATTCTAAAACCATTTAAATTAACAGTAAAATTATTAGGATTATAAATTTCTAAATACTCACCAGTCGAAGTACCTTCTAAAATTCTAATTTCTGAAAAAAGTACCCTTTGATAAATCTTAGAAGACTGAGAAATATCACCTGTTGACTCACAAAAGTTTTCAGGAAAAGTTATTGAAGAAATAACTGGTAAAGAAAAATTCTCCTGATCAAGAAGATCTTTCAAAAACAAAGCAAAAAAATAAGTGTTTGAACTAGTAGGACATTTTGTTAAAGAAAAAGAAAAATTTAATTTTTCTCCAGAAAAAGAAACAAAAGGCAAAGAAGAAGTCGAACCAAAATCTATTAAATTAAAACCTTTTTGATTTTTAAAATCTTCTTCTTTAAAAATGTCAGAATAAATTAACATTTGATAAGAGTAATTTTTAGAAGACAAAGAAAAATTTGGCTCAGAAAAAATAATATCTAAATAAAGATTATCTTCAAAAAAATTAAGATTTAATTTAAAATTATCAAGTTTTAAATCAGACAAATCCAAAAAATCATTTCTGGGAATCTCAGTCTTTGAAGAATTTTTTGGGGTTGGTAAACGAAACCAAAAATCTTTTTGATTGTTATCAGTATCTATAAAATTTTTTCTTTGAATTTATTTATTTTTAAACTCTCTTCCTAAAAATGGGTGGGTCTCAAATTTAAATATTTTATCAACCTCCTCTCCAAAACCTATTAGATCAACTATTTCTCCATTAGGATTTTTCAAAATTAAAACATTGTTTTTCGAAAGATAGTAACTTTCAGGATAGAACAAATCTGCTTGATATTTATCTTTAGTGGAAGAGGAAGTTATTAGAAAAAAACCATTTGGTTTAATTTTACCTTTAAATTTAGAATTTGGAATAATAACCGTCAAAGAAGGATCTTTGTTTTCTTTAGTTCTAGAACTATATTTTTCCAAAGACCAACAAGTCAAATCTAAATCCACTTTTTCAAACGCTGTGTTGTTTTCGGAAGGAAAATAAAGTTCAATAAATTCATCTTTGCTATCTTCTTCTGAAGCAATTTTAACTTCTGAAATTAATACCTTGGGATAAAATTTGTTTTTATAATCTTGACAACTATCCTTAATGTACTTAAAATCAAACTCCCCACCTTTTCTAAAATCATCCTCCTCATTTTCTTGGCTATCTTCTGGATTATTAACGGTATTTTCTTTACTCGTAAAATTATCCTCTGAACTAGTAGGTAATAATAAAGTTATACGATTTTCAAACTGATTTTCAAATAAAAATCTTGAAATATCTGACCTTTTATCATATCTAAAATTTATTGCCTTTAAAGTTTCCTTATAAAAAATTTGATCTTTTGTAAAGTTATAATTATTTAAATTAATTTCAGATTCTTCTTTATAAATCACTTTACTATTATAATTTTTTGTTTTGTCAAAAGAATAAACTTTATTAAATCTCAGACTATCTTCTTTATTTTCATAACCTAAACTCTTTAAAAAATTAGCTAAAATTTTATTTATATCAAAATTAGGAATTAAATTTAAATAAAAAAACAAGAAAATTGTTAAAGAAATGATAATAAAAAATATAACTTTAAATTTTGAAATACTCATTATTTAAATTTATTTTAAAAAATATCTTAAAGAGATTATAATTTTTTAAAATGTTCTTTTATTAATTAAATGTTCTTTTATTAATGAAAGCCCGCCATAAATACCCACCTTATCCAATAATTTAGATCTTCTAAGCTGAGGTTTTAAATTAAAAGGATAAAATTTATTAAAATTTTTTTCTAAAATTTTCATATTTATTCTTTTTGATAAACCCCCGCCTATAATAATTATCTCTGGTGACCAATAAAGCGAAACATTTACTAAAAATAAACTAGCTATTTTAGAAAAATCTTTCCAAAAATATATATCTTTTACCTTATCTAATTCTTTGTTAAATATCTTAAAAAGACTAGAACCTCCTATCAATTCTTCAACCTGAAACGGTAAAATGTCTTTCTTGTATAAAATTAAAAATAAGGAGTGTCCTGGTTCAAAGCCGAAAAAATTTTCATCTATTTTTCTATCAACTATCTTTGTACCTCCTATTCCTGTTGAAAAAGTAATATAAGAAATAATTTTATAATTCTTCCCTTCTCCAAAATTTGCCTCACCTATTCCCGCTAAATTAGCATCATTTTCTAAAATAATTTTACATTTTAAAATTTTTTCTAAATCTTTTTTTAAATTTCTAAACTCATAATCTTTCAGATTAGGACAATAGATCAATTTATTTTTAGACTTATCAAAAACTCCTGGAAAACCAAAACAAGCAATTTTTAAATTAAAAAAATTATTTCTTTTTAAAAAATCTAAAAAATCTTTATAACAAGGAAAAGTATCAATTTGGCAAAAATTATCAATTTCTTTTAAATTTTTACTTAAACCCCATTTTGTTTTTGTACCTCCTATATCAAAAACTATAAACATTTAAAAAAATTATAACTTAAATAATTTTTACTAATAAAATTTCATAATATAATAAAATTAGGAAAAAATAAATTTTTAAAAAAAAATTAAAGTAAAACAAAATAATCAAAATATAATGTTTTTAATAAAAAAAATTAAAAAAATAAGTTTGTTGATATTTTTTTTAACGGGATTAGTCTTTATCTCAAATTTAAAATTTACTATATCTCAAAATCAAAATTTAGAACCAAAATCAAAAGTTTTCCCGTCTGCACGGTGGGCGTGGTATATCATTACCAATGGTGTCGCATGGCCTGCAGGGGGTATGACACAGGACGACGTGACGCGCTGGATTGCGGAACATTCAGACCTGCTGGTTGCCGGTACGGTTACGGCATTACATGAGCAAGTGAATCCAAATTTGGTTAGCACCTGGTACGAGGAGTGGTTTTACGCTAACGTTGGTTACCAATCATCCGATGATACAAAACAGGTTCCACGCTGGTCCGATGGGCGCCCGATGGACGGTCAACTGGTTTACGTGGAGAACTACTATCTATCCCGCAATCTCGACCCCGAGACGCCCTTCTATCATCTGATAGCTGATTACTGGTGGGAGACGACCTTCAAATTATATGAAGACTCGATTGGTTTGGGCAGGCGATCTCAAAGCCCTGTGTTAGTAGACTATGCCGGAAGATTCTATACCTGTGAATATTACGCTGGTCAGTTTGATATTCCTACCGTTACGGGTGGGTTCATTGCCTTTGCTCGTTCTGAGCCTTATGAGGAACTATATCTGGAATGGTTGGAGCCTCCCAATGGCGGAGAGTTTGTGCTGGAATATGTGAGCGAGATAACCACAGACTCCAGCGGTTTTACGGTTCCATTGGCATGGACACCCGTGAAGATAATTTCCGACAGCACCAACGGTTTCAGACAGGACGGCGTCATCCGTTTTCGAATGCCTAATCGCTGGACGGAGTGGAAACGAGCCTGCATGTTCTCAAGCTACACCTGGAGCAGAAAACACTACTGGGTACGTATCCGTGTGGTAACACCGCCATCGAATACCCCCAAGATACGGGGTGCATGGCTGTCGCCTATCTACCGCACCTATCCCAATGTAAAAAACTCGGGAGAAGCAATATACCTAGGTTTCCGTCATCCACAGACATCCGTGACCATTAATCTCCGCAGTGTCGGTTCAGGAGGCGATTATGTCTTCGAGTATACCACAGCAAAGGGCTCTGACAACAAGATAACGGCGTGGGCACCACTCCCTTCCGTGAACGATGGTACCAACGGCTTACGGCAGTCTGGAACAATATCGTGGAGCCTGCCAGCGGATTGGGTAGAAGGTAAAGCGGACATCCGTGGAGCGCCTATGCGATACTGGATTCGCATTCGGGTCACCTCCGCGCCCACTACTGCTGCGGTGGTGGAGTCGGCATCTGCAGGAGGACGGTTGTTATATAACCAGGAAATCTACGCCAGCCGTTATCTGATGAAGGTTCCAGGTTGGGATAACCGCAATGACCGCAACGGTGACGGCTGGGTGGATGACCAGGAGTTCGCCAATCTGGTTAATCCCAATGCGACAGCACGTTACCGTTGGCATTCGCGGGTCGTTCGCTCCGGTTGGGAGGGTGCGTTAAACTACGTCTGGAACTTCGGTGTGCCGGAACTCAAACAGATATTGAGAGATTACTTCTATGATTGGATGTTGGGCAACCCTAGCAGGACAAAATTATGGGGTCTTTACTCCGACAGTATGGTGGTATCAATCCCTTCCCCAGTGCTGAGTAACGGTCAGGTGGCAGAACCTGGGAAGGAGCAATGGGAGCAGAAGTGGCTGGAGGCGCACGTATACATGCGAAGCAACAACCCACCGCGAGTAATTGGAGGTAACATCTCTTTCACCGAGCCATATGCTCCAGCACAGTGGGATCAGAGGCTTCTCGACCCCAACGACTGGTATGAGAAGCCCTACAATGATTACATCTCATATGAAGGGTATCCTCATGGATGGGGAACCACCTCAGAAACCTCCTTCCGGCGTCGGTTGTTGAATATCGCGAGAACAGCAGCGAATGGGGTATATCACATATTACAGTTCAACATGCAATGGAATAACCTGCAACGGATTGGGGGAGGTTCGGACGCAACGGCGTGGCGCCGCTTCCAGGAGCACAGCCTAGCGTTCTTCTATTTGGTTCAGCATCCCGTTTATTCGTTTATGAGTTTATGGAGCGGCGTCTACTATGGTTGCAGAGTACAAACGTTTCCAATTGGCACCATGCCGAACGTAATGGCTTATCAACCCACAGCAATGCTTAAGGTGGATATCGGACAGCCAGCAAACAGTATCCCGCAAGGATATTCGCCCGTCATGCTTACCTACCGCAGTGGCGGTGCATACCCCGATAACATCGTGGTAGGAGACACAGCAACGCCTGTTTTGAACAACAACTTCGCTCCATTTGCAGGCAAGCCGGTGTATCCGACCTACGTGTTTACTTTGGCATCAGGTACCCTTCCCAATAGACCATCAACCACCTACACTGTCTTAGCACGAAAATACACAAAAGGGCTTGTTCTTTTGAAAATGACAAGTAATTATCAAGCAGAAGATGTTGGTGAATATTCAGCTACTATCCACCAATTACCAGGAAAATATAGAAGA
>Ga0197142_1000235_pt1 | contig 50295 bp, 43 predicted proteins | sample GBS60_MetaG_FD_148614 | JGI IMG/M metagenome (GOLD analysis project Ga0197142, IMG submission 148614) | Sediment microbial communities from Great Boiling Springs, Gerlach, Nevada, United States - GBS 60_MetaG | ecosystem: Environmental > Aquatic > Thermal springs > Hot (42-90C) > Sediment... | reverse complement strand
TGGGCTTTCTCCGACCGCTGAGCCGCAAATTTACGCCTGTACCAAACGGTTTGGGACCATTCTTGAAAATGTAGTTTATGACCCGATCTCACGACACATCGATCTCGACGACGATACCATTACCGAAAACACGCGCGCCTCTTATCCCCTGGAGTATATCGAGAATGCATTAACTGCAAAACGTGGTCCGCACCCAAAAAACGTCGTTTTTCTAACCTGCGATGCCTCCGGGGTTATGCCTCCGATTGCCCGTCTTACCCCTGAACAGGCTTTGTATCATTTCATATCTGGATACACCGCCAAAGTAGCTGGAACCGAGATCGGACTTCGCGAGGAACCTGAGATCACCTTTAGCCCATGCTTCGGTGGGCCATTCATGGTTTATCACCCGGTTACCTATGCCAACTTATTGCGTCAAAAGATTGAGCGGTATGGCGTGAATTGTTGGCTGATCAATACCGGCTGGGTTGGAGGACCGTATGGGGTTGGGAAGCGGATCAGTATTGAATATACTCGCCGAATATTGAATGCAGCCTTGAACGGTGAATTGATGGATGTTGATTACAAACGAGATGAAGTGTTTGGTTTTGAAGTCCCTCAAAATTGTCCTGGTGTGCCACAAACAATCTTAACCCCTTCAAACGCCTGGGTCAGTGAAGAAGCGTATTATAAGCGTTATAGAAGTCTTGCTTCGAGATTTATTGACAATTTTAAGAAGTTTGAAGATCGCTTTCCTGCAGAAATACGAGCGGGGGGGCCTAAACTGGACTTATAGAGACCAAGCTAAGAGGAATCCGAGAATAGCAAGAATTATGCCGATATGAAGAAGGATGTTTTTCTCGATTAGGGATAAGTTGTCGATGGGGAGAAACTGAAGCAAACCGTTTATTAAGATTAAAACCATTCCTACCAGTGGAAGCAATCCTTTGCGGTGGGCGAAAAAATTTGCCAGTCGATCGAGAACCCGATTCAGAGTTTCTTTCATTAGATCAATTCTCGGAGGGGAGTTTTTTCTTCAGGAATTTTATATACATAAGGGGTGAATTTCGCCAAATGCCGGCCAGGGATTTTCCCTTGAAGAAAGATCTTATTCCCAGAATATTCAACCTTATCAACGATTCCTTCTCTTGAAAATAATTGAAACAGGTAGGTTTCCCTTAGGGGTAATTCTAATGTGAGAGGGTGTTGGCGAGTAAAAAGAAATTCTTCTAATTTTCGCATTAGGTCATCGATTCCTAAACCCTTCAGAGCCGATATGGCTACCGAATTTGGATATTGCTCAAGGATATTTATGGTTTGCCGAGGGTCTTTGAGTAAATCAATTTTGTTTAAGACGGTAAAAACCGGCAAATGATCGGCTTCGATTTCTTTCAGGGTTTGAAAAACAGCTTGGGCTTGTTGTTGAGCTGTGGGCTGAGAGATGTCGAGCACATGCAGCAAAACATCTGCCTCGGCAATCTCTTCTAAGGTAGCACGAAAGGCGGCGATCAAATGGGTAGGAAGCTTCTGAATAAAACCGACCGTATCGGTTAGCAGAATTTCATTACGGTCGGGCAAGATAACCCGCCTGGTTGTCGGATCTAAGGTCGCAAATAACTGGTCGGCTACATACACATTGGCGCTCGAAAGCGCATTCAGCAACGTGGATTTTCCAGCATTGGTATATCCGATTAGCGCAACTACCGGAATGCCGCTCTTTTTTCGCCTGCGGCGGTATTGACGACGATGCGACTTAACCTTCTCTAACTCCTCCTTAAGATGTGCGATACGACGGCGAATATCGCGTCTGTCCACTTCCAGTTGTGTTTCGCCCGGACCACGCAGACCTACTCCGCCCACACTACCTGCTCTGCCGCCGCCACCCCCAGCTTGCCTAGCAAGGTGCGTCCACGCCCTGGTTAAGCGAGGTAAACGGTATTCATATTGAGCCAGTTCGACTTGCAGAGCACCTTCACGGGTAGCAGCATGTTGAGCAAAGATGTCCAGTATCAATGCTGTGCGGTCGATGATGCGAATGTTTTCGTCAAAATGTTTCTCAAGCTCTCGTAGATGACGAGGAGAGAGTTCATCATCAAACAGAATAATATTAGCCCCTAACTCATTGACGATGGCTTTTAGCTCTTCAAGCTTGCCTGCACCAATATAAGTTTGAGGATTGGGCTTCTCAAGTCTCTGGGTAAGAGTGGCGATGACCTCAATCCCGGCTGTCTGAGCTAGGAGACATAATTCATTCAAAGAGTCTTCAAGCGTAAAGTCTGATTTGGGCTTGCCAATTTCCACCCCTACGGCAACGGCTCTTTCCTGATATGAATCGACAACCGGAATGATTTTCTTAACCATTTTTAGCTCGATTACGATTTTGGTTCCGCAGTTCCGAAAAGATTTGTGCTGAAGGTTGCGGAGGTTGGGTATAAATTGGCACCATCAGGTGAAATATCGATCCCGGACATCGAATTTCATCATAACCTTCCGATTCCATCCAAATTGTGCCACCATGAGCTTCGAGAATTCCCTTCGCAATAGGCAAGCCTAATCCAGCCCCTCCACCCTTGAACTTCGATTTGCCCGATGAATGCAAAGATACCTGTCCTAACTGCGAGAATTTCTCGAAGATCAGTGATTGATCCTCTGGGTCTACACCGATTCCAGTGTCTTGCACCATGATCTCGATAAATCCGCTGAGCTTTCTTCCATACACTTCAATCTTGCCCCCGTCCGGCGTGAATTTGATGGCGTTTTCGATAATATTTCGCAGTGCCTGAGAGAGACGAATTTCGTCCAGATAGATTAGCTCGTTCATCCCTTTTATTGGCCGAAACTGAATCAGTAAATCGCGATCCATTGCTCTTTTTTTCATATCTTCAACGACTGTTTCGATTAACCGATTGATCAGGCAAGGTTGAAAGGTTAATAGAAGCATCCGCGAATCAATTAATGATACATCGATCATGTCTTGAATAATCTGCTTTAATCTTTCTGATCCTTTTTTTATTCCTTCCAGGTAAGGCGAATAGGTCTTAAAAACTTCGTTGCCGATGAGCAGCTCTTCCAGCATCATCGAATATCCTTCAATGATCGTCAATGGGGTCTTTAACTCATGGGCAGCGATGGAAATAAATCTTGATTTGCTCTGGTCTAATTTCTCTAGCATGGCTTGAATCTCGGCGGCAGTTTTTGATTGCCGCTCGACATATTTCTCGAATCCGATTCGCATTAACCGCTTCTGAGCATGAAAAAACAGATCAGAAATCTCTAAAGAAAATTTTTGATTGGCGGAGTTAAATGTTTCTGGATGATTCTGGATAACCTGTTGACAGGCTGTCTGGATGGAATGAAGGAAGTCACTCAGGTCTAAAATCACCTGAGGAAGTTCAGCTTCAGTATATTGTGTCACCCAATTGGTTAAGACTTGGTCCAGAGTGGTATTTTCTGCCAAAAAAATGGTTTCCTCCAATGCGCTCAAAAGAGAGAGCAATTGTTTCTCAACGGAAGGGCGAATGCCAGAGGTCTTGGTTAACCGCTCCGTGATCTCAGGTAGAAACTCCTGAAGGTCTTTGACCATCTTGACGAGAGCTGGTGAGGTGATTGATTTTTCTTCACTCATCTCATTGCTTTCTTATCCAGTTAATAAGTGTATCATAGACAATGAGAATACTATGAGCTGAAACCTTATCCAATGTGTCTCGAGTGGTATGCCAATAGGGATAATCAAAATCAATCAGCAGGGACGTAGGGAAGCCACGTTGGAGAAAGGGCAGATGGTCGTCAATCATTCGGTATTTTAACTGAGAAATAAAAAATTCGTCATAGCCAAGCTGATGCGCTGTTTGCCAGATTTCCCGATTTAATTCTGGGGTTGAGTACTGTTCCATGTAGATATTCAAATCTCGATCGCCGATCATGTCAACGATAATGACAGCAGATGGTGTTTCGGTAAGGAAGCCGGCAAAAGCTGTAGAGCCTAAGATCCAATCCCATCCGGGGTAACCACCATTATCCTCTAAATCAAAAAATACCAGCCAGATAGTTTGCTCAGTAGGAGAAATTTGGCGTGGGATTTCTCTGGATAACAACAGCAACAACGCAACGCCAGAAGCGCCATCGTTTGCCCCAGGGACAGGTTGCTCGCGAAGTTCAGCTCGTTTCTCCTGGTCGGAGGTAAATCGTGAGTCGTAGTGCGCGCCAAAAATAATGAGATCTGCTCCATTCCCGTATTTGCCGATGATATTTGTGCCCTGAATTTGACCATACGAAAAAGATTGGGTTTCTACTTGCCATTTCTGCTCCTTAAGGCTCAAGATAATCCACTCCTGGATACGCTGATGACACGCAGAGCCGGGTTTCCTTGACCCACAGTTTACTTGAAACGACAAGTCTTGTTCAATTTGAGAAACTTGATTCGCATGGGAAACTTCAGCCTGGCGGGTATTACAACCACTCCCCATTGCCACCAACAGGATTAGGGTCAGAAATATACCAATACGCAATTTATCCCGAATCACCGAATGCTCTCCACCATTGTTTGAGGATAGTTTGAGCTCTCTGGGCAAAATATTGGTGTCGCTCTTTTTTATTCCGTAACCATTCGCCTTCGTTGTAAGGAAGAAGACCAAAATTAGCTTTCATGGGCTGGAAATCCTTTGCGTTGGCATGGGTGATGTAATAAATCAAGCTACCTAACATTGTTTCTCGCGGCAATTCTAAGAGCGGTTTCCCTTTGAGATAACGGGCTGCATTAATCCCTGCTAGCCAACCGCTGGCGATGTTTCCGGCATAACCTTCAACGCCGATCAGTTGTCCAGCCAGAAAAAGATCTGGCCGCCGTATGGTCTGAAGAGTTGGCTTTAGGGCTTGGGGAGCAAATACATAAGTGTTGCGATGCATCTGACCGAAACGGCTGAATTCGGCATGTTCCAGGCCTGGAATCAGGCGGAAAACTCTTTTTTGCTCGGGGAAGGTAAGATTAGTTTGAAAACCTACCATGTTATAAAGCGTGCCGGCAAGATTGTCCTGACGCAACTGCACTACCGCATAGGGGCGTTTACCGGTTTTTGGGTCTCTTAAGCCCACCGGTCTAAGTGGACCAAATGCAAGGGCATCTTTACCACGCCTGGCTAAAATTTCAATCGGCAAGCAGGCTTCGAAAAATGGTCCTTTACCACTTGTTACCCCGCTCTCAATTTGTTCTTCAAAAGAGCGCAAGGGGATTCGTTCAGCCTTAATCAATTCCTCTACAAAGCGCTCATACGCTTCTCTGTTCATGGGACAATTGATGTAATCTCCCTCCCCTTCTTGATCATAGCGGCTTGCTCGGAAGGCAATACTCATATCAATCGTATCAGCCTCGACAATCGGCGAGATAGCATCGTAAAAGTACAGATTTGATTGTCCTAGAAATTGGGCGATCGCGGTTGAAAGGCTTGGGGAAGTTAGAGGCCCAGAGGCAATGATGGCGGGTTGTTGGGGGATTGTCTTGATCTCTTCTCGGATAACAACAATGTTTGGATGGGAGAGAATAGCTTGAGTCACCGCTAAGGAAAACTTTTCCCGATCAACGGCTAAAGCTCTACCGGCTGGAATGGCGGTCTCATCGGCACAACGGATAAGCAATGAACCCAATAGGCGCAGTTCTTGGAGCAATAAGCCGGTTGCGCGGTCAATTTGGTTTGCTCCAAGTGAGTTAGAACAAACAAGTTCAGCCAACCGATCGGTAACATGCGCCCCGGTACTCACCAATGGCCGCATTTCATACAGACGCACGCGTACACCCTGTTGCGCAGCCTGCCAGGCAGCTTCACAACCCGCTAAACCACCGCCAACGATAACCAACTCAGGTTCTTTCATGTTTGCGTAGTATAATTGAAATTGACCCAATCTTCAAATATTAGATGAAGGAGTACCTCTATGTTTAATTTACCTCAAGGTGCTGAGTTACTGATTATCCTTTTCATTGTCATCTTACTATTTGGCGTTGGCCGAATTAGTAAAGTAGCCGGCGAATTTGGCAAAGGGATTCGCGCCTTCAAAGAAGGTTTGCAATCCTCCACTGAGGAAACAACCGAAAAGAAAACCGAAGCAGTCGAGAAAGCTGAGGCAAGTAAAGAATAACCCCTTTGCAAGTACTCTCTGAGCACTATGGATGCATGAACTCGCCGTAACCCAAAGCATTCTGAACATCGTCCTCGATCATGCTGGAAAAGCAAACGCCACCAAAGTTACCAAGATCTATCTGGTTATTGGCGAACTTTCCTCGATTGTGGATGAATCTGTTCAATTTTACTGGGAGATTATTGCCAAAAATACGCCAGCAGAACAAGCAGAATTGATCTTTCGGCGAGTTTCAGCGTCCTTTGAGTGTCTGGATTGTAGCACCGTCTATCAACTGGATGGCAACGTGATTTATTGCCCTACGTGTGGCAGTACTCATGTCAAAATCCTCAGTGGTGAAGAATTTTACATTGAAGCGATCGACATAGAAACATGAGTGAACAACGCATCCAAATTGTACAAAACATCCTAAGTGCCAATGATGCCATTGCCGAGCAAAATCGCCAATTGCTCCAAAAGGCGCGACTCTTTTCAATCAACTTGATGGCCTCTCCAGGTGCTGGAAAGACTTCTCTCATCGAGCAAACCGTAAAGAAGCTTGCACAGGACTATCGCATTCTGGTCATTGATGGGGATATTGCAACAACCTTTGATGCCGATCGGGCAATTGCTGCAGGGGCGGCAGCCATCCAAATCAACACCGGTGGCGATTGCCATTTGGATGCCGTAATGCTCAATAAAGCTTTAATTCAAGCTGACTTGAGCCAGTATGATTTATTGATTGTAGAAAATGTAGGGAATCTGGTCTGCCCGGCAAGTTTTGAGCTCGGAACAGCCCGCAATGTGCTGGTGGCTTCTGTCCCAGAAGGTCACGATAAACCTCACAAATACCCATCGATGTATCGTGGGGTTCATTATGTCCTGTTGAATAAGATTGATTTATTACCCTATGTAGATTTTGACATCGATTTTTTCCGTAAAGGTTTGGAAGCGCTTAATCCCGCAGTAGAATTGGTTTTGGTTTCTTGTCGAAGTGGTGAAGGATTAGATAACTGGCTTCAATGGCTGCGGAATAAAATCGGCGAATTTCGAGCAAGTTAACCGGAATAGGCTCTTAATAACATGGCTGGTAGGTATATTCGAATTACTGGTATTGTTCAAGGTGTTGGTTTTCGGCCCTTTGTTTATAAATTAGCACATCAAGAGCATTTGCTTGGCTGGGTCAAGAATACCAGTGCAGGAGTTGAGATTCTCGTTGAAGGACAAGAAGAGGCTATTGCCCATTTTATCGACCGTTTAAGTAAAGAAGCCCCACCGCTTTCTCGGATCGATCGAATTGAAATTACTCCTGTCACCGAGAATCATTTCACAAAGTTTGAAATCATCGAGTCCCAAGATATCGAATCGGCTTTCATCCCTATTTCACCCGACATCTCGATCTGTGCAGATTGTTTACACGAACTTTTTGACCCGCAAAATCGCCGATATCTCTATCCCTTTATAAACTGCACGAACTGCGGCCCGCGCTTTACAATTACAAAGACGATCCCCTATGACCGGCCAAACACTACCATGGCAGACTTTTCATTGTGTCCAGATTGCGCTGCTGAGTACCACGACCCGGAAAATCGGCGCTTTCATGCCCAACCGGTAGCTTGTGCAGTCTGTGGGCCTCACCTGAGCCTGGTGCTTGACGGGCAGGAAGTCAAAAATGGCTCAGATGTTGATTTGATTCGCGCCGTTCAAAAACTGCTCAAAGATGGTCGTGTTGTGGCAATCAAGGGGATTGGTGGCTTTCACCTTGCCTGTGATGCTCAAAACCCTGAGGCAGTTGCAGCATTGCGCGAACGTAAGCGCAGGGTGGATAAACCCTTTGCGCTGATGATGCCCGATCTGGAAATCGTCGAACGCCATTGTTTTCTCACCCCTGCAGAGGTCAAATTGTTGACCTTCAAAGAACGTCCCATCGTTTTATTGCCGAAAAAACCAGGTTCATCTATTGTCCCTGAAACAGCTCCGAATCAGAATTTCCTGGGCGTTATGCTACCCTATAGCCCGTTGCACTATTTGTTGTTCTATAATTTTGACCGGCGTGCTTACAATCGATATCCTGTGGAAGCGATTGTTCTTACCAGTGGAAATCTTTCTGAAGAGCCGATTGCTATCGATAACGATCAGGCATTAGCTCAATTAGCATCCCTTGCAGATGCGTTTTTGCTTCACAACCGACCGATCCACATCCGCTGTGACGATTCGGTTGTCCGTTCAGTTTCACTCAATAACGAGCCTCAACTGTACCCCATTCGACGCTCGCGCGGCTATGCCCCGAATCCGCTGCGACTGCCCTGGAAAGTCCCTCAAATCCTTGGAGTTGGCGCTGAATTAAAGAACACCTTTTGCCTGACCAGGGATGAATATGCCTTCCTCAGCCATCATATTGGCGATTTGGAGAATTACGAAACGTATCGATCTTTCGAGGAGGGGATCGAGCATTATCAAACTTTGTTCCGCATTCAACCGGAAGTTATAGCATACGACAAACATCCAAATTATCTATCTACTCGCTATGCTCTTGAACGCTCACATCAAGATCAAATCCCCTGTATAGCCATTCAACACCATCACGCCCATGTTGCTAGTTGTTTAGCTGATAATGATTGGCAGACGGATGAACCGGTCATCGGCGTTTCATTCGATGGTACAGGGTATGGCGATGATGGAGCAATCTGGGGTGGAGAGTTTCTAATCGCCTCTTATCATACTTATGCGCGAGCAGCGCATCTGCAATATTTTCCGCTGCCAGGCGGTGACCGTTCAATCCGCTTTCCGGCGCGAATCGCCCTGGCGTATCTCGAACATTTTGGAATAGAAACATCAGAGAAACTTCCGCCTTTTCAAGCCCTCTGTGCTGACGAACGCCAATTGATTCATTCCCAATTAAAACATAAGATCAACCTTGTCAACACTTCCAGTATGGGCAGGGTGTTTGATCTGGTTGCTTCCTTGATTGGCGTGCGTCAGGCAATTAATTACGAAGCTCAAGCGGCTATCGAACTGGAGGCAATTGCTTCAAAAGATGTAACAATTTCTTATCCTTACGACCTGCTATCCACTCAAAAGGGGTTCGAGTTTCCTGTCCAAATCAGTTTAGTCAAGACAATCCAGTCGATTTTAGATGATTTTTTCAACGGTGTTTCGCCGGCGGTCATTTCAGGGCGTTTTCATCGCACCATAGCGGAGATTGTTCTGCAGGCCTGTCAGATGATCCGCAAAAAGACTGGAATTCAGACGATCGCTTTGAGTGGTGGGGTATGGCAAAATATAACGCTCTTGGAACAGGTGTTTAAGTTATTGCAAGAAGCTGGATTTCGGGTGTTGACTCATCGAGAAATTCCGGCAAACGACGGTGGTATTTCATTAGGGCAGGTAGCCATTGCAGCAAAAATTTTCCGTCATGGATGAAGTTACAGGAGAGTGTAAGATGTGTTTAGGTGTGCCGGGAAAAATTGTGGAGATTTATGAAACCAATGGCCTCACCATGGGCAAGATCGATTTTGGTGGTGTCATGCGTGAGGCCTGCCTTACCTATGTGCCTGAAGCGCAGGTTGGTGATTACGTTCTGGTCCATGTAGGTTTTGCGCTGAATGTAATTAGTGAAGAGGAGGCAAATGAAACCCTCGCTTTGCTAAACGAAATCGTCAACCTAGAAGAGGAATTACCTAGCCAGGACTAGCGTATGGATACCAAGCTTCGGTATGGTTTTCGAGATGCCAGACTTGTCCAGGCGAAGATCCGCCAGATTCAAAAGCTGGTGACACGTCCCTGGGCAATCATGGAGATTTGTGGCGGTCAAACTCATGCAATAAAGAAATTTGGGCTTGACCAGTTATTGCCACCGGAGATTGAGTTTATTCATGGGCCAGGTTGCCCGGTTTGCGTAACTTCATTAGAGCTGGTTGACAAAGCGCTTCAGATTGCCTCACTGCCGAATGTCATTTTTACCTCTTACGGGGACATGCTGCGCGTACCTGGTTCTAAGGGCGATTTGTTTAGCGTAAAGGCAAATGGCGGTGATGTGCGGGTTGTTTATTCTCCCTTAGATAGCTTAAAGATCGCTCAGGAGAATCCCCAGAAAGAGGTTGTCTTTTTTGCCATTGGGTTTGAAACAACTGCACCTGCTAATGCCATGAGTGTTTTGCAGGCTGAAGCGATGGGAATTGGGAATTTCAGCCTATTGGTTTCGCATGTCTGTGTTCCGCCAGCAATGCGAGCTATTCTTGGATCGCCGAGCAATCGCGTGCAGGGTTTTTTGGCTGCCGGACATGTCTGTACGGTGATGGGATATTGGGAGTATTTACCGATTGCCCAAGAGTACCGCGTCCCGATTGTCGTCACCGGCTTCGAACCATTAGACATTTTGGAGGGGGTATACCGCGTGGTGCGTCAGCTTGAGGGCGGAATGCACGAGGTGGAAAATGCTTATTCTCGGTTGGTTACGTATGAAGGAAATCAGGCTGCCCAAAAAGTGATCAATCAGGTTTTTGAAGTGTGTGACCGAAAGTGGCGTGGAATCGGAATGATTCCAAAGAGCGGTTGGAAGTTGCGGGATGCATACAGAAAGTTCGATGCTGAACATCGCTTTGACACTCAGGCAATTGAAACGCAAGAATCGCCTTTGTGCATTGCCGGATTAGTTTTGCAAGGGCTTAAGAAGCCCTATGAATGCTCTGCCTTTGGCATACTATGCACCCCTCAAAATCCCCTGGGCGCAACGATGGTCTCCTCAGAGGGTGCATGTGCAGCCTATTATCTGTATTCACGGAATCTTGAGTCTCCTGAAACAAACCATGTCTGACGATCATCAAACTGTAGATTTCTTAGGTGCTTACTGTCCCCTTCCCCTCACCCATTCCGAGCAAATTGTCATTGGACATGGCAGTGGTGGGAGATTGACTCATGACCTTATTCAAAGAGTTTTTGCAACTCATCTTAACAATCCGTTGCTTGACCAGGGCGACGATGGGGTTGTATTGCCGGCGATTGAGCCTGAGTCTGAAATTGTCGTAAGCACCGATTCGCACGTGATCTCACCTATTTTCTTTCCGGGTGGCGATATTGGTAAGCTGGCTGTCTGTGGCACAGTAAATGATATCGCAGTGATGGGAGCAAGACCCTTATATCTAACAGCAGGCTTTATTTTAGAAGAGGGTCTTCAAGTCGAAGTGCTGGAGTATGTCGTGTCTTCTATGGCGAAGGCTGCTGAAGAAGCCGGGGTTGCCATTGTCGCCGGAGATACGAAAGTTGTCGAACGCGGTAAGGGTGATGGAATATTTATTAACACAAGTGGAATTGGTGTGCGTCCTAGAGCTCTTCAAATTAGTGGACGCAATGCAAGAGTTGGTGACCAGATCATCTTGTCTGGCCCACTAGGTGAGCATGGTGTAGCTGTATTACAGGCAAGGGGGGATTTGGGTTTTCTGTCTGATTTGCAAAGCGATGTTGCTCCGCTCAATCACTTAATTGCAGAAGCCCTGGAAGCAGGCGTACGAGGTCAAGAAAATGCAATTCATGCCATGCGAGACCCAACCCGCGGAGGGTTGGCAACGACCCTTAATGAGATAGCCCGTCAATCTAATGTGGGCATAATTATTTATGAAGCAGCCATCCCGATTCAAGAGACGGTGATCTCAGTTTGTGAAATGTTAGGTTTTGATCCACTCTATATGGCGAACGAAGGTAAATGTGTATTTTTTGTCGATCCAGCCAGCACTGATCGGGTCATGAAAGCCATTCAAGCTAACAAATACGGTGCTCAAGCGGCAGTGATTGGTCAAGTCGTCGCAGAACATCCCCAAAAAGTGTTGCTCAAAACGACCATGGGCAGTACTCGTCTCGTCGATATACTGTCTGGAGAATTGTTACCCCGTATTTGCTAAGTTCATTTGCGACATATGATCCAATACTGTTGATTACCGCGCTCGACCACAATTTCTCTGGCAAACGGCGTAAGGATATTATGTACCTCTCTGATGCGTAATAAATGGCTGCGCATTAGGAGGATTTTTTCTAACAGAGCGATCAGTTTTCCGCCCCACTGTTCGATATCTGGCTCTTGGATGATCAACAACCCATCTCTTTTGAGCACGCGCAGGCATTCTCTCAAGGCAATCGATGCATCAATAACATGATGCAATGTGTCGATCAAGATTACCCTTTCAAAGCTATTGGATCGGAATGGCAATTTCTCTGCCAAACAAAGCGTAAGATTGACTCTCAGGTTTTGGTTGGCAACCCTTAACATTCCCAGACTGCTATCAACCAGGATGATGTTGGGTTGAATGTGGAGCAGCTCACGGGTTATTCTTCCTGTCCCTCCCCCCAAATCTAATACTTTTCCGTCACATGGAAATTTCCCATAATGGATAAGCTGATCAATGTTTGAGCTTGGGATGATAAGGTCATAAATTGGTGCGATCCAATCAAAGTGATCAAATGAAAATCTAAATGCCATGTCGTTTTATCGAGAAATAATAGGAAAATAAATCTTTTCCTTAAGGGGTTGATTCAATAAAGTGAAATTGATGATGATTAAGTTCTTCTGACAGTCGTTGTACGTCACCAACGGAAGGGTTTCGTTCAATTGATTACCCTGTTGGTCGAAAATTCGCAAACTTAACGATTGGTTTGAATTGAGTGGTTTATCCGAAAGTTGAATTTCATATCCTCCTGCCCCAATGGGAAGAGACGTTCCGGTCAATCCTAAACCGAGAAATGGATTGCCGTTCAATTCGCCACTGATTTCAACAATGAGTCCATTGACCGGTTCGCCAGCGCTATTAAAAATTTGTCCAGCTACTCCCGACCAGGTGCAACCCAGTTCAGGGTGCAGGAAATTGACGAGATAAACAGGCGATTGCGGCTGTAGATAAACTAAAATAGTCTGTGGGATCGATGTGGGGATAAAAGTCAAGAGTGGTGTTGGTGTTTGCCCCGTTTCAGTGTATAATCTCTCCTCTGCGCCTACTTGATTGTAGTTTTCGGGAGGGGTTGGTGAAATGGGTATTATTTGGAGGGCTGTGGGGGTAAAAAGGAAAGACATAACTGTTGGTGTTATCTGCTCTTCTGTTATTGGTGGAGGATTTGTAGTTTCGAACCCTGGCAAGGTTATCTGGCAGGCGATGGCAGTGGATGTGATGATAATTGTTAGGATTGTTGATTTGTGTTTTTTCGACTTTGGTGACATGGTGTTATGTATTGGCTATGCGCAATTCTAAGTCATTAAACAATATCACAAAGTCTGCACATCCACCTCGGAAATAATACTTCTATAACTGTTTTTCCCAGTAACTTATTGTCCCGAGTTCCTGAACAACTTTTGCCCCACAGGCATTGCCTTGTAAACAGGCTTCGTATAAATTATTTCCTTTGACGATTGCCGCAATCAAGCCGGCCGCAAACGCATCCCCCGCACCAGTCGTATCAACCACCTCAACGCGCTGCGCTGGAATCATATCAATTCGCTCATCGCTATGAAGAAAGCATCCATCCCTCCCGGCCTTAATGACCACTGCCCTTGCGCCTAATTGGCGTAATTGCCGAGCGCTTTCCTCAATATCATCATAGCCGGTCAGCTTCTTTGCCTCATTGCGGTTGCACAGGAAGATATCGATCTCGCTCAAACAAGGAAACAAGAATTCTGGTTTCCAATAGCGCTTTGAGTTCACCACATCTAAAGTGACAAGCCACTCCGTTTGCCTTGCACGTTTTAGGAAATCCTTCAAGCGTTCATCTAGGAAACCCGGCAAGACAAAAAATCCAGCAATGTGGAGCACCTTAATATCACCATCCTCAAATAACTCTTGTGGAAAATCATCAATCGTCAGGTATCGATTTGCACCAGGCGTATGTATAAAGCGTGGTTGGGCCTCGTGATCAACCAGGCCAACACTCACGGCTGTGTGAACGGAAGGCTCAGTTTTTATATAATCCAGATTCAGATGAAACTTCGACCAAGTTTTCCTTAGAATTTCCGCTGCGATATCCGTGCCAATTTTACAGATTAGAGCTGTAGGAATTCCTAAAGCAGCCAGACCCACCGCTACGTTTGATGCACATCCCCCAGGGGAGAGTACCGCTCGATCAAAGGAAACAGACTCGTAACGCGGAACATCATCCACTGTATGACAAAGAACATCTAGGGTAACATTACCAAAGACAACCGCACTGATCATGTCTAGTAGTCTTCGTCATCGTCGACCCACAGATCATCCTCATCTTCTAATTCGTCCCATTCGTCTTCATCGATGAGTTCTTCTTCTTCATCCTCCCAGTCTTCCTCCACATCGAGATCATCAGCACGTTTGAAGGTCATGCAGCCAACATCGGGATCAATCTCAATCGCTGCTGCACCGCAATAACCATCATCAAGAAATACACAATCCAGGTAATGACAGCGTATACGTGGCATTTCGGTACCTCCTGAAAGATATTACCTACTTTAGCTTGAAAACGGCGATGCGGAATTATACCAGACTTGTGGTTTTGTCAAGATCATTTTATCCAGGTCTGACGCGGATTGCCTCAATGACGTTGGGCAAATTTTCCAAACGATCGAGCAGTCGACTCAATTCAGCAATGTCATGAATCTCTAGGGTAATATTGATCATCGCCAGATTACGGCTAGTTTCTACTGTAATCGAAGACATATTGACCCCCTCATCAGCTACCAGCGTTGCAATGTCTTTCATCAAACCGTTGCGATCATAAGCTGTAATCCGAACTGGGACCGGATATGTGCTTTTGGGTTCACCCCAGGAGACTTTTACCAGACGCTCCCGATCCCGAATACGCATAATATTCGGACAATCTTGCCGATGGATGGTTGCTCCTCGCCCTCTGGTGATATAGCCAATGATCTCATCACCGGGAGCTGGATTGCAACAACGAGCGATATTGGTTAATAACCCTTTCAAGCCCAATACGGTCACCGACTCGTCCTTGCGACTGGGCTCTGTCACCTGGCGAGGTTGTGGCATCTCGCTTGGCGCGGTTTCCTTTTCCCCCAATGTAAGGTGATTGACGATTCTTCCAATGTTAATATCCCCACATCCCACAGCTTCAAACAAATCATCGGTGGATTTCAAATCAAATTCTTTCGCCAATCGCTCTAGATTGATATCTAATAATCCCAAGCGACGTAATTCTTTTTCAATTAAAACTTTGCCCTGACTGATGTTCTGATCACGAGCTTGTTTCTTAAACCACTGGCGAATTTTTGCCTTGGCTCTTTGCGTTCGCACCAATCCAAGGTTCGGATTGAGCCAATCCCGACTTGGTCCGCCGCGCTTTGCGGTTAAGATTTCAACCTGATCGCCGGTTTTCAAAGTGTAGTCTAAAGAAACCAACTTGCCATTGACTTTTGCTCCGCGGCATCTGTGACCGATATCCGTGTGCACATGGTATGCGAAATCTATCGGAGTCGATTTGGCAGGCAAATCTATGATATCGCCTTTTGGGGTAAAGACATAAACCCGATCCTGGAAGACATCCGTTTTCATGCTGTCCAGAAACTCTCTGGCATCAGCAACATCCTGTCGCCACTCCATCAGAGAACGCAACCAGAGTAAACGCTTTTCGTATTCATCATCCCTGGAGACCCCTTCTTTGTAGCGCCAATGAGCCGCAATACCGTATTCAGCGTTCTGGTGCATTTCAGGGGTACGGATTTGAAATTCAAGGGTTTTTCCATCATCGAAAATTACTGCCGTGTGAAGTGATCGATAAAAATTGTCCTTTGGCGCGGCAATGTAATCATCAAAAGCGCCAGGAATTGGTCGCCAATTCGTGTGAATTACCCCCAGCGCAGCGTAACAGGTAGGGATATCGGGAACAATGATTCTGACCCCTCTAACATCATAAACCATATCAAATGGGATTCCCTTCCGCTTCATTTTCATGTAAATTGAGTAGATATGCTTCGGACGCGCAGTGATTTCGGCCTGGATGCCAGCCTTACTTAGACAAGCGGTTAATTTTGCTTTGATGGTTTCCATTTCTGCTTCGCGCTGCGATCGACGTTCTGCCAGCAAATCGGCAATCTCTTTATATTTCTCGGGCTCCACATAGCGAAAGCTTAGATCTTCCAACTCCCACTTCATATTCCAGATGCCTAATCGATTTGCAAGTGGAGCAAAGATATCCAGGGTCTGTTGAGCGATTCGCCTTCGCTTATGCTCAGGCATATAGGCAAGCGTCCGCATGTTATGCAGGCGATCAGCTAATTTAATCAGAACCACATTGACATCTTCCCCCATCGCCAAAAAGGTTTTGCGTAAAGTCTCGGAAGCAGCATCATAGCGCCGACTGCGCATCATTTGGGCAGCTTCAGCTTCCGGATCGGGTAAGCCTCGTTTTTCTGCCATTTCGCGGACCATCTCTTCTTGTTCCTCCGCTCCCGCCTGTTGATCGCCGCGCGAAACTCGAGGCAGGTTCGTCAACTTCGTGACTCCATCCACCAACATAGCAACCCGATCGCCAAACATTTGGCGGATATCTTCCAGATTTATCGTAGTATCTTCAACCGTATCATGAAGCAAAGCTGCTACGATCACTTCTGGTGGCACATGCATTTCTGCTAGTATGCCAGCAACAGCAACACAGTGATTAATATATGGCTCACCCGAGGCGCGTTTTTGTCCCCGATGGGCTTCTTCCGCAACATGATAAGCCTTGAGGATAAGTTCCCGGTCGAGCTGGCTGTACGATTCAGGGAGAATGGACAGCAAATTGTCTATGCGCATTTTCTCTCACTTAATCTTAACCGCCATCAGCTTCTGTGTGGATATTTTCTTGTTTAATTTCAGATGCCTAAACGATAATCAGTTACTTACGGCAACCATTGCTCTATCATCGATAATGTTTAGTATACTCATCCATTGGTAGAGAATCAATAGAGAAGATATGACAAACCGCTCCTGTTTTATCCAAGAACAGGAGCGGTTTTCTTGTTACAACCAACTACTTACGAATTGGGAATAGCTTCAGCTGTTTTTACTTCGGTCTTTGGCTCTCCTTTTGGCGCTAGGCCGGCTTCCTGGACAATACGTGGTACGATCTCTTCCCAACCGACAGCCATGAGATGAATACCATGTACACCTTGCAGTTTCTTCACCGCCTCGATAAGCTCCAAAGCAATCTGAACCCCCTCTTCCGCAGCGCCATCTCCAGCTTTTTCCATGCGCTTCATTAACCTCTCAGGGATAAATACCCCTGGCACTTCGTTGTGCATATACTGGGCGACTTTATAACTCTTGAGTGGTGTAATCCCCACCAGGATATATACTTTATCGAGGATATTCCGTTGGGCCAACGCGTTAAGCCAGATTTCCAGGCCATCAACATCATAAACCAGGTTGGTCTGGAAGAATTGCGCTCCGGCATTTACTTTTTTATGCTCGCGGATCGCTTGGAAGCGCGGTTCAGATGCGTAAGGGGAAGCAGCGGCTCCTATAAAAATCTTGGGCGGGAATTTGATTGCTCTTCCATCGAGATACTTTCCCTCGTCCCTCATTCGCCTTAAGATCCAAATCATTTGAATAGAGTCGATATCGACCACATCCATTCGGCCGCGCGGGTCTGGCGCCATGCGCATACTGTCACCTGATAGGCAGAGAATATTTCGCACACCCAAAGCATTGGCTCCCAGCACCTCGGCTTGCAAACCAACCCGTGTCCGATCGCGGGCTGCGATTTGCATCACCGGTTCAGCGCCAGCTTGAACAGCCATGACGCTACACGCCCAACTGGACATGCGTGGAGTGGCTGAAGGCGAATCGGTAAAGTTGATGGCTGTCACATACGGCTTAATGAGCTCAATATTTTGGAGCAACTTATTGGTCGAAACCGTCATTGGCGGCGCAACTTCTGAAGTAACAACAAACTCACCGGCCTTGAGCCGTCGTTCTAGCTCAGAGATTGGCTCCGTGTACATCGGTGGATGATATTCCGCATCTCCTTGCCACCAGTCAGGTTGGCGCACGGGACGGAAGATTGAATCCCACACCACTGCTCGCTTCACAGGATCTTTGGAAAGGAGTCCAGAGACCACATTTTTCGTGCCGACCTTCCGCACTTGTCGGACAACATCACCCCAAGTTTCTGTTCCAACTTTATTCCAGTCCAATGGTGGCAAGACTTCTAAGAGAAGCTCTTCACGGCCCATCTTGAAGGCACGATCGTATATTTTATACCAGATGCAAGGTCTGGTTTCGTCAACATAACAGTGTTCTGGCGTCGAACCGCCACATGGCCCGTTTCGAATGCCTTTCGGACACTCCATTGGACAGATAAAAGCGGTCTCCTGCAGCAGACAATTACCACACATTCGGCAACCAAACAACGGCCCTTTGACCATTTTCTCGATCCCGGCTAATAGACGAGCGCCAAATGGCTCTTTCTTGAAAGGATAAAAGGGGGGCTGCCACCTTCTACCCGGTGTAAATATCGGCATAAATACCTCCTAGTTCATCAATCTTAACCTGCATGCGAAATTTCATCTTCAAATCGTCTATTGCTCCAGATAACCATCTGCATAAATAACTTTATTAAGCAAGATTTGGACAGTTTTCCATACTGCCACTTGCTCAGGGTCATTAAAGTCTATATCTTCTGGTGTGATTTCTTGCATATCCCTGATTTTATCAGCAATTCGCAGGTAAAGACGACCAATTGGCGTAGATTCGTCTCTTTCCTCGATGATTCGAATTGTCTCTTTCAGCTTTTCATCCAGGGGATCGGCGATCATCATCTTCAAACCTACCCCCATCAGCATTGCACAATAGACTCGATTGATCAGCGACCGGTTTTCTCTCGGAACTGCATTCGAGACATTGGATAACCCCACCGAAATTGCCGGCGGTGGATCCCAGGCATATTGAAGCGTACGTATTGCCTCAATGAGCTGAGGGCAATACTCTTGGCAACCAGAAACGGTTAATACCAGAGGATCGATGATCAAATCTTCGATTGGCAAGCCAACTTCCAAAGCGCGCGGGATCAGATACTCAATGGCGATGTTCACCCGATCGTCGGCTGCAACCGGGATGCCGCTCTTTCCCATTGTCAACGCTATCAATTTCGTATTGTACTTTTTGGCAAGCAATGGCACTTTTTCGAGGCGTTCAGGTTCAGCAGAGGTCGAATTAATAATTGGCTGAGCCTTTGTAACTTTCTTCAGCCCCGCTTCTATACCCATGACATTGGTTGAGTCAAAACTTAATGGGACATCTACAACGGCTTCAACGGTCTGAACAATCCAAGGAAACACTTCCTCTCCATCAGCCTTTCTTGGACCAAGGTTTAAATCCAAAGCTTTAGCGCCTGCTTCCACTTGCTTTACAGCAAGTTCTTGAAAGAATTTTGCATTTCTTTCTTTGAGCGCTTCTTTCACTTTTTCTGAAATAATGTGAATGTTTTCTCCAATAATATACATGAGGAGCCCTCCCTTCTAAAAGTTAGGTTTGAATGGATATTTTATTACTTTGAAATGCTTCCAACACTGTTGGAAAACGATTCAAATCAGTATGTGGTAAAAACATTGCCGACATAAACGCTTCATAAAAAGTATTATCGGCTGATAATTCTATATAGGTCATTTTGCTGGCAATCTCACGGATGCGCTCACGATGTTCCTGACTCAACAAGGCAAAATAAGCCCCTTTCACAGCCGTATTACCGAGAAAATTAAATTTTTCCCATGGCAAATCCGGAAGTAAACCGATCTGAATCGATTTTTCAATGTTCAAGTATTTTCCAAACGAGCCACCGATCAAGACTTGTTCGGTTTCTTCCAACGGTACGCCAACGCTCTGGGCAAGTACCTGAAAACCTGCATAGATGGCAGCTTTAGCTCTCAATAGATTGTCGATATCGACCCGGGTCATGACAATATCCCGCCCATGTTCGGTTTCATCCTTCCAGGCTACAACATATTCGAGTCCATGATCCCCTTCCCGAATGCGCGGGGTTGAGAGACCGGTGTTCAAATTGCCGGCTTTATCGACAATACCCGTCATGAACATTTCGGCCAATAAAGAAATTAAACCACTCCCACAAATGCCACGGGGTTTGCCACCTCCGATGACTCGATAGGTCGGTTCGTAGGTTTCAGAATGGATCCAAACTTCCTCAATTGCTCCGCTTGTCGCCCTCATCCCATCCCGAACACCCGCACCTTCAAACGCAGGACCTGCCGAACAGGCACAAGTTACCAGCCACTCCTTCGAGCCTAGTACCATCTCGCCGTTGGTTCCCACATCTAGAAATAGCGTTAATTTATTTGTATCATCAACTGCTGCAGATAGAACCCCCGCAGTTATATCCGCTCCAACATAACTTGCTACACCTGGCAGACAATCCACAATTGCGTGAGGGTTTGCGATCAGTCCAATCTCCTTAGCTCGTAATAAAGGAGCTTGATTGAAGGTCGGAACGAAAGGCGCTAAACGAATATAGCTCGGTGCAACACCTAAAAATAGGTGCATCATGGTTGTATTCCCCGCTACCGTAAGTTTGAGGATGTCTTGTGGACTTACCTGATAATGCTTAACCCTTTTACAGGCTGTCTCAATCAATTGATTGATCGTTCCAACAACCAGCTCCTGCAATTCTTTTAAGCCATCGTCTTTATCAGCATAAATGATTCGCGAAATGACATCCTCGCCGCGGCGGATTTGAGCATTGTATTCTGACACTTGTGAATGAACGATCCCGGTCCAGAGGTCAACCAGCCATAGTGTTACCGTTGTTGTTCCAATGTCGATTGCTGCGCCCCACATTGGGCTATCATCTTCCAAATGATAGGGCAGAATCTCAACCATGCGCACTTTTCGCTCCCCCTCACGGTTTGACATCACATCTAAATAGACTGTAGCCTTCCACCCCCCTTCCCGAAAAACCGATCCAATCTTTTTTAGGAGCGATATAGGAATCTCTACATCGTCATATCCCAACTCGATCCGCAGATGCTTTTGTAAGCGGCTCAGGTCATCCGTTTGATCTTCGTAGTCTGGCTCTGAAAACGTCAAGAAATATCTTTTCAGAGTTTGCTGATATTCCGGTGAATATCCTGGGATTGGCTCAACTTCTACTGCCGTGCGATCGGTTACCAGCCTTCTTTCGATCTTCTCTTGTTCAGGTACAAGGACAGAGATATCCCCCTCAATTACGGATTGACATGCCAAACAATAGCCTAAGCTGAGGTCTTCTGGGGAAAGGCGTAGCGCGCTGCGATGACGCACTTTTCCTTCGATTACCTGCACAACACATCGCCCACATCGACCTTGTCCACCACAGGGTTGATTGATCTCTATGCCAGCCACTCTGGCAGCTTCTGTGATCAGGCTACCGCTCTTGACGAGGACTGGTTCAGCTTGATGGTTGAAGGTTACTTTGTAATCAGCCATAGAGATACCGAATAATTATCCCAATAAAGCATTGTCCCAAATTAATTTACCTGTAAGACTTGTTTATAAAATTTCGGAATATCCACCGCTTCACGCGGCCCTACCCGAATCTCCCAGCCTGGCAACTCAGCTTCGAGTTCTCCAGAAAGCACTGCAACCGCCCCAGGCAAGACCAACCGTTTTCGGGTCATCTTTTCATCGAGGTTTGCTAACTTAACCGCCTTGGCGATGCGTTCGGCATCAAATTTGCCGGCTGCCCAGGCAGTCAAGACGCTCATCCCTTCTGCATCTGCCACCAACAGATGAGCTGGCAGACCAGATCCTTCTACTTCATTTGCAACGCTGAAGTAAGTAATGCTAAAGTTGGTCGTTACCAAAACCGGATCGGTAGGCTGTGGATTATTGATTTCATATAATCCAGGTTGAACCTGTATAGGTTTTTGCGGATCGGTGTAAATGTTTTGACGCAAAACTAACAGTGGATAAACCAGTTCCTCGGCAAAGGTGTCAATGACAAGAAAACCGGCATATTTTGTTATGGCTTGTGCCATTTGAGCATGATTGTGACAAAAAGCCAACGTTGGGTAACCAAGCGGCCGATAATTCGCCTTTAAAGCCAATCGACGAATCTGGGCTTGAAGCATTAATTCATGTCCCAAATTCTTTCCTTCTGGCACAAGAACAATATCTTCTACACCCATACTTTTGATCTTTTCAGTTAAATCTGCCAGTGTATCCAAATTATCAGCCATTACTGCCACAGCGGCTTTTGTTTGCTTGGCAACTTCCCCAAATTTCTCCCAATTATCAGCTTTAGCACAACCGATAAGGGGGATTTCGCCAGTGAGATTAGCGAGAGCTTTTTCTATGCTGGCAGGGTTGGACGAAAACAGCATAACCGGTTTTTTACAAACCGAACGCACAGCTACTAAGGCTGCGTTCATTTTTTCTGATTCACTTGTATCGTCCTGCAGGGCTATCCCATCCACTTCCAAGTCAATCCCAACATAATTCACGCGGTAATCTTGAATTCGCTGTGCCATAAACCTAATCTCGGACTCCGGGGTTGATGTTTTGATTTTGACAAAGAGCCCTGGTTTGTTATAAAAAGTTTTTTCATGTCGATACATCACCACCTCGTTGCCAGCTTTGACTTCATAGCCATCTGATTTGAGGGTGATTAACCGAATCGGTGGAGCAGAGGATTCCTCCAACTGCGCTTTAGACTCTTCTGAGACATAAGGGCAGGCAGATAGTTCTACTTGCTTGGCTGCCAGCTTCATGGCGAAGGCTAAACAAGTTGGAAAGCCGCATTCTTTACAGTTCGTCTGCGGTAACAGCTTGTAGATTTGAATTCCGGATAAAGCCATCAGATACCTCCGTTTTGGGAAGCAGATTACGAGACTAGGAATTTTGCTGCCATCAATTCTTCAATGGCGGCTTTAACGCGTTTGAGGCTTTCAGGATGTCGAAGGACAACAATATCCGCCCCCGATTCAACCAGCGTCATGGCTGTCAGGGTCTCCCAGTTGATCGCTCGACTTAACCAATCCCCCCAGGAAGCCGGTACACCTTCACCAACTTTTGATTCCTTTGCTTTCCAGGCTTCAAAACCTGGAGTTACAATCATTGGGAGTTGGGTCATTTTATCCCCTTGCAACGCAGCCAGGCGCAAGCGCTCCATCACGGAAAAGCCATACTCGATTCCATAGCCCAACGCGCCCGTAGTTGGATCCATTAAAATGCGATCCAGTGGTAATCCCATATCACTTATCAAAATGTTTAATTGTTTTGCCAGATTAACATCCATAGGTGTTCTGGCAGTGACGAGATGGTCGTTTGCCATCGCTGTTGCAACGATGGTGCGATAGTTTTTATCCTCGCAAATTCCCAGCGCCAATCTTTCTCCCTTAGTGGCTTCAGATATAGCCACAAGCAACGAGTTATCAGCTTCCGCCTGTCCTGGACCAAAAACGATCAAGGGTAGACCCGTAGCCGCCAAGACGGCTTTTACGCTGGCTACCGCTTCGTCCGGGGTTGTTGGCTCGCCATTGCGGTTGGTCAAACTGAGAGCCAAAACAATTAGATCCGCTCCGGCTGCTTCTGCTGCCGCAGCCCACTGCGCCGGATCATCAATAACATCCTTCCATGTCTCAATGAGTAACGGTGACCAATCATCGGGCTTTCGGTCTTTGATCTCAATCGCGACGACCGGTGGATTGGGAATCTCGCCTTCGAAGTGCATAAAAGGCATTGCGGTTTCCCCACCCACAGTCACAACCCGTTTGCGCGTCCCCCCCTCCGATGGCAGCGCGCCTAATGTGATTGTGCGTACAGCTCCTGGCCATTTCTCTTTCGGTACTTCAACTGGCATAGTTCTTTCTCCTTTGGATCATCAGGCATAGGTTATGCGCTTGATGAAGGCGCAAAGTTAAAGGGAAGGCAACAGGCACGAGTCCCCTGCTACCTTCCCTTTTCATCAGAACATCGGCTCCATTGCCAAAACCGGATGATTATGTTCCTCAAGCCATGCTAACAACTCTTCTACGGTCGTTACATGGCGTTCATCGGCGATTTTCTCAATAAGATCCGGATCACCTTCTCGCTCGGCCACGGCTTTCAACTCTTCCGCCATCATTTCCTTTAGGATGCTGCTCATCCATACCACTCGTTTGAACCCACCATCTGCAGAGATAAACTTTGGACTGAGCAAGAAATATTTTCCTACCCCCATCACACCCGGAGTCTGGAGGCCACCTCCTGCGATGCCTGCAAGCGTACTAAAGGTCATTCCAGCCGGAGTCATGCTCGGGTCTTCGCGACTGACAACCATCACTCCATTGGCTTCTGGGATCAACATCACGATGCACTCAAAACAACCGCAGGCAGTCATTGGGTTCTCCATGATGGAATACATTGCCACTTCTGAGATCACCCCATGCGAGCCAATCTTGGCATAATCGTTCGTGCCTGTCCAATAACCTTTCACTGGATCGATAACCTTTCCAAGTTTAATCGGCTGATTCGGACCGGTGGGGTTAATGTTGAAGGAAGCTTTGCAGTCCAGCCAGTTGTACGCTCCACACAGCCCAAGTCGTTCTGGGCTGATGATGCATACATGGTTAGGCGCAAAGGATTGGCACAACGTACAGGAGTAGAATTCCTCCACCTTATCATCTGTTAAGTCAGCCAAGCGCTTATTGCGGTAATCGTAGGCCGCCCGTGCCTTTGCCAACCACTGCTGGAGCAATTCCGGTTCAGTAATAATGGTCACTTGCACTTTGTCAACAATTGCGCCAAAATCAGAATGGTAACGGGCATGAAGAATCTTACCAAAATGCTCCAACTTGAATCCTTTTTCAGCCGCGTTATTCGAAATGCGGATCCAGGCAATATCTCTCTGACCAATGTGTTGAATGCCCGATGCTCCATTGATGAAATAATGGATCTGGCGCTCTAATACGGGTTCAAAATCTTCTTGCATTTGACGCCCGGCAACTTGAACGATGATGCCCATGTCCATGTGGCCTTGCGGTTCAACATGCTCAAAGGACGGTCCAATAACCTCAACTTTTCCATCAACCACTTCATCGAGCGGCGCCATAAAGAGATATTCAAAACAACGCGAATGTTTGCCACCAAATTCAACCCGCATGTCATTCTTGCGAACGACCTCCCCTTCAAATGCAGAACCATAAGGAACCGGCACCGGCACTTCAGCAACTTTTACTTTGACACCGCGAACCTCAATACACTTTTGGACCAGTCGCTCGGCCCTTTCAAGATCATCTGCTCCTTCAATTTCATTAAATGGCATGCTAACCACATGTTCATATTTGGTTATGCCAGTTGGGAGAATTTCGGGGATGACTGTGTCGGCGATCACCGGGAAGCCAAAATTAATTGCTCCGGCCGCGGCTGCATACTTTAGATCATCCACTTCTCCCAATGCCAAGACAAAGGCAAAGACACGTTCACGGTTATACAAAAGGATTTCTCGGGCTTGTCCCGCTTTCAGACCGCCAAAGGTCAAGGCTGAACGAGTAGCAAATCCAAGAGCGTAGATGGCACTGAGGGTATCTGTGCCAAAAGGAACAGTATACGTATCGTAACCGAGTTCAACTCCTTCTTCGATAAGCTGATGGATAATGCTCCGTCCATTCACATTTCCTGAAAGGAAACACAGGATATTGCGCTTCTGTAATTCGCGCACAATCTTAACTGCCACTTCATTCGACTTGGCTGCGCCTACGATAGCAGCAAAGCCAGGCATACGACCATCAACCAATTGAATACCCCACGAGCGAAGCTGAATATCATCAATGGGCCCATTAAGATGCCCTACCCGTCCATTATTCGGTGAATCCAGCTCGGGATAAGAGGTTCCACCGGCCAGGGTAAAGCCTGGCATCCGTTCTGGTTGCAGTCCATAGACAAAGCGAATCGCTTCAATAGCCTCAGCTGCCAGTAAGGTGGCCATGCCGCAATCCAGAGTCTCTCCGAGATACGGAGTCCACAAGTTATCCGATGGAATAGGGTGTAGTAATCGCTTTGCCTGTTCAATGACAGGGACTAAATCCTCCAGCTTCTCTACCGGAATCCCTGTCATACCATAGATTAGAGGTAAGTAATATGCGGTATTTGGAAAAGCAACCTTTTGATCCCCACCTTTTTCTTTGAGCGCTCGATTGAGCATTAATTCCGCCTCACGCACAAGTGCGTTTGCACCGCGGATGGCACGCTTTGCGATGTACCTAGACATAGATGGACCTCCTAATCTGCAGCTACACCATATAGCGCCTTAACTCGTTCTGATAACGGCAGGCTTTCTAATTCAAGCATCCGTCGATCGCCACTTTTGCCAAAGCGATTGGGGTCGTACTCCGGTAACCCAAGCGCAGCTCGCTTTTTATCAATGTGGTCAAGAGTGCGGCGGATCATTTCGTCAGGATCGGCAACAAACTCCATCTTTCCGCCATATAACTTTTCCCATCCCTCACTGATATAGCGCAAAATCAAATCGGAATCCGAAACCCGGTCGGGCATTCCACTAATCGGTGAAGAACCGCCAAAGATTACATACACTCCAGATGCCATACAATATACGCCAATCGAAAGCGCCTTTTCACTCATCCATTCTGGGGCTAAGCCAACCGCAGGGATTTGATCAATATCGTCACCAAGTCCGCCTTCTTCCACCATTTGGGTCAAGACGGTTAGGATGCGAGTGTTATCGACGCAGGAACCCATATGCAAAACTGGTGGGATGCCGATGGCTTCGCAGATCTCCCGTAAACCAGGTCCGACTTTATTGAGTCCTGCTTCACCGAGCAACAGTCCCAGTTTCGCGCTGGCAATCGCACCGCAGCCGGTTTCAACGATCAGGACATCTTGTTTGAGAAGTTCTTGAGCAACGTAAGTGTGGAGGTAATCCTGTTTACTGCGCGGATTGTTACAACCAACAATGGCTGCCACGCCGCGAATTCGCCCTGAAATGATTGCGTCATTAAGAGGTCGAAAAGATGCGCGATAGGATCCGCCTAACATATAGTTAATGTATTCATGGGAAAACCCTGGAACCAGGTTTTCTTTAACTTTCGGGATGTGGGTTTCGCCTCGATTTTTGTAATTGTCAATTGCGGTGCGCAGAATCTCTTTGGCAATTGTCAAAGCTTTGTGTTCATCAAATTCAATATGCAAAGCACCCTTTATCCGCACTTTTGGCGAGGTAGTAATGATCTTGGTGTGGAAGTTGGACGCCAAATCGGTCAACGCTTGCATAATGCATTGGACATCCACAACCATCGCCTCGACAGCCCCAGTCAAAATCGCCAATTCCTGATGGAGGAAGTTGCCGGCTGCTGGAATGCCCTGGCGCATCAAAATTTCATTAGCGGTACAGCAGATCCCCGAGAGATTTACCCCATTCGCGCCGGCTGCGTGGGCATAGGCGATAATTTCGGGGTCTTGCGAAGCGGCTACAACCATCTGAGAGAGGGTTGGCTCATGCCCGTGAACAATCACATTGACCATGTCCTCTCTTAAGACACCCAGATTGGCTTGTCCCAAAATGGGTGCAGGTGTGCCAAAGAGAATGTCCGAGACATCAGTTGCGATCATACTGCCCCCCCACCCATCGGAGAGCGCAGTTCGCACCGCATGTTGCAAAATATGCACAGGATCTTGATCATCCCCAATATGTGTGCGATGTAAGGCTTCTACGACTTCTCGATCAATTCCGCGCGGCATAACTCCTAAATCTCGCCATAACGCCTGCCTTTTTGCCGGGGCTCGCCGCGCTGGAGCCACTTCTCCTTTTTGTTGCCCGAATTGGGCAATGTAGAGATCGGCAAGATCATTGGCAATTTCTTCTGGTGATCGACCCTCAATGGGAATATCGTAATAAGAAGCCACCATGCGCAGCTTGGCGACATCCTTGATCGAATACCCTTCTGCCAGGTGGTTAGCAACCGCCTTCAGGGTAAAGGCCATATCGCGGCCGTGATCGGAGTGCGCTGCTGCACCTGCGGCAATTGCGCGGATAAAGTTGCGGGCCTGAATGGTATCAATGGTTGCTCCACAGATGCCGGTCATGCCATCTTTCGTTAAGCGACATGGCCCCATACCGCACAGCTTACAACACATTCCCGCGCCACCAATATTACAGGGCGATAACTCGTCGACGCGGGTAAACGCAGTGCTTAATCCCAGTTCATCCGCCCGATAAAGCATTTCTTGAGCCGCGGGATCTGCCGTTCGCTCTTCATGTTTTCGTTTTTCTTTCGCCATTTTAGTCCTCCATTACCTCTCGAATTACACCCATACCCGGACATGGCCAGAGTGGCCTACCACTATAAGCAATATTTTGTGAGAAACTGATCACTTCTTTGGTCGTCTCAAAAACTGCAGTGTGTCGGAAATATTTTGGTAAATCTGTCTTCTCTGTCGCCGGCACATTTACCTCCATGGGTATACTCCATTCCCCCAGATAACCGGCTTCATCTAATTTCATTTTTATTTCCAGATCATTGACTTTGGTCGGATCATAGGTGACTTCTACGAAGCCAAAGGCGCTGCTTGCATAAACATCTTCAACGCCTGGAATCGATAGAAGTATCTTTCTCACCTCCAGAACATGGTGATCTCCGTACATGGTTGGAATCTCAATAGTGACTTTCTCCACGGTTCCCTTCCTTCGTATTTAGTTTTGATATCCATCAATAGCACACGAGATTTGGATATGGGCAAACTTATCGTTTATATAACAAATGTCATGGGTTTAGACAAGTGACATTTATTACCCTCATCAGGCAATATTTGTCTAATTTTCCATACCAGTTTGGTCGTAATTTGCGACGTTATGGATAAACCAGCTATCAGCCAAAACAAAACAAATTCCATCTCAAAGGTCTCAGGAATTATTTTTCAACCTGGTAAAAACACTTTGCAACATTTCGCATGATTACGTCTTAATAATACAATCCCCTAAAACACTCTCCACCCCAATACCGACTCATCTTTGGTAAGGTAAGGTAAAATTCACTGCAATTTCATGACTTCAGGGACGAAAATGGAATCCAGGTATTACACAATTCATCTGCAGCCCATCGGTCGGCGGATCCAAATCCGCCCCGATCAATCTCTTTTGGAAGCTGCCCAGATAGCCGGCATAGAACTGACCTCAATCTGTGGAGGCGTTGGTGTATGCGAATCTTGCCGGGTGCGACTCATAAAGGGAGAGTTGAGTCCCCCAACGATTGATGAACAAAATGCTTTTTCTGCCACCGAGATTCAACAAGGATTTCGGCTTGCCTGTCAGGCCTACCCTCGTACCGATATCGTTATTGATATTCCGCCTGAATCCCTATCAACAGCCCAACGTCTGCAATTGGAAAGTCGACAAAAAATAAGTGAAATCGATCCTGTTGTGCACCATAACTTGGTGGAGATTTCACCTCCCTCGATCAATGATCTCCGCTCTGATTTAACCCGCCTGCGCGATGCCCTCAAACCATTTTGCGAAAACTTCGCTGTTGATTATAGTATTCTCCAAAAGCTGCCTTCACTCTGTCGCGCCTCTAACTGGAGTATCCAAGCTGTATTTCATGATAAAAAACTCATTCAAATTTTACCTGCTACACCAAAATCAAAAATCCTTGGTCTGGCAGTCGATATTGGCACTACAAAAGTAGCTACATATCTGCTTGATCTTGAAACAGGGGAAATTGTATCTCAAGCAGGAAGCATGAATCCCCAAATCGCCTTTGGAGAAGATGTCATCAGCCGTATTTCATATTTGATTACTCACCCAGAGCAAAAACACCAGCCCGGCAACAACCTGCTCCATCAAAGGATTATTGATGGTCTCAACAAACTCATCGACAAAATGTTATCGGAGATAAACGATTCATCACTTTCCTATGAAAATATTGTCGATGCGGTGGTGGTCGGGAATACAGCCATGCACCACCTTTTTGCTGGCTTATCGGTCGAACAATTGGGCATTTCACCCTATGTACCCGCTGTTTCTGAAGCACTCTACATTCCTGCAAAAGAATTGGGATTAAACATAGCTCCAGCCGCCCAAATCTATCTGCCCCCAAATATCGCCGGTTACGTGGGCGCCGATCATGTGGCGATGTTACTTCCCACAATCTATCCCTATTATTCAGACCCTCAAAAAAGATCTTCTACGGTAATGGCGATTGACATTGGAACCAATACAGAAATCTCCTTATTGCATAATCAGAAAATTACTTCCTGCTCCTGCGCCTCTGGTCCAGCTTTTGAAGGCGCCCACATCCAGTTTGGTATGAGGGCAGCGCCAGGGGCAATTGAAAAACTACAAATAACACCTGAAAATAATATTCTCTATAAAACGATTGCCGATCAAGCGCCGATAGGCATCTGCGGTTCCGGAATCCTGGATGCAATTGCTGAAATGTACACAGCCAACTTACTGGACGCTAAAGGGATGTTCTTAAGCAATCACCCGAATATCCGCGTTCAAAACCGGAATATGGAATTTGTGCTTGTCCCGGCAGAGAAAAGCGGTCATCACCAGGATATTGTTCTTACGCGGCGGGATGTAAACGAAATTCAGCTTGCCAAAGGGGCAATTCGAGCTGGGATCAATATCCTTCTTATGGAAGCAAATTTACAACCCCAGGATTTAGATGCCTTTATCATCGCAGGTGCATTTGGAACTTATATCGATGTTAAGAACGCAATGAAAATCGGCATGTTTCCTTTTCTTCCGCTTGAAAAATGTCAGCAAGTCGGCAATGCCGCTGGGCTTGGCGCCAGGCAAATGCTTTTATCAAAGCGCTATCGTCAAATTGCCTCTGAACTGGCAAACCAGATTCAATACATCGAATTATCTAACCATCCAAAATTCTCAGATGAATTCTCGAAATCCCTGTTTTTTCCCTCAAAAGAATTGTCAAATCAATGAGCTATCTGGTATCATAAAGCATCAAATGCCATCACCATACACCATCATAGGAGAAGGAAATGTCTCAAGAAATATTCGCAAAATTGACCAATAGCCTTGTTGACGGTGATCCAGATGCCACGTTTGAGGCGACCAAGGAAGCTCTGGCAGCCGGAATTGAACCAATGGCAATTATCAAGGAGGGTTTGATTCCAGGTATGAATATCGTGGGAGAAAAATTTTCCTGTGGAGAATATTTTCTGCCTGATTTGATCATAGCTGCCGATGGAATGCAGAAAGCCATGACTCTCCTTGAACCTGAATTGCTAAAGAGACAACAGGCAATCGAATCGGCGGGCACCGTCTTGTTGGGTACAGTCAAAGGAGATATCCACGAGATTGGAAAGTCTTTGGTCGGCACAATGTTATCAGCTAACGGATTCAAGGTTCATGATCTTGGCGTCGATGTTCCTACTGAGACATTTGTAGCTAAAGTTCAGGAGATGAAACCGGATATCCTCGGTCTATCTGCACTCCTGACAACAACCATGGTGATGCAGCGCGAGGTAATAAAGGCTCTGTCAGAAGCCGGCATCAGGGATAAAGTCAAAGTCATGGTTGGCGGCGCTCCGGTAACCCGCAGTTGGGCTGAAGAAATCGGAGCAGATGGATATGCCGAAGACGCGATGGGAGCCGTTCAAATTGCCCGCCAATTAGTAAGCAAGTAATAAGCAAACCGTTCAATATAAAAAATGCTATGCAAGGGAAATAAATCTCAGCAAAGAATTTTTTCTGCCGTATTCGCCAGCGAAGGACAATAATAGCGAACAAAGCCTATAAAAAACGCCTTGACGCCTAAAGACAAGTATAGTAAACTTTCGGCGCAGGGTCCCGTGGTGTAGCGGCCTAACATGCGGCCCTGTCAAGGCCGAGAGCGCGGGTTCAAATCCCGTCGGGACCGCAGCTTGCACCATCTAAGCAAAATTCCGGTTTTCAAGAGAATTCTCAATGGAAACCGGGATTTTGCTTGTGTTTGTTATGGAGTTGACAGTTCTGACTTCATTCCTCTAAACCATACTTCCAATCGTCGAATCTCCATCTCAAGTTCGTTTATCGCTAATTCACAGGCCTCCAATTGATTTTGTTTTCCAGAATCCTCAAGTCTTTGGGCTATCTGGGCAATTTTTTCTGCCCCTAAATTGGCCGCCATCCCTTTGAAACGATGGGCAAGAAAATTTAATTGCTTTCCATCTCTTTGCTCAATAGAATTTTTGATCTCATCCAGGCCATTTTGACTATTCTGAAGAAATTTGCTCAACATCTCAAAGTAGAACGCCCGATCATCTACACAGCGAGACAGAACTTCTTCAAGACGGATGTAAGCTTGATCGTTTTCCTGTTTCTGTTGATCACGTAAATCAACAACTTCATCTGAACTTAATGAGCCGCTCCCGGATTCTTCAATGAGTACACCCCCGACATCAATCGTAAATTCATCCTTGAAGGGTTGCCATTTAACAAGTGCATGAGCGAAAGTGGGAGCTGCTTTTTCACTTAGCTTAATGCCAGTCTCTTTGCTCAGTGAGATGCTTTTACATTTCTATCTATAAGAACGCTATCCTTTGGAGGCTATTTTTGAATCACGAAAAGCTCCTCAGCGTTGATCGGCTTGGAGAGATAATCATCCATGCCAGCCTCCAAACACCTTTCTCGATCCCCCTTCAAGGCATGGGCGGTCATAGCGATAAATGGTTGATACCAATACACCTAAAATTCGCACTCCAAACGCCGAGCAACGCATAGCGTAAGACAGGGTTACGCATGTTCATAGTGCCCATCGTCGTTAGTTTTTTATTCAGTTTAGCATGTTTAGCAAACTATATCATCAACATTTTTGTTAGATACCCTTTACAATTTGTTAATTTTTTAGACAATTCCTGCATAATAACTTGACATTTATTGTCATATTCGGTAAAATTCTATGTACTATCCCTTTGGAGGTGATTCATGAAAATAACCATTGCGGGTGGAACTGGATTTATCGGGACAGCGCTCACGGATTTGCTCATTCAGAATGAACATGAGATTATCATCCTCTCACGGCGCGGCAGCCAGGACTATAAAACCCTGTTAAATTCAAAGCAAAACCCAATCTCTCTTTATTGGGACGGCGAAAATCTCGATGAGTGGGTTTCAGCAATAGAACTTAGCGATGTGGTCATTAATTTAGCCGGTGAAAACATTGGCGGCAAAAACATTCTAGAGGTGGCTACCAAGCGCTGGACGCCGGAGCGGAAAGAAACGCTCCGTCGAAGCAGAATTGCAAGCAGCAAAGCGCTCCTGCAAGCTATTAAGGCTTCATCTTCTAAACCAAAAGTGTTCATTCAAGCCTCAGCAGTCGGATATTATGGCAGTCATCTCACTCGCGAGATGGATGAAGACGCACCTCCAGGAAATGATTTTCTAGCTAGCCTGTGTGTTGAATGGGAGCATTCAACAGCAGAATTGGAAGAGATGGGAATTCGACGCCTTATTACTCGGATTGCTGGGGTTGTCATGTCCCTGGAGGGGGGTTCACTACCTTTTATCTTGCTGCCTTACCGTTTTTTCCTGGGTGGGCCTTTGGGCACAGGCCGACAATGGGTTTCCTGGATACATTTACAAGACCTTGTTCGGGCAATTGCATTCCTCATCGAACAACCTTCTGCAAACGGACCGTTTAACCTATGCGCACCGCAGGCAATAACCAGCCAGGAGCTCAGCAAAGTCATCGGTAAAGTAATGAATCGTCCATCCTTCTTCCCTACTCCAGAATTTTTCTTCCGTCTGGCATTTGGTGAAAAAGCAGATTTACTCCTGGCATCTCAAAAACAAATCCCAAAAAGGTTGATAGCCCTTGGATTTGAATATGAATTTCCAACTGTCGAAAGCGCACTTCAGAACCTGTTGCGTTCGTCTACCTGAACCCTGACAGAACAGAAGATCACATCAAAACGAAAGGCAAACCATCAATGGAAGACTATATAAAACTCGGTACAATTTCGCAAAAAGTAAGTGCGCTTGGAATCGGCACTTGGGCATGGGGCGATCGCCGCTTTTGGGGGTTTGGCTCTGATTATGGGATCAACGATATCCGTGAGGCATTTTCCATTAGTATTGCGCAAGGAATTAACTTTTTCGACACTGCTGAGGTATACGGCAACGGCTTGTCTGAAAAAATTCTTGCTTCTCTCATCGAGGAGGCAAATGTTTCCCCGGTTATAGCCACCAAATTCTTTCCGTACCCCTGGCGATGGCGAATAGCAGATTTCCGCAAAGCTCTATTGAACAGCCTGAAGCGCTTAAACCTGGAGCGAGTGCATTTATATCAAATTCACTGGCCCTTCCCCCCGATGCCGGTCGAAAAATGGGTCACCGGTTTGGCAGAGGCCTATGAGGATGGGTTAATTGAAGCAGTGGGTGTCTCTAACTATAACGCCGATCAACTGCGCCGAGCGCATGATGTGCTTGCCAAACGAGGCATTCCCTTAACCTCCAACCAAGTCCCATACAGTTTGATCAATCGCAAGATAGAAAGCAATGGCGTCTTACACGCCTGTCAGGAACGAAATGTACAAATAATCGCCTACAGCCCCATTGGTCAGGGGATGCTAACCGGAAAATATTCTGAGCAAAATCCCCCTTCTGGCGCGCGCCGCTTTTTATATTCTGCTAAATTTCTTCGCAAAATAAAGCCACTTCAGGAAATGCTGAAAGAGATCGGCGCCGCTCATGGTGGAAAATCTGCTGCACAAGTTGCGTTAAATTGGGTCATCTGCAAAGGCGCTATCCCCATTCCAGGAGCCAAAAACCGCAAACAAGCCGAGGAAAATACTGGCGCACTCAATTGGAGATTATCCGAAGAAGAGATCCGGATTTTGGATCAACTCAGTGATCAACTTGCTCAATAATGCAATTCTTTTGATTTCAGCAGCTAAAACCAAATCACCCGCCCAGAAAACAGGTAAAATAAACCTGTTAGAAACACTTCAGGAAAGGGCTTCTGATGATTCACATTGAGCAAGTAAATCCTTCCGAACCAAAAGACGTCCATCGTTTCATCTCAATCCCATTTCGTCTCTATCATCACACTCCCCAATGGGTGCCGCCATTCCTAAACAATTCAAAACTCTACCTGAATCAAAAAAAGCATCCTTTTTATCGCCACTCAACAGCCGAGTTTTTTATCGCCATCAGAGATGGCGAAGACGTTGGCCGAATTGCAGTGCTCGAAAATCGGCGTTTCAACGAATATCATCAAAAAAAGGACGCTCAATTTTATTTTTTTGATTCAATTAATGATCACGAAGTTGCCCAGGCGCTCTTTAACCGCGCTTTTGAATGGGCAAAAGCACGTAACTTGAACCGCATGGTAGGACCAAAAGGGATGGGACCACTCGACGGGTATGGCATTTTAGTTGAGGGGTTTGAGCATCGGCAAATGATGATGATGATGAACTACAATCATCCCTATTACAAGGACCTCCTTGAAGCCCAAGGGTTCACTAAAGAGGTGGACTTTGTGTCCTGTTATATCTCTGCAGACACTTTTCGCTTACCAGAACGAGTGCAGCATATTGCTCAAAGGGTTCAAGAAAGGGGCACTTTGAAGGTGTTGACCTTCCAGAATCGCTCGCAACTCCGTCAGTGGGCAAAAAAAATCGGCAAAGCATACAATAACGCCTTTGTCAATAATTGGGAATACTATCCCTTAACCGAGGAGGAAATTCAATTTGTCTTGGATAACATTATTCCCTATGCTGATCCCAAGTTGATAAAGGTTATCACCCATAACGACGAGGCGGTTGGTTTTCTATTCGGTTTCCCGGATATTTCAGCAGCCATGCAACGCGCAAAAGGAAGGATCAACCCCATCTCAATCGTGGATATTTTGCTCGAAATGCGTCGCACCGAGTGGATTTCCTTAAACGGAGCTGGAATTCTTCCCGAATTTCATGGCCGCGGTGGCAACGCCCTGTTATATTCTGAAATGGAAAAAACTGTCCGCAATTATCAATTCAAACACGCTGACCTGACTCAAGTAGCCGAAACTGCCGTCCAAATGCGCAGAGATCTCGAGAACGTGGGAGGAAAACCCTACAAAAACCATCGCGTGTATTCTAAACTCATCTAATCTAGAGCTATCCAGTGATCTATGAGTGAAAACCAACTCACCCTGAAAGAGCTTCTTACTGAACCAAATCAAATCGAGGACTTAAAAATTCCACAGTCCATTGTGATGGATATTATTTTCCGTCTATTGTTTAGCGAAGGGAATGTTGCATTAGCGCGCTTTGTGGAAGTCCTCAAAATATCTAATCGGATCATTGACGAGATTCTGGCCTGGATGCAAAAAGAACATCTGGTAGAAGTTGCCAAAGCCATCGGGGAATTGGGACGCCTTGGCTATGTTTATACGCTCACAGAAGCCGGAGAACAACGCGCCAGAGGAGCATTTGAGCGCAGTCAATACATTGGGCCAGTACCGGTATCGATTCCAGCGTACAATCAAGGGATTGAATTGCAGACCCAACAACGGCGCCATGTTCAAGCCTCCCAAGTCAAAGCAGCGTTAAGAAAACTTATTTTGCCTGATGATTTTCATCGCCGTATTGGACCAGCAATAAATTCAGGTTTTTCCCTTTTTCTTTATGGGCCGCCCGGAAACGGAAAAACTACCGTTGCGCAAGCAATTTCTGAACTGATATCCGGCACCGATCCTATCTGGATACCTTATGCCATCACTGCTGGAGGACATATCATCCAAATTCACGATCGCCTCGTCCATCACCAGGTGACAATGGACACAAAACGAACGAGCGAATTCGGCCGGGTAGATGGGCGTTGGGCATTGTTTCATCGCCCAACGGTAATGGTTGGGGGCGAGCTAAAGATGGAAGCCTTAGATTTACGCTATGATCCAATCGCCAAGATTTACGAAGCTCCCCTACAGCTCAAGGCAAACGGAGGAATGTTCCTGATTGATGATTTCGGCCGGCAACAGGTTCGCCCGGGCGACCTGCTCAATCGCTGGATTGTTCCTTTAGAAAACCAGTTAGACTTTTTGCGTTTGATAAGCGGACAAACCATTGTTGTTCCATTCAAGTTGCTCTTAGTATTCAGCACCAATCTTGACCCATATCAATTAATGGACGACGCCTTCTTACGTCGCATTCAAATTAAAGTCGAACTCTCATCGCCAGATGAGAAAATGTTTGCCCAGATTTTTCTGCTCGAATGCAAGCATCACAATATTCCCTTCAATAAGGACGCTTTTCTATATTTGCTCAATAAGTGGTACAAACAATCCAACCGGGTAATGCAAGCCGTTCATCCGCGCGATTTATTGCGTACCATAAAAGCCATCTGCGACTATGAGGGCATCCCACCTGCCATGACTCCCGAATTACTCGACCAGGCCTGCAAAAGCTACTTCGTCAGTCAATAAAATAATACAGACATCAGCTAACCTTCCCCGCCCTTCCCGACTTGATAGCTATTGATAGTTCGAAAAGGTACAATGAGTAAAGAAAAACGAAGAACAAATCAATGCAGGTAGAGGTATAACGATGCGCGAAGTAGCGATTCTTGGAATCGGGATGACACCGGTTGATGAACATTGGGACAAATCCATCCGCGATCTGGCTGCAGAAGCAGTGATTCTTGCCCTACAAGATGCCCAACGCGAAAGCGTTGACGCCCTGTACGTCGGAAACATGCTCTCTGGCCTGATCAGCCAACAAGAAAACCTGGGCACTCTGATTGCCGATTGGGCAGGACTGCGTCACACCGAAGCAGTCAAAATCGAAGCAGCTTGCAGTTCTGGCGCTGCAGCAGTGCGTCAGGCTGCGATTGCTGTGGCCTCTGGCTTTATTGATTCGGCGATTGCGGTTGGGGTTGAAAAAATGACTGAAGCTAAAGGTGCTGAAATCACTGCTGCATTAGCAACTGCTGCTGATGCCGATTATGAGGTCGCTCACGGAGTGAGCTTTGTCGCTCTAAACGCCTTAATAATGCAACGCTATATGCATGAGTATGGTTGGCAGCATAAGGATTTTGCTCCCTTTTCGATCAATGCCCACCGCAATGCGCTGACCAATCCCTTTGCCCGATTACAAGAAGAAATTGACGAACAGGATTACACGAAGGCAAAAATGATTGCCTATCCAATTAATTTATTAGACGCCTCGCCTATTGGAGACGGCGCAGCAGCGGTTTTAATTGTCCCAAGAGACACATTGCGCAAGAACGGTCGGCCAATTATCAAGATCGCCGGTTCAGCCGCCGCGACCGATAGCATCGCCATTCATGATCGCAAAGATCCGCTATGGCTGAAAGCCGCAGAAATTTCTGCTCGAAAAGCCTATTCCCAAGCGGGCACCAAACCAGAAGACATCGATTTCTTTGAGCTTCACGACGCTTTCTCGATTATGTCCGCATTATCTCTCGAAGCCTGTGGATTTGCGGAACGCGGCAATGGCCCTCGGCTTGCTCTGGATGGCCAAATTACATTGACCGGTAAGCTCCCCATCACTACCATGGGTGGCTTAAAAGCTCGTGGTCACCCGGTTGGAGCAACCGGAGTCTATCAGATTGTCGAGGCCGTTCTCCAACTCCGCGGAATGGCAGGCGATAATCAAGTGCCTGATGCCCGGATCGGTATGACCCAGAATATTGGCGGGAGCGGTTCAAACATCATCACCCATATTCTGGTTAAAGAGTGAAAGAAAACCAAAATTTTCTTCCTTTCAGATGAGTATGGTTCCTCAAATTCAAGTCACACCTACGCCCATCTTAGAATATACCCCTCCCAACCCAATCACCATAAATATTATTATCGGGTTAGGTGTCCTGACGATCCTCGTTATCCTGGTTGGGGTGTGGATAAACAAAACCAACTTATAAAATCATCATTGGGGGTAATGACTTCTATCACTCGCTCTGCTTTTTCAATTGCTTTTGGAAAAATTGAAGTTACAATAGAACTAGCGGATATATTAAGCTGATAGTTTCCATCCCTATCGAAAAGGAGGTCTCCAGAGGCAAATCCCGATCGATCAATTCCCCATAACCAGGTATTTTTTCCTTTTTTATCATCCATCCGCCTTAATTGAAAAACCAAAGTTTTTGAAATAAGGGAGTTGCGAATGACCGAAGAGTTACGTCAGAGATTGATGATTGAGCCAAACAAATTAGACGAAATTAACGCTGTTTTGTTAGACCCAAATATTGAAATCATCCAACAATTCCTCGATGTCGTCAAAAAATATGGCACCCCCGCTGACATAAACCAAAAAGCCAAAAACGCCGGTTCACTTCCTAATCTCATCAATCTGGTTCGTCAAAAATGTCCGCATTATCTGCAGGATTTGAAGTGGCTGGAAGAGCAACGCGACAAAAAAGCGTTCATCAGTATCCGTGAGTACCGTCGTCAGGTGCTTGGAGACCGTGTCAGTGAAATAACCTTTGCTGATGACTACGCAGTGACTTTAGAGATCAGCGCCACCCAATATTTTCCCTGGGTAATATCCATTGCCAAAAAAGCTCTTGAAGAAAGGTCGCTTATGCCAGGGCGATTTATTCGGGTTCGCAAGATGAAAGAGCAAGAGGAAGATGGTGACCTGGTTGCCATGGCAGCCGCCATGCAGATCATCGGCTCCAGCTATGTCGAATCCTTAGATACCAAAGGCACCGATGGATCGAACATTCATCTCGGAGGTCCAGAAACCATTACCGGCTATTTTGGCGGAGTTGGGCAACCCAATGACTACGCCTTGAAGTGGGTAGATGAATATCTCTACTATTACACAACCTACGGGATTCGCCAAGTATTAAATCTCAATTCTGGTACCATTTTGTTAGGGTACCTCTTACATCGTCTCGGGATCGATATTGAATTTAAAATTTCCGTCTTCGTCGGCAATGACAACCCCTATGCTGCTTTATGGACGCTGATTGGAGCGAAGCTCTTCTCTCGCCCGGATGGAAGCACGCCTCTGGTTGGCTTTAATTGGAGCAACTCGGTCAACAACCAGACCATTGAACTAACTGCTCAAGTCCGCAAAAAACTAAACTTCGAAGATCTCATTCGCTTTGAACACCACATCACTGAAACCTGGAAGAGCATTGTACGTCAACCTTATAACCGCCGGGCAGAACTGGTTGAACTAGCTCGAAAGGTCAAAAACATCAGCGCCAAACACGAAGGAGGCGACCCAGAAGTTGAATTAACCCGAGAACATCCTTCGGATATCTTAGATTACTTCCGAGAGAAATCCGAAGTGATTTCATCCGGGGATTGGGATCATCTGCTGCTTAACTTTTTGGATAAATTTGACGCCACCAATCGCACAGCGCAAGCTCTCACGGAAAACGGGCTGTCTGTGATCGCCGCCCAGCATCTGCATTATTACGAATAACCTCTTCCAAGTTACAACAATTTCAGCCAATAGGGATGGCTGACGGTCATTCCCTATTGGCGATGATTTAACCGCTCCATCACGTGGGTTATTTCCAGATAGAAGGGAGATTCATCCTCCAGTTCGATGAGCGGTTTACCAATTGCATCAAACGTGCTCAGTTTGTCATCTTCGCGAAATACACCGATTAAGGGAATATCCATTTTACTGATAAATGCTTGCAAATCAGGTGTAATATCGCCCCGAACGCGATTAAGCACCAGATAGGCGTTATGGATGCGGATGTCTAACTCATGTCGAAAACTCGCTATCCGCTGGGCAGCAATTAAGCCGCGAATGCTTGGGTCTGAAACGACAATCAGGTGATCGACATCCCGTGTTGTGCGCCGGCTAAGGTGTTCCATCCCCGCCTCATTATCGATCACAACATAGCGATAATTCTTGCTGATCGAATCAATAACACTCCTTAAGTTGTGATTTACTGCGCAATAACAACCTGGACCCTCTGAGCGCCCCATTGCGATCAAATCAAACTCGTTGCCTTCAATCATGGCGGACCGAATTTGATAATCCAGATATTCACGTTTCGTGATCCCACCAGGTAAAGAGCCAATAGCAGCTCCACTTGTCGCCAGAGACTCCTTTACCTGTTCCAGCATATCCTCCCGAATATCTCCCACCGTCCATTCCAGTTCAACGCCCAATACCAAATTCAAGTTACTGCTTGGATCAGCATCAATCGCAAGTACTGGTGTCAAGTGATTTCGAATTAAGTACTTGACAATTAAACCGGCAATCGTTGTTTTCCCAACTCCCCCTTTTCCGGCTAAAGCAATGAAAGTAGTCATACGTCTGCTCCTCGTTTCTAACAGCAAATGTCACTTCTTTTCCACTACCGATAGAAGTTTGTCTGCCATCTCATGAGCTTTCTGCTTAAGTTGCGGGACATAATCATAAACCGCAATGCCCAAACGGTCTGCCTCTTGTACTGCCAAATCGGCATATAATACACCCAAAAGGGGGATACCAGGAGTATTCTCTTGCAAGAAATGTTCTTCTTCTTCGTTCCTCACCTTATTCCCCACCAACCACAAACGCGTAAGCCCGATATCATGCGCTAGTTTTTTGATTTGAGCGGCTGTTCCAAGGCTGCGCCGGGTAGGTTCAACAACAACTAACATAGCATCTACAAAATCCACCGTTGCTCGACCAAGGTGCTCTACCCCAGCATACATATCTAAAATTAACATTTCATCTTTCCGAAACAGAAGGTGGGTAAATAAGGTTTTTAGCATTGCACTCTCAGGACAGATGCACCCGCTTCCTCCGATATCCACTGAACCCATCTCTAATAAACGCACTCCGCGATGAACCACGCTAAAGCGTTCCGGAATGTCATCGACCCGAGGATTGAGGGTAAAAAATCCACCAATGCTGCCGGGTTTGGCACCTGTCCTTTCTTCAATCAATTCATCCATTTCACTGATCGGATGTAATTTTGCTCTTAACTCGGGAGGAAATCCCAATGCACCTGCTAAACAAGGCGCTGGATCCGCATCAACAGCTAATACTTGCATTCCTCTGTCAGCATAGGCTTGGGCAAGCAGCGCCGCAAGCGTTGTCTTCCCAACACCGCCTTTACCAGTGATTGCTAGCTTCATTCTATACTACCTCTTCTTTCTCTTAACTTTTGGACCTTGTGGTGTATCTTCGATTTCATAGCCCAGCTCACCCACTTTGGTGCGCAGGGCATCTGCCTCTGCCCAATTGCGCATCTGACGGGCTCGCTGTCGTCTTTCAACCAGTTCCATTACTTCGGGTGGGATAGCTTCTTCCAACGGCTTCCAATTTGCCAGATCCAATCCTAAGACCTGATCAAACACCAAGATGGTAGCTTTTTTGGTTGCGGGAGAGAGATCCGACTTGGTAAGCTCCCACGTCACCGCCACAGCTCGAGGCATATTGAGATCATCGTTCACTTCATTGCGGAATCGCTCTATCCATTCTTCGTCGGGTTTACCGACCTCACCCCATTCATAAACCAGATTACGTAAGCGCTCAAGGCTATAAGCTGCGCTGTCTAAACCTTCCCAGGTGAAATTCAACTTTGCCCGATAATGGGCGCTCATGCAGAAAAAGCGATATGCCAGCGGGTCGTACCCTCGATCAATTAAGGATTGCAAGCGCAAGAACTCGCCGGCTGATTTCGACATCTTTTCTGCGTCAAGCTGCAAAAAATGACCGTGTAACCAAAAATTCGCCAGTCGGGTTCCGTAACAGGCCTCAGTTTGAGCAATTTCATTGGTATGATGGACATTGATATGATCTTCCCCGCCGCAATGGATATCAAAAAATTCTCCTAAATACCGAACTGACATGGCAGAGCATTCGATATGCCAGCCTGGAAAACCAATTCCCCACGGGCTTTCCCATTCCATTTGCCGTTTCTGATCTTTAGGACTAAACTTCCAAAGAGCAAAATCCGTTGGCGATTTCTTCTCACCCACATCGACCCTCGCTCCTGCCTGTAAGCCTTCTATATCAAGCCGCGCTAGATAACCATAATTATTAAGTTTAGACGTATCAAAGTAAATCCCATCAGAAGTCCGATAGGTGAAACCCTTGCGTTCGATACACTGGATAAACTCGATCTGTTCTTTGATATGATCGGTAGCTTTGCACCAGATTGTTGGTTCTTTAATGTTCAGGCGGCGGATGTCGTCCTTAAAGGCTTGAGTATACATTTCTGCGATTTCCCAAGCGGTTTTACCGGCCTTTCGCGCCCCTTTTTCCATTTTGTCTTCGCCGGTATCTGCATCTGAGGTTAAATGCCCAACATCGGTAATATTTACAACATGTTTAACCGTATAACCGTTGAACTCCAACGTTCGGCGTAAAAAGTCTTCAAACAAATACGTCCGTAGATTTCCGATATGAGCATAATCATACACCGTTGGCCCACAGGCATACATACCGACGTAATCACTTCGCAAAGGTTCAAACGCTCGCAACTGGCGTGTATAAGTATCAAACAACCTGAGTTTCATAGATATTTGTACACTCCTTTAGATTGTTTTCATCAATCGAACGATCAGCTTAAGTAACCCGACAAATTGGTTCAGTCGAATTTTCGCTGATGCAATTTATTCTATATATTATATCCTGAAGTTCTCCGCCCTGCTCCCTCATCAGGAAACACCCGATTTGCAAAGGTCTTTCTGTGTGACTGTGTTATACTCTGTATAAAAGAGCCCACTCAAGAACATGAAGCTAGAGCGCTTATTTTCCTTAACAATATCACAAAAAATCATTATCGGTAATTCATTAATTATTATCTTTGGGGCTATTGCCGGAACACTGATTACGAGAAATTTAACCTCTAAAGCAGCCGATCCACTCTTGATTCTCTTTTTTTCATCTGCTGGCATCTTACTGAGTGTTAGCCTGAATGTGATAATTTTGCGCACTGCGCTTAAGCCTCTTGACGATCTAAAAAAATTCGTTATCAAATTACAAAATAATCCAGATACAACGGAGGTAAACTTCGAGCATGCCGATCCAGATATTGCTCAATTGGTATCCGTATTAAAGTTTCTGATAAATCAAATTCAACAACGGAATCTGGAATTACAAGCTCTCTCCCAACAGGCTATATGTGCCCAAGAGGATGAGCGAAAAAGAATCGCTCAATCCTTACACGATGACACTGGCCAAGCTCTCTCATCGCTGGTTTTTAATTTAGAGCGATTGGAAAACCGCTTAGCAAATGAATCTTCAGACCTCAAAGAAAAGATCTCCTCCTGCCGGAGTCTAGCGGCAGACACCTTAAAAGAATTACGCAAAATTATTCTCGATCTCCGTCCATCCATTTTGGATGATTTGGGGTTAATCCCCGCCATCCGTTGGTACGGACGCAGTCGCCTCGAAGAAGCTGGAATTCGCTTCGATTTCAATCCTCCAACAGATTTTCCTCCCCTGCCAGATTGGGTTAGCACTTGCCTTTTTCGGATCACTCAAGAAGCTATTAATAACATCATAAAACATTCTCAAGCTACGCAAGCGAAAATTCTTCTGCAACAAGAAAAAAACGGTATTTCCCTGATTATCCAGGACAACGGCATCGGATTTCGCAGCGACAATTACCCCCAACAAGCCCTCAGTGATGGAAAATGGGGCTTGCTCGGGATGAAAGAACGCGCCGAGTCGATTCAGGCGATATTCCAGGTCAATTCTTCGGAGCAAAAAGGGACGACCATATCGGTATTCGTACCTACCCACTTGATCCAGAAGGTGAGCTAAATGAAAATCAGAGTTCTGCTGGCTGATGACCACACAATTCTCAGAGATGGAATTCGTTCCCTCATCGAGGATGAACCTGATATGGAAGTAATTGGCGAAGCGGAAGATGGCATTGCGGTAGTAAAGCTAGCCGATTCGCTGAAACCAGATGTCATCTTAATGGACCTGGCGATGCCTTTGCTCAATGGACTTGAGGCAACCCGCCAAATCCGCAAAAACCAGCCTGGTGCAAAAATCTTAATTCTCACCATGCATGAAAACGAAGAGTATATCCGTCAGGTGCTGGCTGCGGGTGCAATGGGTTATATTCTAAAGGATGCAGCAGCACGAGAATTGCTTGGCGCTATTCGCTCGGTAAACAAAGGTGAAGTGGTCTTATCCCCGGCAATCACCCGTTTAATTGTCACCGATTACCTGCGTTGGGGAGATTTATCAGCCCAAGAACCCTCAGATGGATTGACCGATCGTGAACGCCAAATCTTGCAATTAATTGCCGAAGGTTATACCAATAAACAGATCGCCGACATCCTCTCCATCTCGATCAAGACTGTCCAAGCACATCGTCTCAACCTGATGAAGAAACTTGATTTGCACGATCGGGGGGAATTAATCAAATACGCCATTCAAAAGAAAATTATCGATATCTAAAGCAAAACCCCAATCGTCATTCGGATTCCTCCCAAAATTCAGACAATTAGCTCCAGGATTTAAGGTCTTAACCTGAGGAAATTCAGGTTTTGATTGGATGACAACATGATCAAAAATTGCTATGCTTATACTGGAAAACCAGTGAACTTTTCAGAAGAGGTGATGTATGAGAAAACAACTTGGCCGATCGCCTATCCGCAGGTCGCTACAAAAAGTTTTCCTTTTTAGCTTTCTCCTTACAACCATCTTATTGGCTTCATTGACCATCCATGTACTTGCTAACCAAAGTCCACCGCAAAACCCGCTCTCTGTTTCAACGTCTGCCGATACCCCTTCCTTGACCTCGATAGAGACAATCCTCAGAAGCAGCGTTCAACCCCAACGATCGCTTTCGGCAACCTTACCGCCGCCAAAACAAGACCCTTGTCTCCATTGTCATATCACGGGCGAAAATAAAAACCTCTGGACACCTTTAGCGCGCTGGGCTATTTTCGGTACGATGGGTCTCATTTTCGCTTTTGGCATGTATCGCACCGGGAGCGTGATCCTAAACCGCAAAACCTGGAAACCTCTCACAAACCGTACGTTTGAATGGGTGGATGAAAGATATGAAATCTCCGAACCGCTTTCGAAGGTTTTGAAAAAGCCTGTCCCGAAATATGCCCTGCGTTGGTTCTATTGCCTGGGAGGGATTACAGCCTTTCTCTTTGTCGTTCAGGGAGTAACCGGCATTATGCTTGCCTTTTATTACAAGCCAACTCCCGAAGCTGCCTATGCGAGCATTCAATTTATCGAGACCCAGGTGCGCTTCGGAGCTGCGATTCGCGCTATCCACCATTGGGCAGCCAATGGGATGATCGTCATGTGTACAGCTCACATGTTGCGCGTCTTCATCATGGGCGCTTACAAAAACCCGCGCGAAATGAACTGGGTCAGTGGCGTGCTCCTCTTGATCTTGACCTTGGCTTTTGGTTTCACCGGCTATTTGCTTCCATGGGATCAACGGGCATTCTGGGCAACCACCGTTGGTTCAGAAATTGCCGGCTCAGTCCCGATCATCGGTAATCTTGCCCTGGTGTTTCTCCGTGTTGGTTGGAATGTCACCGGCGAGACCTTGAGTCGCTTTTACGCTTTACACGTGATGATTATCCCACTCCTGACTGTGGGCTTCATGTTTGCCCATTTCCTGATGGTCCGCCGTCAAGGGGTCATGCGCCCGTTATAACTTCATCCCTGAGGAGTTGCTTATGAGCCACGAACAACTTGAAAACAACGAGGAAACCATCCCTTTCTTCCCCGATCAATTTATGCGCGAATTCCGCGTGGTAATCGGCATCGTCGTCATTGCTGTCATCATCGGTGTTCTTGGAATGATCAATCCGGTCGGATTGGAAGACCCAGCCGATCCATTCAATACCCCGGCTCATGTTAAGCCAGAGTGGTATTTCCTGGGGCTATACCAACTCTTGAAGTTTGTCCCCAAAACCACCGGAGTCTTAATCCCGATTTTTGGCGTTGTTATCCTTGCCCTCTGGCCCTTCATAGATCGAAAGAAGGAAACCAGCCATAAGCCAATGAAAGTCCGCGCATTGATCGTTGCAATCGGGATGCTCATTCTAATTGCTTTAACCATCTGGGGAGGAGTAAGTTAACCCATGGACAACAACATTACCCGCCGAGAATTTATTAAGCTTCTCAAACGCATTTTAGCCATCACCGGACTGGGAGCTTTGACTGCTCCAATTGTCGCCTATTTCTATCCACCAAAACTGGAAGAAGAACCATCGGAAGCGGTTTTAGTTGGCAAAGTAGAAGAAATTCCCCCTAATGAATGCAAAGCTGTTGGTTTTGGTCGCTATCCTGCCCTTGTTGTTAATACTCCCGAAGGGTTACGCGCCTATTCTGCCGTTTGCACTCACTTTGCCTGCCTGGTTAAGTGGGAAAAAGAAAAAAATGCCTTTATCTGCCCCTGCCATGAGGCAGCATTTGATCCAATAGACGGTCATGTCATCCATGGTCCAACAGATGTTCCGTTAAAGTCTTATGCCGTCAACATTATTAACGGTGAAATATATATCGGAGGCAACCAACAATGACAACTGAAACCATCACACCTGCAAATTCAAAACTATTCGCAAACTGGTTGGTCAGGTTTGGTAATTGGTTGAAACAGCATCGCTCGAATTTTCGCGATCTTTTAGTAGATGCCGTTGCCCAGGTGCGTATTTATCAAAAGGCTTATGCCGGCATCATGCACGCTTTTATCTTCTGGGGTGTTACCATTCAAGTCATTGGCACGGCAATCAATCTGATGCAGATGAAGTTATTCACCCCATTTGAATTAACGAACTTTCCACGCAATGTAGCTTATTTATGGTATGAACTGATCATGGACTTCGCCGGCATATTCATCTTGCTTGGCGTTGTCATGGCTGCTTTGCGTCGTTTTATTTGGAAACCCAAAAGCCTGGATACGCAATGGGACGATGTCTATGCGCTCATCATTCTTACCCTGATCCCCTTAGCCGGCTTTACTACCGAAGCCTTTCGCCTCATAGCCAATCCGGTCGAATGGGCGAACTGGTCTCCTTTTGGAAATCTCTGGGCAAAGATTTTGATGTCTTTTGGAGTAAATTCGGCTGCTGCCACTACCCTCCATGATGCGTTCTTTTGGGTTCATGTCGGTTTAGGTCTTACTTTTGCGGCGACAATTCCATTCACCAAGTTGCGCCACCTTGTTCTTGCGCCTATTAACGTATTCTTCCATCCCCGCAAAAAAGCTGGCGAATTAACCAAAATCGAGAATATTGAAGAGGCCGAAATTCTTGGGGTTGGAAGCATCGAGCAGTTTTCTTCCACGCAACTCTTAATGTTTGAGACCTGCGTCCGCTGTGGCCGATGCGAGGAAGCCTGTCCGGCCACCTTCAGCGGTATGCCTTACTCGCCCAAGACACTGATCCAAACCTTGAGATCGGCCATGACTCAAACATTGATTTACGGAAACGGCAACGGTACTCACGAACTAATCGGTGAAGTACTCTCAGAAGACTTTCCATGGTATTGCACCACCTGTGGCGCCTGTCTGAAGAAATGCCCCACGTTTGTCAATCCGATTGATGAAATCATCGATTTGCGTCGTTACCAGGTCTTGACGACCGGCAACGTTCAGAAATCGGTCAGTGAGGTCATGCGTAACCTTGAACGACAGGGCAATCCCTGGGGAATGCCGGCCGAAGACCGGGTTTCCTGGGCGGCAGATCTGAATATCCGCGAATTAGCTCCTGGCGAAGAGACCGATGTCCTGCTTTTCCTTGGTTGTGCCTTCGCCTACGATGATCGCAACAAAAAAGTCGCCCAGTCCTTTGTCCATATCTTGCAGAAAGCTGGGGTTGACTTTGCAACGTTAGGCGTTGATGAAACTTGTTGTGGAGAAACCGCCCGACGGATGGGGCATGAATACTTGTTCCAGGTCTTCGCCCAGCAAAATATCGAAACCTTGAGCAAGGTGAAATTTAATCGCATCGTCACCCAATGTCCACATTGCTTTAATACGCTAAAGAACGAATATCCGCAATTCGGTGGCAATTACCGGGTTCAACATTATACAGAGTTTTTGGCTGAGCTTGACCTGCCTTGGGAGAAAATCTCCCCGAACGGGAAATCTGAGCTTCAAAAAGTGGCTTACCATGACTCTTGCTACCTTGGCCGCTATAACAATATTTATACCCAACCTCGTCAGTTACTTGGTAAAGCCAAGATCAACATCGTTGAGCTCGCTCGGCGCTTCGAGAACAGCTTTTGCTGCGGTGGTGGTGGTGGGCAAATGTGGCTTGAGACAGACGCTGAAACCCGTATCAATCATCGCAGGCTTGATGAAGTTATCGATGCAAAGGCAAATTGTGTCGCTACTGCTTGCCCGTATTGTTTGAATATGTTCGATGATGCCATTCGATCAAAGGGTCTCGGTGAGACCATTCAAGTCATGGACATTGCTGAAATTATCGATCAAAGAATGTAAGCCAAACTTAATAAGACGCATTTCCATCATGACAGATACAAAGCTCTACAGCATTAATATAAACTTGAAAGGTGTTTCGGAGGTCTAAGATGTCTCACACGTTAATGGTTGAAACTCACGGTGATCCGATAGGGATGATTCGTCAGGTACTCAAGACAATTTGGCGGAACGCCAGGCTCGATATGATGCTGGCTCCGACCGATGACTCGGGTGAGTTAAAACAAACCCCCCATATAATGCATTCTCCAAATGAATTGATGGATTTCAACCCTTTCAAGCCTCTCATGACCTCCAACACCGCCCGATTTGTCCCCAATCTCCTCCAATCTCAGGGAAATCAAAAGCGAATCGGAGCCATTTTGCGCCCTTGTGAACTGCGCGCCTTGATAGGCCTTGAAAAGAACCATCAGGTAAGCACGGCCGGATTACTCACCATTTCGTTCGATTGTTTGGGAACCTATCCAAATGAAGACTATACCTGGCGGACAAAGCGAAAAGGTTCCGTCGATCAATTGACTCAAGAAGCTATCCAGTTTGCAAAGCACGGGGGAATCGTACCCTATCGATTTCGCTCTGCCTGTCAGGTTTGTCAATCCCCGGCTGGTGAAGGAGCGCAGGTCAACATCGGAGTGATTGGGCTTCCAATTCGCCAATACATTTTCCTTTCATTTCCTGAGAAAAATATTGAAACCTTACTTACCGGCAACGGCCTGGAAATTCGAGAAGCTGACCCACGGCTAATCGAACACCATCGATTGACCATAGCAAAAATCAATGAGCGCAACCATTGCGTCAGCGAGCGAATTCGACAAGGCATGGCAGATGTCTTCCCAATGAGTATTGAAGAACTCGTTGAGACTTTTGTAGAGTGCGGTGATTGTCAGAAGTGTATGCAGGTCTGTCCGCTTTGTGCAGTCCAAATCCCTGTTC
>Ga0197142_1000234_pt1 | contig 50300 bp, 35 predicted proteins | sample GBS60_MetaG_FD_148614 | JGI IMG/M metagenome (GOLD analysis project Ga0197142, IMG submission 148614) | Sediment microbial communities from Great Boiling Springs, Gerlach, Nevada, United States - GBS 60_MetaG | ecosystem: Environmental > Aquatic > Thermal springs > Hot (42-90C) > Sediment... | reverse complement strand
AGCTTGCCAGCTTGCCTCGATGATGTTTTCGGAAACACCAACGGTACTCCATACTCCGCTCTGGTCACGCGATTCGATAATCGTGCGAACTTTTGCAGCAGTTGCCGCACCAGTATTGATAACACGCACCTTGAAGTCGGTAAGCTTAATCTTGGCCAGTTCTTCACCGTAGAAGCGTTCCAATGCAAGTCGCAGAGCATTGTCAAGAGCATGCACAGGCCCATCTCCTTCAGCCACTGTAAAGGCTTCTTCGCCATCTACTGAGACTTTAAGCGTAGCCTCCGTAATTGGCATTTCGTTCGGCCCCCGTTTCTCAACAATTACTCGGAAGCCTTTAAGGTCGAAAACCTTCTGATACATGCCCAGCGACTTCTTGAGTATAAGCTCAAAGCTAGCTTCCGCGTCTTCGAACGAGTAGCCCTCGTTCTCTAATTGGACCACCTTATCCAGCGCAGCCTTAACCTCAGGAGAACGCTTGTCTAAGTCGATGTTATATTTCTCGCGTACTTTCTGAACTATGCTACTTGTGCCTGCCAATTCTGAAATAAGGATGCGACGATCGTTGCCCACGACCTCTGGAGCAATGTGTTCGTAGGTCTTTGGATTCTTGAGCATCGCATCTACGTGCACACCCGCCTTATGTGCAAATGCGCTCATGCCAACGAAAGGTTGTCTATCGTCTGGTACGCGATTAGCGATCTCGTCAATTGACCGAGAAAAGTCGGTAAGTCGCTTTATTGCGCCTTCGGGCAGGCACTGCAAACCCATTTTAAGTTCCAGTATCGGAATTATTGTGCACAGATTAGCGTTCCCGCAACGCTCGCCAAGTCCGTTGATAGTTCCTTGAACATGAACAGCTCCCGACTCGACGGCTTCTATAGAATTGGCAACGGCGAGACCGGAATCGTTATGCGCATGTATCCCCACAGGAACATTCACATTCTTCCGCACGATTTCAACAACCTCGCCTACGAACCTAGGCAGAGAGCCGCCGTTGGTATCGCACAGGCACACACAAGATGCTCCCGCTGCAGCAGCCCGCCTGAGCGTTTCCAAAGCATACTCCGCATCAGCTTTGTAACCATCAAAAAAGTGTTCCGCGTCGAATATGACCTCTTTGCCTTGATTTGCGAAGAACTTTACGGTGTCGGCAATCATCTCAAGATTTTCATCAAGGCTAACTCGAAACACATCCGTAACATGCAGGTCCCACGACTTGCCGAACACCGTAACCACAGGCGTGTCCGCTTCGATCAGCTTCTTAAGCATAGGATCGGACTCAGCACTGTATCTGGCCGAGCGCGTGCGACCAAAAGCAGCCAGCTTTGCATTCTTGAACTCCTCATCACGTGCCCTTCGGAAAAACTCGTCGTGCTTTGGATTCGACCCAGGCCACCCACCCTCAATGTAGGCGACGCCAAAGTCGTCCAGCTTACGAGCAATCTTAAGCATGTCTTCACATGAAAAATTAATTCCTTCTCCCTGACTGCCATCTCGAAGGGTTGTATCGTATATCGCTATCTTACGCAGTTTGCTCACCTCTTCAGACCGATTTTCTGCCTAGCGTAATTCACTAACCCGCCGACTTCAATGAGCTGTCGCATAAAAGGAGGAAAGGCTTTAGCTTGATAACTCTTGCCTGTAGTTACGTTGGTAATTCTACCAGTTTCCAGATCAACTTCGACCACATCTCCAGCAGATATTCCAGCCACCGCTTCAGGACATTCCATTATGGGAAGTCCTATATTCAGAGCATTTCGGTAGAATATACGCGCAAAGGTATTTGCGATCACACACGATATTCCCGATGCTTTAATTGCAATTGGGGCGTGTTCGCGTGACGAACCACATCCAAAGTTGTCTTCTGCAACGATTATATCGCCAGGCTTGACTTTTTTAACGAATTCCGGGTCTATATCTTCCATACAGTGTGAAGCAAGTTCAGCGGGATCGGTCGTATTTAGATAACGCGCCGGTATAATGACGTCAGTATCGACATTGCTTCCAAACTTGTGAACAGTTCCTCTTATCATTATGATAGCCTCCAGTTGTGTCGCCGATTCGCTTATTTAATCTAGTTCCTCTGGGCTCCCAATGCGGCCTAACACAGCTGAAGCAGCCGCAACAGCTGGACTGGCCAGATAAACCTCCGATTTTGTGTGTCCCATGCGTCCTACAAAATTGCGATTTGTAGTAGCAATCGCCCTTTCGCCTTCAGCTAACACGCCCATATGTCCGCCGAGACATGGTCCACAGGTCGGCGTGCTCACAACTCCACCGGCTTCGACGAATATCTCTGTCAATCCCTCGCGAATTGATTGTAAGTATATTTCCTGTGTTGCAGGGATCACTATCAGCCTAACGTCCGGATGCACCTTTCGCCCTTTTAGTATCTGAGCAGCAACTCTTAAGTCTTCAATTCGACCGTTTGTGCACGATCCTATCACTGCTTGGTCGATTCGCACGTGTGTTGCCTCGCTAACAGGCTTGGCATTCTCTGGTAAATGCGGAAAGCTAACTATAGGTTCCAACTTCGAAACGTCTATCTCAATAATTTCTTTATAGATAGCATCCGGATCACTTTTGTAAATAGTATAGTCTCTTTTCAAGCGACCCTTTATGTAATCGAGCGTAACCTCATCAGGCTCGATTATCCCGTTCTTACCCCCTGCCTCGATGGCCATATTGCACATAGTGAACCGACCGGCCATATCGAGTGCCGAGATTGCTTCTCCGGTAAACTCCATGCTGCAGTATAGAGCACCGTCAACGCCAATCTTGCCTATGGTATATAGGATCATATCCTTGCCGCCCACCCATTTTGGCAACTTCCCATAGTAGACAAACTTGATCTGTTCAGGAACCTTGAACCAAGTTTCGCCAAGAGCCATTGCTGCAGCAAGATCAGTTGAGCCAACACCAGTAGAGAACGCTCCGAGAGCTCCATAGGTACAGGTATGCGAGTCCGCTCCTATTACACAGTCTCCAGGGCCAACCAAACCTTCATCTGGAATTAACGTATGCTCGACACCCATTCTGCCGATTTCGAAGAAATAGGTAAGACCATGCTTCTTGGCAAACTCTCGCATAATCTTAACCAACTCGGCGGATTTGATGTCTTTGTTTGGCGTCGAATGATCCGGCACAAATGCTACTCGATCTTTGTCGAAAACAGTCTCAGCACCTATTTTTTCGAACTCACGTATAGCTATCGGAGCCGTAATGTCGTTTGCTAATACCAAATCGAGTTTCGCGTTAATTAACTCGCCTGGCTCGACATATTCCTTGCCTGCATGAGCTGCTAGAATCTTTTGTGTGATTGTCTGTCCCATATTCCACATCCAAGTTTATTTCTAATTTATCATCAAACCGGCTTCTGTGGCGGCTTTCTTTGCTATCTCTCTCCCTCGGTCAATAAAGTAGTGCATCGTCTCGTGATCAACTTCCGGTGGCTCGGAGTGATCGGAGTGTAATATGTAACCTCCCCCACCCTTAACTACGGGCACTATCTTACGTTCGAGTTCTTCATCAATGGCTGCGCGGTCGTTGGCAATCAGAACGCGAACATCGATCCCGCCAAAAAAGGCTATCTTGTCGCCAAATAGCTCGAAAAGCTTCGGCATATCCATCCCGGCTTTCACTTCCATTGCCTGAAGACAATCCATGCCGGCTTCAATTAGACCGGGCACAAGCGGCTCTACGTATCCACATGAATGTACTATAACCTTGCATCCCAAATCGTGTGAGTAATCAAATAACTTCTTGTGTCCAGGCTGTACTATTTCCGCATACATTGATGGAGACATAAACGGTTTATTTTTAAAGCCCATGTCCTCATAGAAGAACATCGCGTCGGGTTTGCCCTCTTCTGCGAACAGAACTTCTAAGTGCCTAATAGTGAAGTCCGCGTAGGTCATCACCATATCCTTCACCCAATCCGGGTCTAAAGCCATACCCATAAGCATATTTTCGTGCCCGCAGACTGGATGAATCTGTTCGAACGGTGCCAACCCACACCACGCGAAAAATCGTTGCCTCTCGGCGGCGAACCGCTTCGCATTACGATATCCTTCAAAGTCGATCCGCCGTCGGTCCGTGTGCATAAGATGTGGCTTTATATGTTCTGCCCAGCCCTTGCGATCCTTTACGACAAAATCCACATGTTCCGGCGTAGAATCGTGTAGCTTGTGCCGCCGAAGTGTCGCGCCGTTACCATCAAGGGTAAGGATCGTTTCCTCGGTCTCCTCGATAACCACTGGCTGAAAATCTAGGTTTGCACAACTGTTTAGCCATCCCGCCATGCGTAAGTCTTGACCGAAGTGTTCTGCAACGTCTTCACCTTCAGCAATATGACCCTCGCGCTTCCAACGCTCGACAGTTGCTCCCCACGGACTAATACACACCGGAAGCATGTCTACAGGCTTGCGAGCTAGAGCATTTGAGAATCTTTCGTAACTGGTCATTAGCACATCGGTCTAAATTTGCAGCTTTCACCATATCTTTTTATAAATTTTATAAAATCGGCTTGTCCTTGCGTTTTCCACCATTGCCTCGCAGAGTCTCATAGTGCACAAGCTTATTGATCGCATTTATGTAGGCCTTTGCACTTGCCTCCACTATATCCAAGCTAGCGCCTCGGCCTGTGTAGATTTCGCCGTTTTTCGCCTGCAGCTTAACTGTCACTTCACCCAAAGCATCTGTACCACCGGTGACAGATTTTATGGTGAAATCCACAAGGTCGTACTCAGCTTTAACCATTTTGTCAATGGTCTTATAGACAGCGTCAACGGAACCGACTCCTATCCCTGCATCTATCAAATCACCTTCAGCAGTCTTTAGCCTAATTGTTGCCGTAGGATAGCCATTAAGCGTGGTCATTACGTTCATGTAAGAAAGTTCATACTTTGCCGGAATCACATGAGTCTCATCGGCAACAATAGCTTCAAGGTCCTCATCGAAGATCTCTTTTTTCTTGTCAGCGGTCTCTTTGAAGCGTGCAAACGCTCGTTCTAGGTCCTCTTTGGAAAGGTGATATCCCAATTGTTTGAGTCTTTCCTCAAAAGCATGCCTACCCGAATGCTTGCCGAGAACGAGCTTGCTCTCAGCAAGGCCGACATCCTGTGCATCGATAATTTCGTAAGTGCGTTTTTCCTGGAGAACTCCATGCTGGTGAATGCCCGCCTCGTGCGCGAACGCATTGCTGCCCACAATAGCCTTGTTTGCTTGCACAGCGAGCCCGGTAACGTCAGATACCAGTCTGCTGGTCCGATAGATCTCTTGAGTATTTACTCCTGTATACACATTAAACAGATCCGAACGCGTCTTTATCGCCATTACAATTTCCTCAAGAGCAGCGTTGCCTGCACGTTCTCCAATGCCATTTATGGTGCATTCCACCTGACCTGCTCCCGCGGTTATGGCGGCCAGCGAGTTGGCAACCGCCAGTCCAAGATCATTGTGGCAATGTACGCTAAATATAGCCTTCTTTGAGTTCGGCACTCGTTCGATTACAGTAGATATCAAATTTGCATATTCTGTTGGTATAGCATAGCCTACGGTATCAGGCAGATTTACCACTGTTGCACCAGCATCAATGACTGCCTCTACCACTTGGCAAAGGTAGTCCAAATCGGAGCGAGCGGCGTCTTCCGCAGAAAACTCAACGTCTTCACAATAACTTTTCGCGTGCTTTACAGCCGCTACCGCGATGTCTAGTACCTGTTCCCGGGTTTTCTTCAGTTTCTTCTCAAGATGTATATCCGATGTCGCAATGAATGTGTGAATGACCGGCTTCTTTGCGAATTGAATTGCTTCCCATGCGCGATCGATGTCAGTCTTATTTGCTCTACAAAGAGCAGCAATTGCTGGCCCCTTCACAGTCTGAGCCACTGCCTTTACCGCCTCGAAATCCCCAGGGGACGAAATCGGAAAGCCCGCTTCAATCACATCCACCTTCAAACGAGCGAGCTGCTTAGCTACTTCGAGCTTTTCCTCTATATTCATGCTCGCGCCGGGGGATTGCTCTCCGTCGCGCAAAGTTGTATCGAATATGCGTATACGTCGCGGCAACTTCCGCTCACCCACTTTCTTGACTTACGATTTTTTCTTAATCCAGGGCATCATTTCGCGCAGTCTGCGTCCGACCTCTTCGATCTGCGTGCGCTCAGAGTGTCTGCGTGCGGCATTGAACACAGGTCTACCCGCACGATTCTCAAGAATCCACTCGCGCGCAAATTCACCCGACCTGATTTCTTCCAAAATGCAGCGCATTTCTTCTTTTACATCCTCATTTATTACGCGCGGACCACGTGTGTAATCACCATACTCGGCTGTATTACTAATTGAGTAACGCATATAGCTCATGCCGCCCTCGTACATCAAGTCCACGATCAGCTTTAGCTCATGCAGACACTCGAAGTAGGCGATTTCAGGTTGATAACCAGCTTCTACAAGGGTTTCAAAACCGGCCTGTACAAGAGCAGTACATCCGCCGCACAACACGGCCTGCTCCCCGAACAAATCCGTCTCGGTCTCTTCCTCGAAAGTAGTCTCGAGCACCCCCACTCTAGTCGCTCCTATGCCTTTAGCATATGCTAAAGCGATGTCTTTCGCCTTGCCTGTAGCATCCTGCTGAACGGCAATTAGAGCTGGCACACCAGCACCTTCCGTATAGACCCTGCGAACTAGGTGTCCCGGACCCTTCGGCGCAACCATTATCACATCTACATCCTTAGGCGGAATAATTTGACCAAAATGGATGTTGAAGCCATGCGAGAACAGAAGCGCCTTGCCGGCAGACAGCTCTGCCTCGACCTCATTCTTGTAGACCAGTGGCTGGACCTCATCTTCCGTAAGTATCTGAATAATATCGGCCTGCTTGGCAGCTTCTGCAGCCGACACGGGTTTGAAGCCGTGTTGAACTGCCAGTTCGTAGTTTGGTGTACCAGGCAAATCGGCCACAATAACTTCCAATCCGCTATCACGCAGGTTCTGAGCTTGAGCGTGTCCTTGGCTTCCGTAACCGATAATTGCTATCTTCTTGCCTTTCAGAACATCCAGATTCGCATCAGAGTCATAGTAAACTTTCGCCGGCATCAGTTTTCCTCCTATATTTTCCTACTGAGGGTAGCAGTTGAGAGCTTATATGCCCCACTCGTGAACAAGCCCTAACAAAAAGCCTTACATCACCTCGACCGCAGCTTCTCGATCCGGGCTAATATCCTTGTTGTAACTATTCCTATAACCACACCCAAAAAGGCGAAAATCAACAACTGTAGCACCAAGTTAAAAGCTGAGTCGAATCCGACAGCATCAGTGATTGCGTTATATGCATGCCACAGGCCGTATACCAGCGTGCCAGTTACACCTACAAGAAATCCCTTTGCAGCACCTGATACAGCGCAGCGCGATTGGATCCCCAATATCGCTCCTACTATAATGCCAAGCACCGGTCCCGCGATCCCGAGTATAAGGAAGCCCAGCTCTACCGTCCGTCGGCAAATAAATTCATTCATCGAAGTCAATGTCAAGTCATAGCCGTGTGCTCACCACGCGCCATAGCTATCTTGCCGGTTCGAACTACTTCTCGTATACCAAACGGTGCTAGTAGCTTCTCAATCGCATCTACTTTCTCGACGCCGCCGGTAACCTCAATTGTGAACGTTGTCTCGCTTATGTCTATAATCTTGGCTCGGAAGATATCTACAATTTGCATTATCTCTGCGCGCTGGGCGGGTTTCGCATCGACCTTGATCATCGCCAACTCCCGATCAACTGTAGGCACGCCGCTGTAGTCGATCACTTTGATCACATCTATCAGCTTGCTCGTCTGCTTGTTGATCTGCTCAAGTGTCGAATCGTCACCGGTAACCACAATAGTCATGCGCGATACGGTCGGGTCGTCGGTAATGCTAACCGCCAGTGACTCTATATTGAACCCGCGCCTAGCAAACAGCCCAGATACTCGTGCGAGCACGCCCGGTTTGTTCTCAACCAGAACGGTAATGGTATGCTGCATTGGTCGTATCATAAAGAGTCCTCAGTTCTCAGTTCTTAGGCAACCGATAACTCATTTAGGTCTGTTGACCATCATTTCTTCGATGCTCTGGCCCGCAGGAATCATCGGAAAAACGTTCTCTTCTCTGTGAATACAGCAATCGATAATTACCGGTCTATCGGTAATATCCATTGCCTTCCTGAACGCATCTTCGAGCTCTGCAAGCTTAGTCACCCTTAATCCGACTATGCCGTAGGCGTCGGCAAGCTTCACAAAATCTGGCTGAACCGATATATCCACACCCGAATAACGGCCGTTCCAGAAAAGCTCCTGCCACTGTCTGACCATACCCAGATAGCCGTTATTCATCAAGACGATCTTTATAGGCAGCTTATGTTCTACTGCAGGTGCTAGCTCCTGCATGGTCATTTGGAATCCGCCATCTCCACAGATCGCAAAAACGCACTTGTCTGGGCAACCGACCTGCGCGCCGATCGCCGCTGGAAATCCGTAGCCCATTGTCCCCAGTCCACCGCTGGAAAGAAAATGTCGAGGCTTAGTGACCCTATAGAACAGCGCCGCAAACATTTGGTTTTGGCCCACATCGGTGACAATTATACATTCGCCCTTCGTCATGTCCCACAGCTTATCAATAACGCACTGGGGAAGCAAACGATGCTCGTCAACCGGACAGTGGAGTGGAAACTCCTCACGCCATTTCATAATCTGGCGGTTCCATTCTGTCTCCTGTCTCGAATTCACCTTTTCGGTCAAACGTCTCAGAGCTTCTTTACAATCCCCCACTATCGCCACATCCGCCTGAACAGTCTTCCCAATTTCGGCTGGATCTATATCGATATGTATAACCTTTGCCTTCCGAGCAAACGCGGCCAGCTTGCCAGTGACTCTGTCGTCGAACCTTGCACCAACAGCGATAAGCAGATCACACTCGTGCACAGCGTGATTTGCATAAGCTGTTCCATGCATACCGAGCATGCCCAACGAATGCGGGTGCGTCTCGGGAATCGCTCCCTTCCCCAAAAGCGTCGTCGTAACCAAGATATGTGTCTTCTCCGAGAGCACAACTAGTTCTTCGGATGCTCCAGATGCTATTACGCCGCCGCCCGCATAAATCACAGGCCGCTCTGCCTGATCTATCAAATCCGCCGCAGCCTCAATTGCGGAATCGTCTATGCTGTAGTGCGGAGAGTAGCTTCGAACGGATACATCAATCACCGGCTTGTAATCAACCTCTGCAAGCGACACATCCATCGGCACGTCTATAAGTACCGGACCGGGCCTACCTGTGGAAGCGATGTAAAGAGCTTCTGCAACAATCCTAGGCAGATCATTCGCGTCTTTTACCAAGTAGTTGTGTTTAGTTATCGGCATTGTAATGCCAGTAATGTCTGCTTCTTGGAACGAATCCTTGCCAAGCGCAGATGTTCTAACCTGCCCTGTTATTGCAAGAATGGGTATGCTGTCCATATAAGCGGTGGCTATTCCCGTAACTAGGTTGGTTGCACCTGGTCCGGATGTAGCAAAGCACACGCCTACCTTGCCCGTTGCTCTAGCGTAGCCGTCGGCAGCATGGGCAGCCCCTTGTTCATGACGCATAAGCATGTGTCGCAAATCTTTGCGATCATACAAAGCGTCATAGATCGGGATCATAACCCCACCAGGAATTCCAAATACAATCTCCACGCCATGGTCTACTAGTGATTGGACCAGAGCGCGCGCACCGTTCATCTTCAAGACGCAGCCCCCTCCTGACAGGCGCCCTTAGCCCAGTTTCTTCTCGGGCATGACGCAGCACGAGGCGCCAAATTATTCTACAATCGCACCCTTAGCAGCAGACGAAACCATTCGAGCATAACGCAGCAGGTATCCTTGTTTTACACGCGGTTCGGGAGCTTTCCAATCCCTACGCCGAGCATCAAGTTCCGCATCAGATAGTTTCACATCCATACGTTTTCTCGGCAAATCGATAACAATTATATCTCCATTTCGAAGTAGCCCGATAGGACCTCCCGATGCGGACTCTGGAGACACATGGCCAACGCACAAGCCTCTAGACGCACCAGAGAATCGACCATCAGTGATAAGCGCAACATCCTTTTCCATGCCCATACCACTTACCGCAGCGGTAGCGGTCAGCATCTCTCGCATTCCTGGGCCTCCACGCGGACCTTCGTTACGCACGACAATAACGTCGCCTTTTTCGATTTTTCTGTCAAATATTGCAGCTACAGCCTCATCCTCATTCTCAAAAACTCTAGCGCGACCCTCAAAAACCCACACATCTGGATCAACAGCCGCTTGCTTCACAACAGCTCCATCCGGACAAAGATTCCCCTTTAGAATCGCAAGTCCGCCTACTTCGTGATAAGGATCGTCGATAGGTCTTATTACGTCGTGATTCAGAATGCTTACGTTCTCAAGATTCTCACCCAAAGTCTTTCCGGTAACTGTCATCACCGAAAGATCTATAAGACCCTTCTTGGAGAGTTCTTTCATAACCGCCATCACACCACCTGCCTCGTCTAGGTCCTGAAGGTGGTGGTAGATTTCTTCTTCAGGATGTGCCATAGCTGGACTGATAGTTACCAAGTGCGGAGTTCTGGCACTTATCTCGTTAATGAAATCTAGCTCGAACTTAACTCCTGCCTCGTGTGCGATCGCAGGCACATGAAGAGTCGTATTGGTGGAGCATCCTAGCGCCATATCTACAGCAAGCGCGTTTGCAAATGCAGCGGGAGTCATTATATCGCGTGGCGTGATGTTCTTGTCCAAAAGCTCCATTACTTTTATGCCAGCCTGTTTAGCAAGCCTGATCCTAGCGGCGTTGACGGCAGGTATGGTACCGTTACCAGGTAAACCCATACCCAATGCTTCCGTAACGCAGTTCATCGAGTTCGCAGTGAACATCCCAGCACAACTACCACACCCAGGACATGCACGCTCCTCCATCTCGGCCAGGTCTTCCTCGGTCATCTTTCCAGCCATAATTGCGCCCTTGCCTTGGAAAAGCTGTTGGACCGAGATATCCTTGCCCCGATAACGACCGGCCATCATCGGACCACCGCTAACGATCACAGTAGGAATATTGATCCGAGCTGCAGCCATGAGCATCCCTGGCACAATCTTGTCGCAGTTCGGGATTAGCACCAAAGCATCAAAAGCATGGGCTTTCGCCATACATTCGATGGAATCGGCTATAAGTTCGCGGGTTACCAACGAGTAGCGCATACCCTCGTGTCCCATAGCCAGACCATCACAAACTCCGATTACTCCGAACTCCATTGGAGTCCCGCCAGCAAGCCTCACGCCTGCTTTTACCGCTTCAGCAATCTTATCCAGATGGATGTGACCAGGAACTACTTCGTTCCACGAATTGGCAATACCAATCCACGGACGACGAATTTCGTCATCGGTATAGCCCATTGCTTTCAACAATCCACGCGCGGCTGCTCGTTCGAGACCTGTTATCACGACGTCGCTTCTCAACTTGATGCTCCTCGTCAACAAAAAACGCCTCTCACCCGTCGGGACGAGAGGTTATCCCCTTTACGGATTGTACACAGGTGATATTGTCAGTATATCCTACCATATTGTTGAGAGCTTGGTCAACACGGAGAATTAAGACCAACACCGTCGCACTTGCTAATGATCCGCGATGTGACTTACAATATCTTTAGAGGCAAGATGATCTTGACTGCTGCAATACGCGAGCAATTCGAACAACTAGAGCTTCAGATTCTATCTCCGCTTGCTGCAAAAGCTTGTGAATCGAGAGGAAGGCTTCGCCACGAGCCGGATGACCCGGTTCGTACTTGCTTTCAACGTGATCGAGATAGGATCATACATTCGAAAAGCTTTCGACGTCTGAAACATAAGACTCAAGTTTTCATCGACCCAGAAGAAGATCACTACCGCACACGCCTCACTCATACACTAGAAGTTGCGCAGATTGCTCGGACCATTGCTCGAGCGCTGAGACTGAATGAGGACCTCACGGAAGCAATCGCGCTTGGTCATGACTTAGGTCACACACCTTTCGGTCACGCAGGCGAGGCTGCACTAGACGAAGTACTACGCGAGTATGTTCCAGAAGCTAGGTTCAGGCACTCCGAACAGAGTCTGCGAGTTGTTGACGTGTTAGAAAAACGCGGTGAAGGGCTTAATCTCACATGGGAAGTTCGAGACGGTATTCTACATCACTCGAAGGGTAGCGCCGATCTTTCCATTGATGATACCGGCCCATCAACACTGGAAGGCAAAGTCGTCAAAATTAGCGATCGCGTGGCATACATCAATCATGACATTGACGATGCAATCAGAGCTGGAATCATCACGGTAGACGATCTCCCAAAGGATGCCATTAGAGTAGTCGGGCGCGAGCATTCCGAACGCATAGGGGCAATGGTTATGGATATCATTGAATTCAGCCGTAAGGGGATCGAAGGTCGAGATTCAGCCATCGGTAGCCAACGTGCAATTATTGGAATGAGCGAGCCTTTCAGGAGAGCAACGGATCGACTTAAAGATTATCTATTTGCTGTGGTCTACGGTAAAGACGTGCGCGGTATAGCTGAGCTCAAGCAGGCTGGTAACCTGCTGAAGAATCTGTTTCGTTACTATATGCAGCATCCTGAAGAGCTGCCCGAACTGACCGATCAACCGGATGGTGCGGACAACGATACTGCGACTTTGGCGCGACGGGTTTGCGATTTCATATCTGGCATGACCGATCGCTATGCCCAGAAGGATTTTGCAAAAAGGTTCGGTATTGACAATGTCAACTGTCGCATATAGACGTAAAAAAGCAAGTCGAAGAAATTTGTCAGAACTCGCAATACCCTTCAAAAGGCTGAAACATTCCGCCTTGCGTTATGATTCTCCTAGGTGGTCCGCCGTTGACGCTGAACTTCACTCGTCCTAATGCAGCAACCCTCAAAGAAGGATTCTCTTCGCTCGCTGTGATCCGTACGGTGTCACGATCATAAATAACATCTACGCCAGAAACTGGATGATAAGCCGAAACCAACACAGACCCGAATTGCAGTTTCGTCCCATGAACCAAAGCAAATCCTGTTATAGCGCCAGCTTCATCTGTGCGCACACAACCAAACTGCCCTTTAAGGCGAATGTCAGCGTCTTTGAATGCAACCTTTGCTTTGGGACCAGATGTAAATACTACATAATCTGTTCCCTTCTGAGTCCAAACCCTTATGCCGCTAGTTTCTACACCATTGTCAATTACAGGCGATAATGCAGTGACTGTCGCGCCTACTGAATTAGAATTGAGCGGATAAGCAACGTTGTCCATTCGAAAAGGAAGTGTCGTCTGAGTGGAACGTCGCAGAATTAGCGCAGGTTCCATCTTCTCATGCACGTATGCCGTATGTCCTTTGTCAAGGGTCGAAGAAATACCATCGACATTAACTGGAATAAGCGCAAGATTGCCCCCATTTTTATAGCGAGTCAAAGCTATCTGAGTTTTAGGATCCAGAGAAACATTGGTGTCTGCATAGTGGAATCTTGAATCAATCACGTGTTCACCGCATCCGAAAACTAGATCCGAAATAACCCAGTAATCGGGCTTAAGAAAAGCAACACGCCGGACAGGATATATTGACTCGTCAAGTCCTTGATATCTCGGGCCAACGGCATGCAGGTAATCGACTCCACCTCCTGCGAAGAATTGATTTGGTCCTCCGCCGTTATGTAGGTTGGCTCCGTCCACGGATATCGTGTTGTGTGATCCCGTAGACATAAGCTTAATCGTTTCCGGAGTTCCGTATATATAAACTCCAGGATCCACGAATATAGGGTTGCCAAACGCACACAATTCGAAGCCGAGCGAATCGAAGTGTGCATGCGCAGTATAACGACCGTTTTTTAATATCAGATAACGCGCCTCGGGAGTCCAATCGCTGCGCATCACAAAGTAATTGGAGTAAGGAAACCTAACTGATGTTTTTTTCGGTTCTACACCCTCAGCACCGTTAGTTGCCACCCACAACATATCCTTGCGATTGAACTCTTTCGCTCCCATTTTCAGCAAGGGCCGAGAATCGTCTTCCAAAGCATCGCCGAAAGGCGGGCGTTTGCCGTCCGGCCTGATTGTATACATATGGAATTCGATGGCTTTCTCTATATTGCGAACCACATCTGCCGGAATGTCTAAGCCCAGTTTGCGAGCCAGCCCTATCAGTTCGACATATCGACGATGAACCATCAATTGGTATCCAGCGGACTCCCCGATTGGACCGTCAGGAAGCAGCGTTTCACGCATGTTCGTCACCAATCCGTCAAACGCCAATGCTGCGTATTCCTTCGACTTCGCAAACTCAGGAAACTCGGTGCCGAAATAAAAGAGGTGATCGTACATCTGGGTTGCCCAGTTACCACCACCTTTTTGAATCGCAAGCACGTCGGCCATGTCGGCGAGATTAAAAATAAAAGCCGCACGAACATCCCATGTAAAGTCCGGCGAATCGGCAAAGGCAGCATAATAATAAAACTCGTGGGCAATTCGAGCGCCAATTGCCAAACCATACCACATCGTTCCACCGGCGATACCACCTGGGAATATAGGCGGTATGTCTTTTGATCCCGGAGGAACGACTCCAGACTTAAGCGGAGAAGGAAGATCGGTAAGCACGGCCTTTATTAGCTCGTTCCAAGCAACAGCATACTTACGGTCTTTCGTACACGCATACCCAGCAGCAAGATACTTTCGAATGCCATCGCGAGTTAATCCCACACCCCCACGTGTTGGCCACCAACGCAGGTGATTCCAATTTGGTCCGAGGCTTATTATGTTACCTTCGGCATCCTTGACTTTCATATCAGCAGCAAGGTCTGCCGCAGATAGGTCAGTCACAGTTAGAGTTTTGAATTGTTCTTTGAACTCACGAAAAGCGGGGCGACTCTCAAAATAAGTCACCATTGCTTTAGCAGCTTTCTCCCACTGCTTGCGCTCGACAGCAGCCTTTACAGATTCAAGTCCAGGGTAGTCCAGATTGAGCTTAGAAAAAGCTTCCTGATAGGCTTTGTCACGATCCCAAGTCTTTCGAACGTAGGTCTGAAATACGAAGTCGAACTCCTGCGGCACGCCATCTATGTAGGCTTGTCCGTGTGGATAATCACCGTCAGCAACCATTATGGGACCAATCTGCCCGTCGCCGCCAACACTGGTAAGCTCGAAATAATACGTTTGACCGGCCTGAACCTTAAAATTAACGGGGAAGACAATCGTCATATCTTCCCACGAACGCCATTCATAAGGCATTGTAAACTCTGCCAGTTTCTTCGTTCTAGCCGGACCATCATAAAGTGTGAGCACCAATCCAGTGTTTTTACTCCAATCAGGGTTAGAGTGTGGCGACTGGACAGCTATTTGGCAGATTTCAACGACATCTGGTCCTGTTACGAATGTCTGCCCGAATCTGACGTTTCGCTTCAAAAACCGGGAAGCATTGTCTTTGCTCCTACCGGGAGATTTTTGATCTAACTTTATGTTGTTAAGGTAAGTGTCAAGAAACGTCTGGGCCAAGCTTTCCGTGATGCAAAGCGTCGTGATGGAAAAAGCCACCGATATGTTGGCTAAAATTCTTATAAACATAACTTTTCTTTCTGATTAGAAGTATCCCACAGCATTCCAAGGAGCCGTGTACACGTGAAGATCGGCAAATAGCACAAGTGCCTTGTCACCATCATTACCGTGATTGCCAGGAACATGGTCATTTGGAAACTGACCGTTGGCCCAGAACTTCCATCCGCTGGCTATGCATGCAAGAATAACGGTCTTCGACCTTGTAGAGTTAAGGCGCCTTACATAATCAAAATTGTCCAAGTTTACATATTCTACAGGCTGACCAGATTGACGAATGTGCAACGGCAAATGCGCCCAATAGGTCTCTTCGTGACCATCACCTCTTACGCGTATCCATGCGCACGTTGTATAAGTGGTCCACTTCCACATTCCGCCGTCGATGCTCCAAATCGCATCGGAACCGTCCGAGTGTTTAAGAAGCCCTGGCCACAATCTTTCGTCCGGCTTGGTTGGGCACTTGAATACTCCAACATTTCGAATGTAAGGAAGCAAAACTTTTGGCAGAATTGTTCGACCGCGAATATCATTTCGATAGCTTGGATGGTTAACCATCCATATGTTGCCGACAGTGGGGCAAGTGCCATTCCAAGATTCTGCGTAACCGCTGATTGCGAGCCCAATTTGCCTAAGGTTATTTGTGCAAAAGCTCATTCTGGCACTTTCCTTAGCACGCATCATCATGGGGAAAAGTATAGCGGCCAGAATCGCAATTATTGCGATGACAACGAGGAGCTCAATGAGAGTAAAACCACGCCTGCGCATATCGATCCATTCCTTTTCTTGCAGCAGATTATTTAGTTTTCGATTAAAAACCAAGAACAGATTGCTTGTTATTTAAATATTACAATGCTATAGTGAATCCTATCCTGCTGCGCCGTTCAACTCAGCGAACGGCGCAGCAAGCATATAAGTAGAACTAGTTTACTGTGGGATCGAGAAAATATCTATATCCGCCGAGTCCCGCGGGGTTATCGAACGGAAGCCTTTCTTGGCTGTCGAATCCCACTGCACCGTTGAAACACCGGTGATAGCTACGACACTGTTTTCCGAGGCACCCACCCCGGACGGCCAGTCGATGTAGAGCGGATAACCGGAACCATCATCTATATACTCTTTGAAAGTGTTCCAGTCAACAACTAGTCTTCCTACCACTCTGATCAATAGTCCAGTAGTGTTAAGAGTTGCTGGCAAGGTGCTGTTGGAAGAATCACCCGCATAGGTCGGCGGTTGGGCACCAAGTTGGCCGCCGCCAACGTTACGAATACTCATAGCCAGCGGCTCTATTTTGTCTTCGGTTGTGCTCAACTGAACACTAGTCGCGTAAATAACCGCTTCGCCATCAACTACGGCTGTGAATCCCGTTATTTGCGCGCGCTGGCCGACACTACCTATCGGCTGGTCAAGTTGAGGAATGACTTTAATTCCGCTGGTACGATCATCATCTTCCACATAGAACCAACGATCATCTGGATTCGAAAGAGTAACGAGCTTGGCCGAATCCGTTGTGACCATAACGCCGACTGGCATGCTCTTCGCTGCAGCAATCGACATTGGACCTGGAATATCCAACGATTTGGCATATACGTTGTAGGCGCCTGTGGTAAGGTTACAAGTTAGCGCATATGCCGTACCTCCGTCGAACATTAGCGCCACAACTTGAGCTCCAGTTTCAGGAACTCCTTCGTCGCCCAGAGGAGGTTTGGTGCTTGTAATATTAACTGGAACTGTTCTAACGCGACCAACCTCGTCATATTCGTAGGTCGATTCGGCGCCCCACGAAACCCAAGCCTCACCCGTATACGGATTCACGGCGAGTGCAGATATCCAATACATGCCGTGTAATCTCTTGCCGGGAGTAGGACTGAACAACTCATCGTAGCTGTTCGCATGCCACACAGGATAGCTGTTAAACGTTCCCACCTTGCCGTTTGAATTAAATATGGTCGGATTAAGCGGATCCCCATCGAACCGAGTCATTATATTGCTGCCCAAGAAATAAGGATCAGCAGTAGGGAGAATGGATCCGTCCAAATATAGCCAGTATTTGCTTTGGACTTCTCCTGGTCCTGCGTCTCCAAGACACTGTGCAACCCAGTCAAAAGTAACAGCACTCACACCAGATCCTGCCGCACCAACTCGGCTGCCCCACTCAAACCACGAAAGCCAGTTCTTGCCTTCTCGATGACCAATGGAGCCGTTGTAAACGACTGTTCCGTTCCAAGTTGCCTTGCACAGTGAAGCTCCGGCGTCTATGTATACGTAAAGCTCATTCCATTGACCGAGGTTTACCGGCCCCAAGTCTGCCAATTCAGCGGGATTGCCAGCATCAGGATAGAGATCCATGAGCTTGAATCGACCGCCGATCACCTGAAGTGCTACTGCAACACCATTGCCTGTGGTAGTGTATCTGGCGTTGCCGTAAAGCCACATAAGAATAAAATCGGTATTGTAATTATCGACTCTAAACCTAAGTGCTCCCGTCTCGCGAGCAGAGGGAATGCCGAATTGGTCTGTGTAGTATTCGTTGGTAGCCCCGGTTGTCGACATAGATATGCCTTTATTTCCGTTTCCGAGGTCAACAATTGTTCCTGCACTGCCTGCCAGTCTCCACTCTCGATAAGCAATCTCGCCGCGACCGCCAACCCACATCTTTTTTCTTAGTGGATCATAAGCGCTGGCGGTATTCCACTTTCGTCCCCAGGTTGGATCCGACGTGTTGTCGTTACTAAATACCGCGGGAGTCGTCCATGAAATCGGCGTACATTGCCATTTCGCATTATAGTACGGGCCGACAATGGCAAATTGATTGTTACCGACATGTTCGAGATCCAGAAGCCTATGTGTTTCGGAACCGCACTCCTGTACAAGCCCATCTCGATTCGGAGCTTCTTCCACCTGACCTAAGGCAACATTATAGCGCCAGAAAAAATGGTATTTCCAATAGCTGTTGACTCCGTTTTGCGTCCAATAAATGTTGCCATCTTCCCCAACGGCCATTCCACCAATCTTGTTGACAACGGGAGCGGTCCATATAGGGCCTTGTGATCCTGGTGTATATATCTCCGTAACCTGGATCGTATCGTTCGGTTTTAGTTCCAATCTCAATATGTAATCTTGGAACTGGGCATAGGTGGTCCACTCTAGGTTGGAGAAATTCAGCAAGGCGTAAACAGCACCGTCGCCACCCTCAACAAGTTTGGTTATACAACTTTTATAACCGAGCGCGTTGACGTCTACACTTACAGTGCCGCCGCCAGCTTTAAACACTGTAACGCCGCTGCCTTTGTGATAAAATCCTTGTCCAGGGACAAACTCGCTATCGTCGTAGCTGCAGCTAACCCATATATTGCCTGCAGAATCTTTGATCATGGAATTAATGGCAGGTCGCTTGCGATCTGTTAGTTGGTTAGGACTGAGTTTTGTGAAACCCGCAGTGCCAACATGAGTCCACGAGCTTGCAGCCAGTAAAGCAGCAGAAGACAGCGCAAACATGATCACGCTCAGGCTGCAAAATATTCTTTTTGTTGTGCTCATTTCTAGATCCCCTCCGCTTGCAAACACATGTGTGCAACACGCACGCCAAATTAGACTAAGTAAATCGCGTGCTACCTATATCCGAATCCGCCGAATCCGGGCCATGGATCATTCAGCACCGATCGATTATATTGGCGTGCATGCACACAACTCACGGAGGCCGTTCGCCGAACCTTTTGTCAACTTTTGTCAAGCAGTCGGCGAACGGCCAATGCAAGATAATATACAGGCTATGCTCTACGCCTCACAGCGCCGATTAGCCCAACCAGTCCAAGACTCAAAGCAACCAAGCTTCCTGGCTCGGGAACTAGATCAGGAGAGTCAAAGATTACGTTGTCGTACTGGCAGAATGACCATGGAGTGCCGCTGGTGTTGATGTTCGAACCTATAGCGATTCTGCTAAAGTCGCGCAAGGTCGGACTCCAGGCATTCGGATAGATTGCGCCAGAATAGAGCGTAATCCATCCAGATTGACCATTGTAGGCTTCCCACGGCTGATAGTACCGGACGATAGCCTGCCCAGGGGTGGTGAAACCATAATCTATCTGCAAGGTGATCCACTTGTTCCACCAAAGTGTATCAGGCGATACAGGATTGCCACCAGAAAACTCTTCCATATACCAGTCCTTGCGGTGCTCAGGCCATGAGTCATCCGCTGTAAAATCGAGATAGCACTGAGATCCTTTATCCGGGCGCCCGTATACACCAACACCCCAATTTGTCCCTGCAGCAAGAACATACAAACCGGAATACTGATTCATATTGCCCGGATAATCCCAGGGGAAGCCACCGAGCGGTCTCAGATTCGGAATGTATACATCGGCCTGAACAAGAAATCTGTTTGTTTTTCCACCAACCAAAAACGGGCTGAGATCAAACTCGGCTGTTGCTCGAGCGTTGGCATCACCCTTGCAGAACAGGTTCCCTCCCGGCGCGCCGTAGATTCCTTGCCCCGGAATAATCTCAGGCGTAACATTTGGAGCAATCCACTCACCAGGAACCGACTGCGCATGCGCGGTAGACCATGTCCAACCCTGCATGCCATCATCGAAGTTCCAGGACAATGCTGCCATTGAGGCACCAGCGCTCATTGCCATAGCAGCAACCACGATCAAGATTGTAGCTAGTTTCATCTCTTTTTCTCCTCCTTCCTTACGTGCTACATACTTGTTTGTTGACACCAGCAATCGCTCTTTTTGCGGTCCGCTGGCGTCCCTACCGCAATTGAGCATGCCTGCATTGGGTCCCGGCCACTATTAATATAAATTAAAACCCAACCCAGTATGCTCAAAAGAGCTCGACCATAACCTGGTCTTATTGGTAATACCATCCAACTCACAAAAACATCAAGATGGCCTTACCAAACTTGGATCAGTTTCTCTATTGAAGGTCAGAATAACGTCCAATTAATGCCTTTTGTGACTTTACGAAGTTCGGAATGTCCGTCGTAGAACAACAGCATTGCACCCATTGAGTGGCTAACGCGAATGTTGTAAATCTTGCTTTTAGATCCGTGGTGCTTGCCTATATACCCCTCTTGCGAAAGCGGAATTATCTCATCGTGGGGAGGATTTATGCTGACCCAACCATCTCGGTTTCGAATCGGATGTTCATTGTCTATGATTAATCCATTGCCGTAGCCAACTCCATATCCAACCCAACCCATAGCCTCAGCTACAAATATCAACTTGGAAGGGCGTTTGACCGAGCTGTCACTTATGCCTGCACCGGGATAATAGTCTCGCACAACTCCACGGTATTTGCTGTCGGTCCAGCCAGTCTCGTTCATAGAATAGGCGTAACCTTCGTTGGTTTGAGGAAATTTATCGGATGCATTAGGGTCTACCCATTTTTGCTTGAGCCAAGGTGCGCTCGGACATTTGTATACAGTGTCGCGGTTGTTCTTTTCGCCGTCGTTGTTCTGCTGATCAAGCTTTTGACCAACATAGCGAGTTATAACGAAATAGAAGCTTCCCCGATCGTAAGTCAGATTACCAGTGCGCGCCTGCCAGATACCACAATTAACACCATTGTTGTCATCGCGGTACATTTGGAGCGCGCGGCTGATATTCATCAGGTTTGCAGCGCACTTGGCTTTTTTGCCAGTTTCCTTTGCCGTTATAAAAATGGGAAAAAGTATGGCGGCCAGAATTGCAATTATTGCAATGACTACCAACAACTCGATGAGAGTGAAACCGTACCTTTCCCGCATTTCATTCAACCCCAATTATTCAAAACTGGAACCAGCTCTGCTCCTATCACGCTGTAGCTATCTATCAAGAATTTGCCCACTTTAACCGGACAGTATCTTGCACAAACCCAGCATGCTTGCATATAATGAGTCTGGTACTCTCATTACTACCACGACATTCTGCCATTGTCAACGGCTTGAGGTAAACTATTTTCAGTGAAAACCGAATTTAGCGAAACACAAAAGTCTTGGGCGCAAGACTCCGGAATATCTCTGACGGCATTTGTAATTGGCTTGCTCTTCTCGATTATTGCTTGCATAGTGATCTCGGGGGCTGAACTCGTTGTGCACAATGTACCCATCGGAGGGCTACAGTTGCCCCCTGCCGCTTTAGGTTTATTGGTAATACTTATATTTATAAACCGATTCACGTCTCGATTATCCCGTCCGCTATCGCCGCAGGAATTGTTGACTATTTACTGCATGACTGTATTCGCCTCAATGATAAGCTCCAGGGGACTGCTGCAGAGGCTGATTCCGTTTCTTGTAACGCCAGCCTACTACGCCGACAAGTCCAACAATTGGGCACAGCTTTACTTTCCATATATAAAGGAATGGCTTGTTCCGTTTTATCCCGATCCTAAACAGGAGTCATCACCATTAATCGCGACTCGTTTCTTTGAGGGTTTGAAGACAGGAGAAAGCATCGAGTGGCAACAGTGGATCGGCCCAATGATATTCTGGAGCGTGCTTGCTCTGCTGATATTCGGGGCGTTCATGTTCCTTGCAGCGATATTGCGGCGTCAGTGGGTGGAACACGAGAGATTGACATTCCCACTTGCCCAACTTCCCTTGGAGATGGTACGAACGACTGGCACAGATCCGCAATTGTTTCGCAACAAATTGACCTATCTTGGGTTCACCATACCCGCAGTGGTCTTCACAATAAACGGTCTGAGTAACATGTATCCAAGCATTCCGGAAATATCTCTTAGCATTCGTCTAGACAAAATGATTACCACGGCGCCATGGAATGCAATCGGATACACCGTGATCTACCTGAGCTTTGCTGCAGTAGGTTTCTTGTTCTTACTGCCGACGGAAATAACATTCTCGCTATGGTTCTTTTTTTTGCTTATGAGACTGCAGCAGGTGGTAGCCGCAGCCTACGGGATGGAAAGCCCGGGAATGCGAATGTATCCCACTAACGTTTTTATAGGCTACCAAGTAATGGGTGCATATTTCGTATTGGTGGCCTATATGGTCTATGTATCGCTTCCACATCTAAAGCGTGTCTTGAAGGCTGCTTTGGATATGGAGAAAGTCGACGATTCAAACGAGCTTATTCCGTATAAAGTTGCTGTGATGGGTTTAATCTTGTGTTTTCTGGGAGCCGCATTGTGGCTGGTTATGGCTGGAATGTCGGCATGGCTAGCTGTACTGGTGCTTTTTGTGTTCATATTCGTGATAGCTCTGGTAATGGCGCGCAGCACAGCCGAAACAGGACTGTTAATGACTGAATCATCGTTTCGCCCGTTGGATGTATATCGTTTGTTTGCGCCGGTGACAAATCTTGGACCATCCAATCTTACTGTGCTGATGATGATGGATACGGTATTCTTCGTAGAACTACGCAGCCTTGTATTTACCGGTTTTTTCGATGCGCTCAAAATAGGAGATTCTGCGAAAATTAAACTGCGTTCTTTCTTGCCAGTCTTCGTAGGCTCAATATTGATAGCTATGATTGTTGGCGGTGCGTTCCAAATATGGATGCCCTATCACTACGGGGCAAATAATATGTACTGGTATTCTTATACGTTTAGCAACCGTTTGGGATTGTTCGACTATGAACCTGCGATGCGAGGTCCTGTTGATTACGTTGGTTGGCAAGCTCCGGTGTTCCTATTAGTTGGAATGGCTGTCACAGCATTCCTTTCCTATATGCGCTTAAATTTCTTCTGGTGGCCCCTTCATCCTATCGGATATGCATTGTGTTGTTCGTGGACTATTCTTGTGTTCTGGTTCCCGTGCTTTGTTGCGTGGCTGTGCAAGTTGTTAGTAATGAAATACGGCGGGATGCGACTCTATAGAACCTTGCGACCTTTAGCACTAGGAATGATTATGAGCGAGTTTACCATGGCGGTGATTTGGAGCATAATTGCGTGGCAGACTGGCATTCGCGCCCCGGCATTCCCATGGCCATAAGGTCTAAACTCCTCACGGATTGAAACATTCCTGACGCAAGCTAATACGAGAGCCGTTGCTTATTTTCTCAGCCGCGTCCGAATTTCGTCCTCAGTAAGTCCTGTGATTCTGAACATCTTCTCGCGGCTCTTCTCACCTTTGACAAGGGCGACCTGGCTTTTGCGAATTCCCAATACATCTGCCAAAAAGTCGAGCACAGCCGCATTTGCCGTACCTTCCACCGGAGGAGCCGTTACCTTAATGTACAACACATCGCCTCGCCAACCTGTAATTTCGTTCTTTGCACCGCGAGGAGTTATGTGTACCTTTAACAGCGCTTCAGGCATTGACTACATCCTGGTCAGCTTTCGAAATACTTTGTCAGGATCATACCGGGGACGCCAAGCTTCGAAGTCTACAAAAAGATCACCTTGGTAAACAAGCACGCCGTCATCGCCTATTTCAACCCAATCCCAAACCTCATCGCCCACTTCATACTCGCGGTCCACACCGTCCTCGCACTCAAATACCAACACTTTTTGCATTATTTCGGACTGCCAGGTTATGGGGTTAAACTCTTGAATGCCCAGCTTGTTTTTGACCTTGGCATTGACTCGTGTTTTTTTCTGCCGCTTGCTGCGTATGTATGGGCCCCAACCGCGCCATATCGCTTGAATCACGAAATACCACATTACGGCGACCCATAATACTACAACCGCAGCTATGATCCATCTAAGTATACTGTCCATCTAGTTTACTATAACACTAAAAGGGCCTGAGATGTAATGCTTGATTGTGAGAATAGCGCATTATTCGAAGCTCATGTGCTATACTGTATAGGATATGGAAATAATCCCCGCCATTGATATTATGAACGGTAAGTGTGTTCGCCTGGTTCAAGGCAGATTTGACCAAGCTACCGTCTTCTCCGACAACCCCGTACAAATGGCTAAAAGATGGGAAGACGAGGGCGCACTTAGACTTCACATCGTGGACCTTAATGGTTCACGGCTTGGATCGCCGCAAGAGATCGAGACCATTAAACGGATTGTAGCAGCTGTCCGCATCCCGGTACAAATCGGCGGCGGAATTCGTACCCTTGAGACTGCGCGCATTATGCTCGACTTAGGCGTGGATAGAGTTATTATTGGAACATCGGCCGCGCTTGACACCGATCTAGCGGCACAGTTTTTTGATAAACTAGGAGAGCATGCTGTACTAGGGGTAGATGCTAGAGACGGCAAAGTTGCTGTAAAAGGATGGGAAGAGATCATCGACGAAGACGCGACTGAGTTCGCGCGAAGGATGAGTTTGCTTGGGGCGCGAAGATTGATTTACACTGATATTTCACGTGACGGAATGCTTCAGGGCGCAAATGTTTCAGCGATGAAGCGTATGGCAGAAGCGGTCAAGATTCCCGTAATTGCGTCGGGCGGAGTAAGCACATTGGAAGATATACGAAAACTTAAAGCACTTAAATCAGTGGGCTTAGAAGGTGCCATCCTCGGCAAGGCACTTTATGCTGGGAAACTAACACTTCGTGAAGCACTTGCGGAAGCAAGCTCCTCGTAAAAAGATATGGATGTAGTTCCTGGAATCGACCTGATGGACGGTAAGTGTGTGTGTCCTGTGCACATGCCTTTTGTAGGTTCGTGCTCATTTTCGCACGACCCGGCTGAAGTCGCTCGTATGTGGGCGGATCAGGGAGCATGTAGACTCTACCTGGCAGATCTTGACGGCGCGAGAATGGGTGAGCCTCAGAATCTCGAAGCGGTGCTCCGAATTATGAAGGCTTCCCAAATACCTGTTGATCTTGGAGGCGGCATTCGTACACTTGAAACTGCGAAACGCGTGCTTGATTTGGGAGTCGACCGAATTGTAGTAGGTACGAGTGCTGCACTCGAAGAAGATCTAGGGCGAGAGATATTCGGAGCGGTAGGCGAACGAACGATACTAAGCGTAGCTAGCCTAAATGGATACGTTGCTGTGAGGGATTGGCAGGCCAGGACCGATGAGCGCGCCGAGGATTTTGCAAAACGAATGATATCGCTCGGGGCTAAGCGTATTGTATTCACAGACGTATCGCGCAAGGGAATGCATGGCGGTATTAACTTTAGCGCAGTTAAGCGAATGGTCCTGGCCATTGACGCTCCTTTGATCGCCTCTGGCGGTGTGAGCAGTCTTGATGATATACGCAAGCTCAAAGCTCTTGAGCCGCTCGGTGTCGAAGCGGTAGTAGTAGTAACTGCTCTTTACTCAGGCAGGATCAAGTTACCGGACGCCATTCGCATAGGCAGATCATCAAACTGAAGTTCGATAACCCTCAAGCTCTTCCTCTATAGTGACACCTGTGGACCGGTCATCAATTCTAAGCTCCGTAAGAACTCGGTCTGCGCCTTTCTGCTTTACAGCGTTATGTGCCTTTCTAACCAAGTCAAATATCTGATCTAGTTCACCTTCTATGGTGGTGGACATGGCATCCACTTCGTATTTTAAGCCAGATTTCTTGACTTCGTCGATGGCTGCGTCTATATACGGGCGCAGTTCATTCTCCACAAGAGGTGTTACGCTGAATTCGGCTATCACCATCGGTAGGTTCCTCCTTAGTCCTTTGTACTCGCAGAAGACAAAAGAAGGGTACCCGATCTAGCCGCACTGCGAAACGCATCCTGAGGTAATTCCCCGAAGCAGATGAGCATCTTGACGTTAACTTAGCGTTGCGATATCAAGCCTGCCCCAATTTGTGAGCGAACTCAAGCGGCAAGAGGTAATTCTTTGTCACCCATGCTCGACTGAATCCACCTAGAAGTGAAGAAATCTTCGCTAGGAGATAGGCATTCCGCTATCTCATCGTTCGATGCGTATAATTTAACGCATGGGCCGAGTTTTGCCTGCTCAAGTATGCTTCGCACGTCACTTGTCACTATTACGTGAACACACATGCTCGGCCCTACGGATCTGAGAACTTTGATGAAAGACGCAGCACTGCTTACATCAGCAAACGTCATAGCAGTGAGATCCAACACCATAGAGACTACACCGTCTTCTTCGAAACCTGCAAGTACTCCCGCTATTGCCTGATCATGCCAACTGGCCATACAACCACGCAAAGCTAACTTTGGTATACCTATGAGTTCGCCAATGGAAATAAACAGTTCAGGACTTTCCATGAACCCGGCTCCTTGTAAGCAAAAATGTCCAGCTCGGAAAAACTTCTAACGACTAGTCAACCAACCTTGATTATCGGCTTTGAACATTTTCAACTGTAGCTAATCTACCACAATTATCAAGCGATAATCGCCAACAAATCTGCCACTAAGGTACTCTGAAGGCAATTTCGCAGCGTCAATATAGCAAATCTAAATGTCGCAACAATAAATAGTATCGCGTCGAATTAAGCAATCGGACTAAAGGGTATACTCAATCACAACAATATAGGTTTTTAAGGTTGCGAACAAAAAAGCCTTAAGTTTCTGATATAATATGCTTGTTAAATTGTTGGGCTTTGAGTCTGGTGACAAAGGAGAGATAGTATGATATTGAGAGATCCAAGATGGGGATTGCTCACGCCGAGATCAAGGCGCGAGGTGTTGGAAGTCACCGAGCCAAATCTTCTCCGTGATATGTTTCCGTATGTTGAGGTGCCGCGGATTGTGTTCGACGGCAAGATTGTACCGATGGAGCCTGCGAGAGATTTCTTTATTACGGACACCACTTTTCGTGACGGACAACAGGCGCGTCCACCTTATAAAGTAGAACAGATAGTGCGTATCTATGATATGCTGGCTAGGCTTGGTGGTCCGAAAGGAGTAATAAGAGCGAGTGAGTTCTTTTTATATAGCGATAAGGATCGCGAAGCCGTTAGGCGGTGCCAAGAGCTTGGACATGCCTATCCTGAAGTCACAGGATGGATCAGAGCAACAAAGGAAGACTTTCAAATTGTCAAAAACATGGGACTTAAAGAGACTGGTATCCTAACTTCCGCATCCGACTATCATATTTTTTTAAAGCTCAAAAAGACTCGGCAGCAGATTATGCACCATTATCTTGACTTGGTAACTGCGGCTTTGGATGCGGGTTTGGATGCGGTTCGATGCCATCTCGAAGATATCACGCGCGCGGATTTCGAAGGGTTTATTATTCCCTTCGTGCAACGCCTTATGGACCTTGCCCAACAGTCCAAGAAGGTGATTAAGATTAGGCTGTGCGATACTATGGGTTACGGCCTGCCCTACCCCGAAGCAGCTCTTCCTAGAAGCGTGCCAAAGATTGTCCATACTATGATTCACGAGTGTGGAGTGCCTGGAGAATGGCTTGAATGGCATGGTCACAATGATTTCCACAAAGTACTCGTGAATGCAACCACGGCTTGGCTTTACGGCTGTGCGGCGGCTAACTGCGCTTTACTAGGCTTCGGCGAACGCACCGGCAATCCGCCGTTGGAAGGCGCTATTATGGACTATATCGCCCTAAAAGGCGACACAGATGGAATCGATACGCGAGTCATCACAGAAATAGCTGATTACTTTGCTAAAGATCTGGGTGTACACATTCCACCGAATTATCCATTTGTTGGGTCGAACTTCAACGTTACCAGTGCCGGAATTCACGCCGATGGAATGCTGAAGAACGAAGAGATATACAATATATTCGACACCAATAAGATTCTCAATCGACCGGCTCGTGTGAACGTCACCGATAAGTCGGGAATTGCTGGCATCGCACACTGGGTGAATAGTTACTTGGGACTCAGACCAGAAGGAGCCCTTGATAAGCGACATCCAGGATTGGTCGCCATTAATGAATGGGTGAAAGAACAGTATGCTGCAGGAAGAGTAACCTCGATCTCAGATGCGGAGATGCTTATGCAAGCACGAATGCATCTGCCGGAGTACTTCAAGAGCGATTTCGATCGTCTGCGCGAGCACGCTTTGGATATATCAGAAAAGATCATTGAGGAACTTGCAAATGATGAGCGAATCATCAGCATGGACCCAGTGCAAATCGAACCGGTGCTCCGTGAGGCCGTACATAAGCACACATTCATTCAATTCATCTATGTGACCGATATGAGCGGCAAGAAGATCACAGAAAATGTAACTCAGCCGGAATATCGAGAAGAATACGGCACTTTCGGACTCCACGAAGACTTTTCGGACAGGGATTGGTTCAAGGGTGCTCTTGAAGAAGGTGGGGTTTTCATCACTGATTTCTACAAGTCCCGAATAACTGGTGCATTGTGTATTACCGTGTCGGCTCCTATTATGGACGACAACGGCAATGCGTTAGGCGTCATTGGCGCAGACCTTCGCTTCGAAGAGCTCGCGCGGATGCAAGACGCGACGTTGTAATATCTCAGAATAATCAGATATCGATATAGTAGGTGCGCGTCGGAGTTTTCACTATCACCTAACATCTTCGGCGTGCACCTAATATTATTTAGCCTCGACACAGAAAAACCGCTGAGTAAAACAAACTTCGACCAATGTGTCCTAATCAGTCGAGTAACTTAGTGTTAATATTCTCAAGTTATGTTCCGAGAATACGTCAACCTCTAGAGCAAAGGTAAAGAGTTTCGGTTTACTCGCGATTAGCGATAGGGTATATATATTCGTGACTTATAATGGTTTAAATGATGGACGAACCGTGACAATCAAATATTGCTTGACCAGATCGCCAAGACTCTCTGAACACGAGAGTCTGCGGCCGCATGCGCAAAAAAGCTAATGGGTATGATCCCGGCCCAGGACTAACGCTGGCGGCGTGCATAACACCTGCGAGTCGAACGATCCCGATTCCACTCTAACGAGGAATCGGGAAAGTGGCGAACGGCTTAGTAACGCGTAGGCAACCTACCCCAGAGCCCACTATAGCCTCGGCAGCAACCGGGGGTAATGGTGGATGAGAACCTCGCAGGGCATCCTGGGGGGTTCAAAGGAGTTTTTCTCCGTTTTGGGATGGGCCTGCGTCCTATCAGCTAGTTGGTGTGGGTAACGGCCCACCAAGGCGACGACGGGTAGCTGGTCTGGAAGGACGGCCAGCAAGAAGGGGACTGAGACACGGCCCCTCTTCGGCGAGTGATCGCCGGGGCGAGCAGTGGGGAATCGACCGCAATGCGCGAAAGCGTGACGGCGCGACGCCGCGTGGAGGAGGACGCTCCGGTCAAGCCGGAGTGTAAACTCCTGTCACAGCGGGATGAATACTGACAGTACCGCTGGAGAAAGCGCCGACCAACTACGTCTCAGCAGTCGCGATTCAGACGTGGGGCGCGAGCGTTGTCCGGATTTACTGGGCGTAAAGGGTGCTACAGCGGCCGGATAAGTTGCGGGTGAAATCCTCAGGCTCAACCTGAGAAGTGCTCGCAATACTGTTCGGCTAGAGGACAGGAGGGGAGAGCGGAATTCTCGGTGTACCGGTGAAATGGGTTAATATCGGGAAGAACGCCGATGGCGAAGGCAGCTCTCTGGACTGTTCCTGACGCCAAGAGGCACGAAAGCTGGGGGAGCGAACCGGATTGGAGACCCGGGTAGTCCCAGCCCTAAAAGATGGATACTAGCCGTGGGGAAGCGATCGGTGATTCGTACGCGCAAAGCGCTCGGTTGCCGAGGTGTTCCCCGTGGCGAAGCTAACGCGTTAAGTATCCCGCCTGGGTAGTACGGCCGCAAGGCTGAAATCCAAGGGAATTGGCGAGCGCCTGAACAAGCGGCGGAGCATGTGGTTTAATTGGACCCTGACCCAAGAACCTTACCAGGGCTCTCCCGCAGACCCGGGAAACTGGAGGCATTAAGCTGGAAACGGCCATGCCTTATGCTCCAAAAAGAGCTAGTTTGCGGGAGAAGGTGCCAGGTAGCTGTCGTCAGTCCGTGCCGTGAGGTGTGGGGTTCACTCCCCGTAACGGACGAAACCCTCACCGCATGTTGCTACCATATCCGACCCTGAATCGGATGTTGGGCACTCTTGCGGGACCGCCGGGCAACCGGGAGGAAGGAGGGGATGACGACAAGTCCGCACGACCCACATGCCCTGGGCTACACACATGCTACAATGGGCACTGACAAAGGGTTGCAACACCGCGAGGTGAAGCTAATCTCAAAAACGTGCCCTCAGTTCGGATTGCAGTCTGCAACTCGACTGCATGAAGCCGGAGTCGCTAGTAACCGCAGGTCAGCGATACTGCGGTGAATACGTTCCCAGGCGCTGTACATATTGCTAACCGCGTGCGCCTTGGCGGCCCGATACTGAAGCTTCCGAAGAGGGAGTCAGGGTTGGACCGCCTCGGCGGATGTGGGTGAAGCAAGGTGGCTGTACCGGCAAGGTGTGGCCGATAGACCATGAAAACATGCTTGATACCATCTGCGATGAGGCCGGATCTGGTCAAGTGGGTTCGTTGTTCCGGGGTTATCGCTCCGGAACAACGAACCGGTGCTCTTTGATAAGCGAATATCGCCGAACAAGTTCCGCATATGCTCGCTAAGGGCGTACGGTGGATGCCTAGGCGCCGGAGCCGATGAAGGACGTGGCTTGCTGCGATAAGCTTCGGGTAGCCGCTTGCAGGCAGTGATCCGGAGATTTCCGAATGGGGAAACCCACCCGGGGTAATGCCCGGGTATCGCCCGATTAGGGCGAGGGGAACTGGGTGAACTGAAACATCTTAGTAACCCGAGGAAAAGAAAACGAATGCGATTTCCTTAGTAGTGGCGAGCGAAAAGGGAATAGCCCAAACGCACAGCAGTTGGTAGGCAGTAGTTTATGGTTCGTGGGTTGTCTTACGGATCGTAGACTACGATCTACGACTGCTGTGCGGGTAGCGGGAGCGGATCGGATCGGAAGATCGGGAAGTCAAAAAACTCGGCGTTAGTCGAAGATGTTTGGAAAGGCGCGCCATAGAAGGTGATAGCCCTGTAGGCGAAAACGCCGGGTCTTCCTGGATCCGCCACCCAAGTAGCACGGGACACGGGAAATCCTGTGTGAATCTGCCCCGACCACGGGGTAAGGCTAAATACTCCCGGCGACCGATAGCGCAAAAGTACCGTGAGGGAAAGGTGAAAAGAACCCCGGAAGGGGAGTGAAATAGAACCTGAAACCGTATGCCTACAAACTGTCGTAGCACGATGTGCGATTCGCACCGTGTGGCGGCGTGCCTTTTGAAGCATGAACCGGCGAGTTACTGTCTGTGGCAAGGTTAAGGACGATATAAAGTCTGCAGCCGTAGCGAAAGCGAGTCTGAATAGGGCGTTAGTCGCAGGCAGTAGACCCGAAACCAGGTGATCTATCTATGGCCAGGATGAAGCTCCGGTGAGTACCGGAGCGGAGGTCCGAACCCGTTGCTGATGCAATAGCATGGGATGAGCTGTGGATAGGGGTGAAATGCCAATCGAACCTGGAGATAGCTGGTTCTCCCCGAAATGCATGTCGGTGCAGCGTCGGGTGTTCTGTTGCGGAGGTACAGCACTGGATGGGTCAGGCGATCACTCGGAATGTGGTCTCCGAACCCAACCAAACTCTGAATGCCACAACATTAAGCCCGGCAGTGAGACTGTGGAGGATAAGCCCCATGGTCGAGAGGGGAACAGCCCAGACCGCCTGCTAAGGCCCCTAAGCACAGGCTAAGTGATATCGAACAAGGAGCTGGGGCGACTAAGACAGCGGGGATGTTGGCTCAGGAGCAGCCATCATCTAAGGAAGGCGTAATAGCCCACCCGTGGGAGTCGTCCTGGGCCGAAGATACACGGGTCTCAAGCCTGTCGCCGAAGCAGCGGATTCCAGTTAGCAAACTGGAGTGGTAGGGGAGCGTTCTCATCGGGTTGAAGCCGTAGCGAAAGCAGCGGTGGACTGGTGAGAAGTGAGAATGCCGGTACGAGTAGCGAGTTGGGTGGTGAGAATCCACCCCGCCGATAGCCTAAGGTTTTCTATCCAACGTTGATCAGGGTAGAGTCAGGCGGGCCTAAGCTGAGGCCGAAAGGCGTAGGTGATGGACAGCCGGTTATATTCCGGCCCAGGCAGTTCTGAAAAAAGCGCGGGGGACGCGGGTAGGCCAAGTCGAGAACTCGTTGGTTGTAGATCCCGGCAAGGCCGAACCGCCAAGAAAAGCCCGCGTAGGTTGCGCGGAACATAAAAGCGCATCTTGCGAACTGCCTCCCGTACCGCAAACCGACACAGGTAGGCAGGTAGAGCATACCGAGGCGAGCGGGAGAACCCTCGTTAAGGAACTCGGCAAATTGGCCCCGTATCTTAGGTATAAGGGGTGCTCCCATCCCCGCAAGGGGACGAGGAGCCGCAGTGACAAGGCCCGGGCGACTGTTTACAAAAAACACAAGTCTCTGCCAAGCCGTAAGGCGATGTATAGGGGCTGACGCCTGTCCAGTGCGGGGCAATAATGGTTTCCGGTCCGTCGCTCGTGTCAGCAACCCAGGCGGGGCAACCTGTCTGGAATGCCTAGAGGCGGGCTGGGTCCTGAATACCCCGTAAACGACGGCCGCAACCTGATAGCGGTCCTAAGGTAGCAAGATGACTTGGCGGCCAAAAACCGTCTTGCTCCAGAGGCGTAACGACCTGGGCGCTGTCTCAACGAGGGACCCGGCGAAACTGAAGTAGTCGTGCATATGCGGCTTACCCGCGGCAGGATGGAGATTCCCCGGGAGCTTTACTGCAGCCTGTTGTTGGGTTCCCAAGGATGCCGTAGCGTAGAATACGTGGGAGGCTGAGAACCCTGATCTCCGGATCAGGGGGAGCCGCCAGTGAAATACCACTCTGGATCAGCAAGAACCCTAACTCGGGTTGTGTAGACCCGAGGACAGCCGCAGGTGGGCAGTTCATACCTGTGGCGAGGTCCTCCTAAAAGGTAACGGAGGAATCCAAAGGCCTCCTCAGCACGGTCGGAAATCGTGCGTTGAGTGCAAGCGCAACAGGGGGCTTAACTGTGAGAGCGACAGCTCGATCAGGGATGAAAGTCGGGGCTAGTGAAACGGTGGTACCACGTGGGAGGGCCACCGACGAATGGATACAAGCTACACCCGGGAAAGCTGGGCTAACCTCTCCCGATAGACCACATTGACGGAGAGACTTGGCACCTTGTTTCCGGCTCATCGCATCCTGGGGCTGGAGAAGGTCCCAAGGGTTGGACTTCTCGTCCATTAAAGCGGCCTGTGAGCTGGGTTCAGACCATCGCAAGATAGGTCGGGTCTTTATCCGCCGTGGGCGCGGGATTCTTGAGAGGAGCCGTCCCCACTACGAGAGGACCGGGATGGGCAGACCTCTGGTGTACCAGTTGTCCCGCCAGGGGCATCGCTGGGTAGCTATGTCTGCAACCGATAAGCGCTGAAAGCATCTAAGCGCGAAGCGGGCCTCAAGATAAGGAATCCTTTCAGGCCCCAGTTAGACTAACTGGTTGATAGACCGGAAGTGTAAGGCCCGTGAGGGCTTGAGCTAACCGGCACTAATAGGCCGAAAGCATGAGCGGAACTTTTTCGGCGAAAACATGAGAGGGGATGAACAGCATGTCTCATCCCCTCTTATGCGTTTGGCAATCGCAAGCGACATTCCGAAGCCCGATTTGACCAGGTCGGATACCTCGTGATAAGCTGGACTTCGGAGGGCTCAAAGATTAAAATGCCAAAGCGCACAGGCGAGAAACGAACCGTTCCCCACCCCACACAATATAATGGGAACAATTGGATGCAAGTCTTGTGGTGGATTCTTGCGGTTGTTGTTGCAACAGTTGTTCCTTATATTCCTTCTCTTAAAGGCAACTTCGTTACCGATGACTGGGCAATAATCGTCAAAGATCCGTTAGCGCATACTCTATCCAACGCTCCCAAGGCGTTTCTAACAGATTTTCTTCATGGCTACTTCGGACCGGAGCAGTTTTACTATAGGCCGCTGGTTACAATCACGTTTCAGGCGAACTGGGAGATGGCTGGACCTAACCCTTTCGTCTACAGACTCACAAACCTGCTTATGGCCGTAATTACATCACTGCTGGTCTTTTATCTTGCTCGTAGAACCACGAGAAGTCTGTTTGCGGCGGGAATTGCAGGCGTGTTTTTTGCAGTACTTCCTAGTCACAGCGAAGCCGTTGGTTGGATCGCTGGCAGGACGGATGTAATGTCCTGTATGTTCGCTCTTGCAACCATTCTTGTGTTTATTGCTGCGTATGATATCAGACCCAAATTCAGTTGGCCATTGGCAACGACTTGTGGTTTTCTATTTCTTTGTGGCCTTTTCTCTAAGGAGAACGCATTGACGATTCCTGCATTGCTGGCAGGTTTCGTATGGATCTTCGGTAGCTCCATGCGCCGGGACGAAGCTCTAAAATGGTCCGCGGTGTTTGTGCTACCTCTCGTTTTATTCATAGTAATGCGTAGTCGAGCGCTGGACGTAACTCTGGCAAGATTTCTAACAATCGAGCTAGATAAGCGTTTGCTTGGGATTGGTATGGCCTATGCAGCCTATATGAGAATGCTGTTCGTTCCTATGAAAGTATGCGTAGTTTACGACGTATTTCCGATCGGAATGAAATACCCCATAATTGCAGTTGCTGCTTGGGCGGTGCCAATAGGTCTTGCGAGCGTTGCTATATGGGCGCGAAGGAGAATACCTGTTGTGTCGTTTAGCGCGCTCTGGATGCTTGTTACACTTCTGCCCGTCACAAATATTATCCCGACTGGAGGACTAGTGCCGGCAGATCGATTCGTTTTCCTTGCCAGTGTAGGATCGTCAACCTTGTTAGGTTGGCTCGCTTGGCGAATGTATGAATATCGTCCTAAGTCCATACGTCTCTGGAAGTTAATCGCAGCAACGTTCATTTGCTGGTTTACAGTCTATTGCTCGCTGCTGACTGTTGAAAGCAATCAGATATACTCTTCCAATATTGGCTGGGCACAGGCAGTAGCGAAATGCAACAGACGATGGCTGCGACAATGTTCGGGATACTATTTCTGGAAAGCTGGAATGCTAAAGGAAGCGGTAACCGAATATCGGGCTGCAATCAAATACGAGCCGGATAACCTAACGGCCTATCTTGAGTTGTCGGCTGTATTGCGTGCTCTCGGACGTCCGCAAGAGGCGTTGGAAGTTATGTTGCTGGCCCAAGAAAGGTTTCCTCCAAGGGGCAGAATCGAATATAACCTCGGCGTTGCGTATGCCGAGATCGGCGATCTTCCGCAGGCCGCAGCGGCATTTGCTCGCGCAGTTGAAATACAACCACGATACTGGCGCGCATGGAGAAACCTCGGGAAAGCCAACCTGAAGCTTGGCAACTATGCTGAGGCCATCCGTGCGTATGAGCGAGCGTTCGCGATCACCGACCTCGGCCCAATGAGCCGAATCGAGCTTGGCCAAGCTTATAAAGCACTTGGCCAAATAGAGAAAGCCAAACGCGAGTTTTCCATGGCTATTTCCGCAGATCCAAATGGTCCGACTGCTAAGCTGGCATCAAGAGAACTCGCCTTATTGGGATCGTCTAATTAGAACTGAGGCAACCATGGAGCGAGTTTTTCGAACATCTCGTCCACCATTGCCCACACTTGGTCCGGCTTGAGAACGGCCGCAGTCAACGGATCGTGTAAAATAGCCAGCCTTACTAGTTGTTTGTCGCCTTTAATAGCAGCTTCGACCGCCATTTCCTGAACGCTTATAGATGCGCGGCACGTAGCAGCACACTGAATTGGCAGGTCTCCAACAAATAAAGGCTGAATGCCGTTGGAATCGACAATACACGGCAATTCGACAGTGCATCCGTCGGGAAGATTTGTAATCAAGCCGGTATTCTCCACGTTGAAACATCCCCAGTATCGACGGCCGGTTTCTAAGGCTTCGATAATCCACGAACCGTGCTCGTGTGAACGTTCGCCAAGCTTAATCTGATCGAGCTCGCCAGACATCCACTTGGGATAGTTTTTCTTATAGTCATCTTGGCTCTCTCGACAAGCCCTCAAGTAGCCTCCAGTCTCACCGCCGATCCAGACGGAGTAATCTATCCATCTGTCCTTTTCTTCCTGCGAACCTTTACGATACCATGGCAAGTATTCGCTTAAATGTCCATTGGATTCCGTCGAGTAATAGCCGAAGCGCTCCAAAACGTCAATTCGAACCGGTTCGCTCTTCATAAGCTGTTCGTTATTTTTGAACGCTGGTAGAACTTCACTAGTCAGGTCCTTGCCTTTGTGAGCAACTTTGATGAACCAAGTCTGGTGGTTGATTCCTGCACATACGTACTCTAGTTCGTCGGGCGGAACATTTAACGCATTAGCTATTTGAACCGCAGCCCCTTGTACTCCGTGACAAAGCCCTACAACCTTAACACCGCCGGCTTTTCGCAATGCCCAACAATTCATAGCCATTGGATTGGAATAATTTAGAAGCAGCGCGTTAGGACACACTTCACGCATATCCTTTGCAATGTCCAGCAGAACTGGAATCGTCCGCAGAGCATAGAATACGCCTCCTGGTCCAAGTGTGTCTCCAACGCATTGATCCACACCATACTTAAGCGGTATCTCGATATCGTATGCAAATGCTTCCAAGCCGCCGACTCGAATCGTAGAAATCACGTAGTCAGCATCGCGAAGTGCCTCTTTACGGTCAGTCGTTGCGATTACTTTCGCCGGAAGGTTATTGTCCTCCGCCATTTTCCGACACAAATTGGCGGCCATCTCTAGGTTCTCTTCGGAAATGTCCATAAAGCGGAATTCGGTGTCTCTGAGTTCTGGCACGGCAAGAATGTCCATAAATAGGCGCCGCGTGAAACCCACGCTCCCTGCGCCAATCATAGCAACCCTAATCATAATGTCCTCCAACTAAATCCAAAGATTAACAGGTAAAGGAAAGCCTACTCAATAAATTATTGCAGCGAGGCAAATACTGCCCGGATGCTTCAAATTCGATATAGTTACTTGGCGTTGACATAAATCACCCGCCCGACCTTTTCCTCGCACGCTCCTCCACCAGACACTCATTATAACCTTTTCATAACCTTTTCTGGCAGTCGGCGGTGAATTGACTGACGTATTCTAAAACCTAAAAATTAAATAGAATTGCTAACCTCAAGCTGAAGCGTTTTCGGAAAGTGTAACATTACAACGATACAAATGCCAAGCTAAAGTTTTGCACCAAGGCCGAAAATCCCGCAGTGTGTTCTATGATTCCTATAATCTTCCGGAGGGAAGAGTGTCACGAGAAAGCTGATATATGCTTGGCCATCTTAGCACTGACGACAACAATTGTTGCAAGCTTCGGAAACAAACTATCAAGCATTAATCGCAGAGCAATCTAGCTCGAAGTCGCTTTATTTCAGGGAGACTAGGCTAAGCTCCGTCATCCTCTGCGTAACGTTATGTAGACTATCTCCGGAGGACACAACAAGCGAATATGTAATCGGCTGGTGCCTATTCCGCGGCTAACAAAGAGAACCGAATGCCCCGGGTCAGTTTTCAACAGCTTCGCAAGACGATCCGACATATAAAGTCCATCGTTCAGAGCTTTGTGGGAGCGAGTATGCGTGAATACAACACCGATAAACGGCAACCTCACTTGTCCACCGTGGGTATGACCGGCCAGGATCAGATCGGCTCCTTTTTCTATGCCCTTAGGCGTAGCGCACGGAGAATGCGTTAAAAATATAACAAACTCATCACTACAGACTCCTTCAAAAGCAGCCTCTACGTCATCAAGTCTTGAATAAGCATCGTCTATACCCACGACCCTAATATGATCATCCCCGCGACTAATAATCGCGGAAGAGTTGACAAGTATTTCAAGACCATCGAACTTCAGTGCATCCATCAGCATCGACGTGTCTAGCCAGGGCTTGTGTTCGGAGTTGCCAAGAACCATATAGATCGGATCGCGGTGACGAATAGCGGAACACACGCGTCGAAATATGTCGGATGCTCTAGGCTTAGCAGTCACGTCGCCAGTAATAAAGCATGTATCTACCTCACGGCTTCCGATAATATCCATTACGCGGCGCTCAAGCTTTCCAAGCTTCGTGATGTGAAGGTCGGAAAGATGGAGTATGGTGTAGCCATCAAAAGCAGGAGGAAGATTCGGAAAGCATAACTGCAGGTTCCTTACCTGAACGTTGAATTGCTCGTATAAAACCATGTAAATTATCAGCGACGCAACTACAAAGCCGCCGATTGCTAATAGAATCGTATCCAACATCACTTCCTGTCACATTTAGTAGACAAGATATTGCTCTTGTCAAAGGTACCCAGAAATTCTCGCACTATCTCTATGTCTTTAGTTCCTCTACACTGGGGCAAACAGCGGACAAACTCCTTACCGTAGTATTTGCTACGGATGCGAACATCGAGAATAGCAACAACTCCTACATCCGTCTTGGTGCGAATCAGTCTACCAAACCCTTGTTTGAGTCTTATCTGTGCTTGCGGGATTGCATATTCGGTGAACCAGTTGCCCCCTTCTCGCTCGATTTGCTCGCACCGAGCTCTGTTGATAGGCGTGTCAGGAACCGAGAACGGCAGCTTATCGATTATTACACACGAAAGGCGTTCGCCCTTAACGTCTACGCCCTCCCAAAAGCTATGAACACCCATAAGGCATGTGTTTGTATCTTCACGAAATTCTTCAATCAAGCGTTCGTTCGACATATCGCCTTGTTTTAGGAGTCGGAAAGGCACAGAGCCAAATAGACGATTGTATACCTCGTTCAGCATCCGGTAGGACGTAAATAGTATAAACGCTCGGCCGTTAGAAGCAAGCAGTAGTTCTCTAATGCGCTCGGCAACTGCGTCGGCGTATTCGGGTTTATCCGACGGCGGCTCCAAATCGTCGGGCACGTATAGCAAAGCCTGATTCTTAAAATCAAACGGCGAACCCAAGATGAGTTCAGCACAATCCGGCGCGCCAAGCCTGCTCTTGATATACTTAAACGTGCCGGAGTTAGATAGTGTAGCGGATGTGCAGACAATCGAATCTATGCTTCCCCACAACGAATCTTTAAGCAACTCGGCCACGCTTATAGGCGAGTAATGCAAGTAGCAATTTACGTATCGTCCGCCGCTTGGTTTCTCGCACCAACGAAAATAATTATAATCCTGAGCAAAAAATAAGCCCCAGAGCTCATCTCGCATTCGCGCCAGCATACGTCGATAGCCGTCTATACGCTCTTTAAGATCCGGATTTCCTTCTGTATCTTGCTCCAAAAGCTGAGTATTTAGGCTGTCCAGCAACGTAATCAGCTCGTTGACTTTATCCTCAATTGTCTTTCGACCGACGGATTTATATACCTCATCAAGAAAGAACTCTTGCTTCTTGTATAGGCTAAAACTCTCGAACAGCGCGTTGTTGGTTTGCTCTATGAGCTGATATTCGCCTTGCGAAACGGCTATGTCACGGCGTTTCCTGAGACGATTCAACAGTTGCGGCACTCGATAGTTTGAGAACTCGATTCCGAACGTGCTACTTGCCACGTCCTCTAGGTGATGCGCCTCATCAAAAACAACCACACCGTAGTCAGGAATGATTGCGTTTTTGGGATCAGTCATCCGAAGTCCAAGATCGCTAAAGAAAAGCGAGTGGTTGACTACCACGATGTCTGCAGCCTCCGCACGCTTGCGCATAGCATAATAGAAACACCTGTCGGCGAAGTAAGGGCATTCTTGATGTCTACAGGTATCCTGATTGCAACATATCTCGTGCCAATCGGGATACGGAAAGTCAAGTTCCGCCACGTCACCGGTCTTGGTACGTAACACCCATTCCTTTAGCCTCTGAAATATCGGATCATCGTCGAAAAGCGATGCCGCGTGATCTATCTCGCGCAAGCACACGAAGTTCGCTCGCCCCTTCATCAATACCGAAGTAAAAGGATGGTCTTCCATGACCTCCTGCATAAGCGGAATATCTTTGGTAATTAGCTGGCTTTGAAGGTTGATAGTATGTGTAGAAACGACAACTCGTTTTCCACCGAGAGCATATAGTACCGCAGGGGCAAGATAGGCAACAGTCTTTCCAACTCCTGTTCCTGCCTCGACCAGAAGATGGTTTCTAAGGCGAAAGGCATCGGCGACAGCCATAGCCATCTCGATCTGTTCTTGCCGATATTCGTAGCCCGGACATAGCCTCGCAAATCTTCCGTCAGGGCCGAGAAGTCTGCGTATCTCCTCAAGCATATCCGGGGTATTCTACGCGAACACAGGTTCGTAGTCAAGAGGGAATTGTGCCGACGAGATAGTCGCATACAGCGCTTACAATCTGTGAACAAACTTTAATCAAACTACCACACTTTATCTGCAAAACGGCGGGGATCAAGATTAACGAACTCTGGAAGCTATATACTGACTGGGTATGTCGGGTGGCGACAGTGGCGGCAAAACCGCGTTTTCGGAAAAATATTTAATTTCTCCAAACATGGAAAAGTTTCGCAAAAAGGCCTTTTGCCGCCACTGTCGCCACCCATTATGATCGAGCGTATGTTTTTAGGGCTGCCTACGCTTGCAAAAAGCTCAGCGGAACCGAGGCAAAGGCGTCGAAATAGTAGATCTGAGAGAAGCGAACAAGATGGGAAGATATAATTACCTTCCGGTAAGCTTGATGCAAAGGATGACCATGTCGTCGCGGTGGACTGGATCGGTTTTCGCTTTGATCTCAGCCGCTATCGTATCAGCCATCTCCTGCGCGGGTTTGTTAGCGTGATGTCTGATAATCTGCCGAAGAAACTCTTTGCCTATTCGTTCTCCGCTGTTGATCTTGGATTCTACGGCTCCGTCAGTATATAAAACAAGCGTATCGCCGGGGTCAAGTCGAAGGGAAGAGACTGAAGCCACGGTTTGCAGTTCTCGGTAACCTAACAGCGAAGTTGTCGCGGGAACTTCTTGGATAACGTCCGTTCCGGGACGATATACCAGTCCTTCCGTGTGTCCGGCGTTGACGTATTCTACAATCCCTGTTGCAGGATCTATTTCCACGTAGAACAACGTGACGAATTTCTCTGGCGGCAGAACACGTGACAGCGCAGAGTTGACGCGATTAACCAAATTCGCTCCTTTTGCGCCACGGCGGATGTTTTCGGTCAGGATATACTTTAGGAGCGTGGTAAACAATGCTGCCGGAGTCCCCTTGCCGGCTATATCGGCCACGCAGGCATATACACGTCCGTCTATGGTTCCTGCATCGGCAAAGTCGCCGCCAGTCATGCCTGCATACATGATATTGACACCTATCTCGCATCCGGGCACACTTATGGGAGTCGGAATAAGCATGCTGGCCTGAAGCATGCCTGCAGCCCTAATATCTTCGTCCAATTGAGAGTATGCGTTTTGAAGGTCTTGATTTGCAATCGCAAGCTCTTGTGCCGTTTGTTTGGCTTCAGCTCGACTTGCCAACAGGCGTAAGGTAACTTCGGCAACAAACACGTACACAAGGAGTCGCACAATGATGTTAATAACGGCTGTTGCTATCGAGTGGTGTTCACGCATTGCCAAGATAAACTGGTCAGCGTAGTGTGGTATATCTGCAAGAAAAGCACATGTGTATGCTGCAAGGCGCCCTAGCGACCAAGCTGCATAAGTAATTGGCACAAAATACAATATCGACAAGTTTGCTGTTGGTCCTGTAATGCTGTCCACGAACATGATCGCGCTAAGGGATAACACAGTAATTATCCCCGCCAAGATAGGTCGCTTCAGCCAAGACTGTGAAGTTGCAGAGAGTTGCTCCATTGCTCTTTAATTATACACCGCTTTAGAACGAAATATCCTTGGGCGGTTTGACAATCTGTGCGTTCTTACTTACAATAAGCCTTGGAGCGGGGAATGCGGGGTGCGTTCCTCGCTTCGACTTCATCCGACGGAGCTGATAATGCCGGAATACGTAGCGCCACGGGGGACAAACGATGTCCTGCCGAGCGAAAGCCCTAAGTGGGAATATGTGGAGGACAAGTTCAGAAAAACTTGTCGTCTGTTCGGCTACAAGGAACTGCGCACGCCGACATTCGAATATACCGATCTATTTACCCGAAACCTCGGCGAGACTACGGACGTAGTTAGCAAGGAAATGTATACTTTCCAAGATCGTGGCGGAAGAAGTATCACTCTTCGCCCCGAGGGTACGGCACCGGCGGTAAGAGCGTACGTGCAGCACAACCTTGGCGCGAGTCTGCCCGTTAATAAAATCTACTACGTAGGGCGTATTTTTCGCTACGAACGACCGCAAGCCGGCCGTTATCGTGAACACACCCAACTCGGAATTGAAGCGCTCGGCTCCATCGACCCGGCAATAGATGCCGAAGTGATCTCGCTAGCCGTCTGCTTCTATCGGAACATTGGCCTTAAGGAGTTTGAGCTCAAGATCAATTCCATAGGTTGTCCAGAGTGCCGTCCGAAGTATCGTCAGGCGCTGGTAGACTTCGCAAAAGACAGGCTGGAAAGGCTTTGTCCATCTTGTGTGCGTCGGTATGAACAGAATCCTATGCGAATGCTCGATTGCAAAGAGCAGAATTGTCAGTCAGCGTTGGTCGATGCACCCAAGCTGATCGATTACCTTGGGCCCGAATGTAGGGAACATTTCGAAAAAGTGCAGAGTTATTTACGAGACCTGGATATTTCCTTCGTTATCGATCCGAAGCTTGTGCGCGGGTTCGACTATTATACCAAGACGGCTTTCGAGTTCGTTTCCGGAAAGCTTGGCGCGCAGAATGCCCTCGGGGGCGGCGGGAGATATGACAATCTTGTGGAGGAAATCGGTGGGTCGCCGACTCCGGCTGTAGGATTCGGACTCGGTTTGGAACGTTTGATGCTTACAATAGAATCGCTTGGGATCGAGCTGCCTGTTGAGATAGGGATAACTGCGTTTATCGCAAGTATGGGCGAAAAGGCGCACATGGCGGCTGTAAAGCTGGCTTATGAGCTTAGAAATAAGGGTGTATCGGTCGATATGGACTACACCGGTCGTAGTCTGAAGGCGCAAATGAAGATAGCAGATAAGCTTGGTGCCAAGTATGCTATCATTCTAGGCGAGGATGAGCTTGCAAGACAAGCGGCGACTGTTAGGAACATGGCGAGCTCCGAACAAATAACAGTGTCGCTTTCGGAACTTGCCGATACTTTGGCGTAATTTTATGGGTCGGGAGGACTAATGAATCGACGAAGTAAGTATTGCGGAGAGGTTAGTATTGAAGATATTGGACGAGAGATCATCCTGCAAGGCTGGGTCCAGCGCGTTAGAGACCACGGGGGGTTAATTTTTATCGACCTACGAGATCGCGAAGGCATTGTTCAAACTGTGGTCAATCCAGAAAAACAGCCTGAGGTGTTCAAACTTGCCGAGAGCGTACGCCCGGAATATGTTATAGAAGTAAAGGGCACCGTTGAACATCGGCCGGAAGGCACGGAGAACCCTAACCTGCGAACAGGCGAAGTTGAAGTTCACGTTGACAGCCTTGAGATATTAAACACCTCGCTCACTCCGCCGTTTCCCATCCAGGACGGCATTACAACTGATGAGATGGTGCGTTTGAAATATCGCTATCTGGACTTGCGCAGGCCAGAAATGCAACAACGCTTGATTTTGCGCCATCGCGTGATCAAGATGATGCGCGACTATATGGACTCTCTGGGCTTCGTCGAGGTAGAAACTCCCGTGCTGATAAAAAGCACTCCCGAAGGGGCGCGGGATTACTTGGTTCCTGCACGACTATATCCGGGACGCTTCTATGCTTTGCCTCAAAGTCCGCAACAGCTCAAGCAGCTTCTGATGGTCTCTGGATTGGATAAGTATTTCCAGATAGCTAAATGTTTTCGTGATGAGGATCCTCGTGCAGATCGCCAACCTGAGTTCACTCAGCTCGACCTGGAGATGAGTTTTGTCAAAAAGGAAGACATATTCGACGTCGTAGAGCCTCTGATGATACAAATATTCGAACAGCTTTCGACCAAGCGGATCAAGTTCAAACCGTTCCCAAGGCTCACATACGCCGACGTCATAAATCGATATGGAACCGACAAGCCAGATCTTCGCTTTGGAATGGAACTTTTCGACATCACTGACATCGCTAAGAATGTTGAGTTCCAAGTGTTCAAGAATGCCGCACAGGTTAAGGGAATCTGCGCCGAAGGTTGCGCAGGCTACAGCAGAGGTCAAATCGACGATCTGACGGAGTTAGCAAAGAAGTGGGGAGCAAAGGGACTAGTGACGATTGCTATCACCGAGGAAGGCGTTAAATCTCCCAGCGCAAAGTTCCTGAAAGAGGAAGAGATGCGGGCTATTATCGATCGTGCGCAAGCAAAGACTGGCGATTTGTTGATGTTGGTTGCGGATCAGCCAAAAACAGTTGCTGAAGTGCTTGCGCAGCTAAGGCTGGAGATGGGAAATCGGCTTGGCTTACGAGATGACAGTGTTTTGGCTTTCGCATGGATCGTAGATTTTCCACTTTTTGAGTGGAACGAGGATGAGAATCGCTGGGATTCTTCCCACCATCCGTTTACAATGCCAAATGAAGAAGATCTGCCGTTGCTGGATAGTGATCCTGGCAAGGTGACAAGCCAAGCCTACGACTTGGTGTGCAACGGAAGCGAGCTTGCGAGCGGAAGCATCCGAATTCATCGTCGCGACATTCAAAACAAGGTGTTTCGATTGTTGAACCTATCGGACGAGGATATACAGGCGCGGTTTGGGCACATGCTCGAAGCGTTCGAATACGGTGCTCCTCCGCACGGAGGAATAGCGCCCGGAATAGACAGGCTGCTTACGCTGATAACCGACGACGACAATATTCGTCAGGTTATGGCATTTCCAAAGACTGCTACCGGAGTGGACCCAATGACCGGTGCGCCGTCGCAGGTAGACGAAGAACAGTTGAAGGAACTGCATATTCGGGTAGTGGAAGATTAGCTCTATTTGGAAGTGATACAATGCCGGAGATAAAAATCTTCACCAAGCCTGGTTGCCCGTATTGCGCAGCAACCAAAGAAGATTTTATCCAGGAAATGAATACGCTTCACAGAGGTTAGCGTTCCCGGTAATGCTGAAGCGCTCGAAGAAATGTTGCTCCGTAATGGTGGGCAGCGCTGTATGCCGATCATCGTGAAAGATGACAAGTTTACCTTGGGATTAAAGGGCGGGCAGTTTAGGCTTGTAAGACGCTCCGGCGGTCTGTCGGATTAGCAAGGGAACGAAGTTGATCAAGACTACACTTGGACGCACGGGACTAAGAGTAACGCGGACTGCGTTTGGCGTACTCCCGCTCCAACGCACAGAAAAGGAAGAAGCCGCTCGGATATTGCGCGCGGCGTATGATGCGGGTATCAACTTCTACGATACGGCTCGCGGATATACAGACAGCGAAGAGAAGATAGGCTACGCTCTATCCGATGTCCGCGATTCGATTGTTATTGCAACCAAGAGCGGCGCAAAAGATCGCAAAGGACTCTTAGACCATCTGGAAACCAGCCTTAGAGAACTTAAAACTGATTATGTGGACATTCTTCAGCTACACAATGCAGCACCGCCTGATCCTAACGATTCCGAATCTGCCTATGCTGGGCTGGTGGAAGCGCGCGAGAAAGGTCTCACCAGATTCATAGGTATAACTTGCCACAGTCGCGAGCATGCTTACGCCGCAGTTGCTTCTGGTTTGTTTGATACGCTGCAGTACCCGTTGTGCCATCTATCTCAAGAAGACGATCTGGCATTGATTGAAAAATGTCGGGAGGCGAACGTTGGATTCATAGCAATGAAGCCGCTTTCTGGCGGGCTGATTACTAATGTGCGTGTGGCGTTCGCGTTTCTGAGACAATATGAGACCGTGGTGCCGATCTGGGGGATGCAGCGTATGAGCGAGCTGGAGGAGATACTAAAATTGGACGCTAATCCTCCGGTGCTGGACGAAGAAATGTGGGCTGCAATAGAGCGAGACCGTCGCGAGCTTGCTGGCGAATTTTGTCGGGCTTGCGGCTACTGTTTGCCGTGTGCGGCGGATATACCAATACCTATGGCGGCTCGAATGCACCTGCTGCTACGTCGAATGCCGTATGAGCAGTTTCTTTCGGACGAGTGGTACGAGAAAATGCGGCGTATCGAAAAATGTACCGAATGTGGAGCTTGTCGAGAACGTTGTCCTTACGGTTTGGACACTCCGGCGCTGCTAAGAAAGAGCTTGCTGGATTATGAGGAGTTTTACGAACAGCACGCCCGTAACGCTTAAAGAACGCGTAAGGCTGTTGTAACTGTCAAAAACACATTAAAGAACGCCTGCAAAGTTGGTCATGGGAGAAAGGAGTTTGCGATGGCTAACAAAATCAAGATAACTGCTGGGTCGGTCACTCAGACTGCCACTCTAAACGACAGTATATGCGCGAAAAAGATTTGGGATGCTTTGCCTCTAGAAGCTCGTGCAAGCACATGGGGAGACGAGATCTACTTCGGGATTCCCGTAAAATGTGATGCGGAAAATCCTAAAACAACCGTTGAGCTTGGCGATTTGGGCTATTGGCTCGAAGGGAGCTGTTTCTGCATATTCTTCGGTCCTACGCCAATGTCTATGGGAGATGAAATTCGTCCGGCGAGCGCAGTTGAAGTTTTTGGAAAGCTCGATGGCGATCCGAAAGAGTTCAAGAAAGTCCGCAGCGGAGAGAAGGTAACAATCGAGAAGGCTTAACAAAAAGAGAAGAGTCGGCTATACCCGAACCGTCGAATATCGACATAGCTCTGGTGCAAAAACTCAAGTAGGCGAAGCAAAAGATGGATCGAAAGATAACCCGAAAAGTTATGGTCGGAAATGTAGCTGTTGGCGGTGGAGAACCGGTTTCTGTGCAGTCTATGACCAGCACGCCTACATCTGATGTCGATGCGACGGTTGAACAGATTCGGCGCTTGGAGGCAGTTGGCTGCGATATCGTTCGCGTAGCAGTTCCGAATCGCGAATCCGCTGAGGCAATCCGGAAGATAAAAGAACAGATCCGCATTCCTATAGTTGCGGATATTCACTTCGACTATAAACTTGCACTGGCTGCGCTCGAGGCCGGGGCAGATAAACTACGAATCAATCCGGGCAACATCGGATCTGAAGAGCGTGTCGAGATCGTAGCACGTGCGGCAAAGGAGCGCGGAGTGCCGATAAGGATCGGGGTAAACGCGGGATCTATTGATAGAAGTCGCTACGGGATGCCTAGCGCTGAGTCGCTGGTAGAAAGCGGATTAGATCAGGTTCGCATTCTGGAGCGATTGGGTTTTGAGGACATTGTGATATCCTTGAAAGCATTCGATGTGCCAATGACTATCCGCGCTTACGAACTCGCGAGCAAACGTTGCGATTATCCGCTGCACCTCGGAGTCACCGAAGCTGGTCCTGCATGGGAAGGAACGATCAGAAGCGCAGTAGGAATTGGAGCTTTACTTGCTGAAGGTATCGGAGACACGTTGCGAGTGTCGCTAACGGCGGATCCGGTCGAAGAGGTTCGAGTAGGCAAGGAGATTCTTGCTAGCTTGGGGCTCTATCAGAAGCCTTTTACGCTGATTTCTTGCCCGACATGCGGAAGATGTGCGATCGATATAAGCGGGACAGTGGATGAGGTTCGACGACGATTGGAAGCTAACCCACCGAAAAAGCCCCTAACTGTTGCTGTTATGGGCTGCGTTGTGAACGGTCCCGGCGAGGCTTCGCTTGCCGATATTGGAATAGCCGGGGGAAAAGGCAGCGCGGCGCTATTTGTCCGCGGTCAGATGATCAGAAAAGTCGCGGAAGAAGAACTGTTAGATGAGTTGATGAAAGAAGTGGAGAAGCTGTCGAGTGATCCGTAAGGCGAGACTGGCAGATGTTCAAGATTTGTATAAGCTGATAAACTCTTTTGCGGAGAAGAATGCAATGCTCCCGCGATCGCTAAACGCAATCTACGAGAACATTCGCGATTTCCATGTGTTTGAACATGAAGGCCGCGTAGTTGGATGTTGCGCGTTGCACATTACTTGGGAGGACCTTGCCGAGATAAAATCACTCGCGGTAGATGAGGCGTTCCACGGAAAAGGCTACGGTCGGCGCCTAGTTGAAGCTTGCCTTGCTGAAGCAAGAGAACTAGGCGTGCCAAAAGTTTTTGCGTTGACTTATGTACCTGAGTTTTTTGAAAAGTTGGGCTTTGTGCGTGTAGACAAGGCTATTCTGCCGCACAAAATATGGTCTGAGTGCATTAACTGTCCGAAATTTCCCGACTGCGGAGAGGAGGCAGTTATCTTAACCTTTTAAGTGCAATATATCTACCAAAGATAATCAACAAACGAGGAGTATATGAGAGCATCACAACTCTTCTTTCCAACTTTGCGCGAGGTTCCGGCGGATGCCGAGATGACCAGTCATAAGCTGCTTCTGCGCGGAGGATTCATACGCAAAGTGGCTGCGGGTATATACAACTACCTGCCGCTTGGCTACCGTGTTATCAGGAAGATCGAGAAGATCGTTCGCGAGGAAATGGATGCCCAAGGTGCTCAGGAACTTCTGATGCCGGCGATAGTTCCCGCGGAGCTTTATCAAGAAGGCGGTCGTTGGGAAGAGGACGTTCTGTTTAAGTTCAAAGATCGCAACGAGCGCGACTATGCTATCGGCTTTACACACGAAGAAGTCATCACCGATATTGTCCGGCGTGATGTTCGATCCTATAGAGAACTGCCGCTAAACCTATATCAGATACAAACCAAAGGGCGCGACGAACCCAGACCTAGAGGCGGCGTTGTGAGAGGTCGAGAATTTATTATGCTCGATTCCTACAGCTTCGACCGTGACTGGGAAGACTTGGATAGAGCATATGAGAAGATGTATATTGCATTCGCTCGTATTTTCGCGCGATGTGGTGTGGAAACTATCGTAGCGGAAGCGGAGTCGGGCGCTATCGGTGGCAAAGATAGTCAAGAGTATATTATGCTTGCCGACGCCGGAGAGGATACCGTCCTTTTTTGCACGGCGTGCAACTACGCCGCAAACGCCGAGAAATGCGAGATCGGACACCGAGAGACGAAGCGGGATTCCGAACTGCTGCCTATTGAGCTTGTCGATACGCCAAACGCGCGGACCATCGAGCAAGTAACTTCGTTTTTGAAGAAGTCGCCCAAAGAGCTTGTTAAGACGTTGATATACAAAGCGGGCGATGAGATTGTTGCCGCCTTGGTCCGAGGCGATCGTGACTTGAACGAATTCAAACTCGCCCGCGCGGTTGGCGTTAAGAAGGTCGAAATGGCCGATGCGGAAACCATCGAGAGCATCACGAAAGCGGAGGTTGGGTTTGCGGGTCCTGTCGGTCTCGAGGGTGTTCGCATTATCGCCGACCAAGAAGTGCGAAATATGGCCAATTTCGTAGTAGGCGCGAACAAGACAGACGCTCACTATGTGAACGCGAATATCGGACGCGACTTCCAAGTCGGCGAGTATGCCGACCTGCGAATTGCTTCGAGCGGGGATCCATGTCCGCGGTGTGATGGTACATTAAAAGAGAGTCGGGGTATTGAGCTTGGACATATTTTCAAGCTTGGCACTCGTTATTCTGAGGTGATGAATGCCAAGTTCCTCGACGACGAAGGCAAAGAAAGGCCGTTCATCATGGGATGTTACGGACTGGGTGTGAGTCGAATGCTTGCGGCAATTCCAGAGGTATATCACGACGCCGACGGAATGATCTGGCCGATCAGTGTAGCTCCGTTTGAGATAATCGTATTACTGCTAAACCGAGACGATGAGAATCAGTGCACAGCAGCAACACGCTTATACGAAGAGCTTCAGCAAGCTGGGGTCGATGTGCTGCTTGACGAACGTGATGAGCGACCGGGAGTAA
>Ga0197142_1000233_pt1 | contig 50548 bp, 43 predicted proteins | sample GBS60_MetaG_FD_148614 | JGI IMG/M metagenome (GOLD analysis project Ga0197142, IMG submission 148614) | Sediment microbial communities from Great Boiling Springs, Gerlach, Nevada, United States - GBS 60_MetaG | ecosystem: Environmental > Aquatic > Thermal springs > Hot (42-90C) > Sediment... | reverse complement strand
TAAAAAACAAAAATAGGAAAAATAACTTTTAATAATATAACTACCTTTTCATATACCAAAAAATCCCGCCTTTTTGGCGGGAGTTTTTAAATTTTTGGTTTTATCAATCACTTCATCCTCCCGCCAATTTTAGGCGGCAATAAGAATAAGGAGGACGACAATGATTGATAAAACCTTGGTTTTCATATTTTTATAAAAATAAAATAACAGATTATTTTAAAAAATGCAAGATTTAATTATCTTTAGAAAATTATATGAGGTATTACGGATTTATAGATTGTGAGAGGTTGCTAAGATTACCCAAGTTTTTTTAGATTTCTTCGTCTTTATTCGTTTAATAGTAACATACTCCTAACTTAAAAACTTTGAAAAAATCAGATCACCACATCTAAAATCCTTGGTAAAAAATAAAAAGGTAAGGAGATAATCTCCTGGTTTTTTTCAAAAGGACCGCTATAAATTCTTATTACTTTGCCATTTTTAACTTTTTTAAGAAACTCAAAAGCCGAACGTAGTTTACCCTCTTTTCCGATTTTTACTTCCACACCAACTATTTTCCCTTTATAAGAAAAACAAAAATCCACCTCCGCTTTTGATTTTTCCCCTTTATACCAATAAAAAATATTTTTTGGTGTCTCTGTTGACAAAGCAACAAGATTTTGTCCCGTAATTTGTTCGGCAATTCTCCCCCGATAAAAATCATTAAGATCTTTTAAATTAGCATAGGCTGATTGAAGCCCCATTTGGAAGTTAACCAAACCCACATCTAAAAAAATTAGTTTTGGCGGTTTTTTTGTTTTGGGAGCTAATGGAAGATCAACGCCTTTTGTCGCAAAACATCGTTGCACAATCATTGCTTTCTCCAATAAATCAAACGCCTCTTTAATTTCTCGACTGCGAAAATCACTACCGGCAAATTTATCATAAGTAATAGAAACGCCAGCAAAAAAAGGTTCTTGTTAAAGAACAAAACTTATATACTTAACCTTAGCTGAGGAGGTATATTTATACACATCATCTTTAAAAGAAGTAAAAAGAGATGAGTAAATATTGTTAACTTCATTAAAATCATGCGTTAAAAGATAAGTTTTAACCGCTTCTGGCATCCCACCAATACTAACATAGAGATTAAAAAGACTTAAAAACCTTTGATGAAGTGAAAAAGGAATTTTTTCTTTGAAATCAAAATTTTTTAAGTAATCTAAAATCTCTTTTTCACCCAAAGCTTCCAAAAACTCAAAAAGATCCAAAGGATAAAGATAGGCAAATTCAAGTCGTACAACTGGTAAAGAAATCCCTTCTTGTCTTAACTTTACTTCAAAAAGAGAACCAGCAGCAATTACGGAAAGATTTGGTCGGTCTTCATAAAAAAAACGTAAAAGCTTTAAAAGATGAGGCGCCTCTTGAATTTCATCAATAAAGATTAACGTTTCTCCATCAACGATTTTTTGTTTAAAAACAAGGTTAACACTCTTTTCAAACTCTAAAAGAGAAATTGGAGAGGAAAAAAGCCTTAGATGTTCTTAGCGCTCTAGATTAATATAAACAAAATTTTTAAAATAGTTTTTGGCAAAATAAAGAACCGCTGAGGTTTTTCCCACTTGTCTTGCGCCACGAATAATTAAAGGTTTTCGCGATCTTCTTTTTGCCCAAGACACCAAATAATCAACTATTTTTCGTTTAAAAAGCATCATTTTACTTAACTTGTAATAAATATATATTATTTTATAACATATTTTGTAATAAGTAAAGAGTAAGTTATATATCATCAAAAATCTAAACTAAAAAAGTTGATAAATCAAAGTAAAACCCAAACAAAAGATGATAGAATGAAGAAAGAATCTACTCTATCCCGCTGGCTGTCGGTAATAAAAAATCTTATAATCAAAACCCAAATAATCAATTACTGCTCTTAGATTTTGGAAAATTGATTTTGAAAGTTTTTTAACTTTTGAATCTTTATTTTTACCCCTACTATTTCTCCCTACCAAGCAAACCTATATTCATAAAATCTCTTGACAAAATACAATACATTCTGTAAAATAATTTAACAAAATGTATGGATAACTACCAATTAGAGTTTATTTTAAACATTAATCAACAAGCAAAAGAAAAAGGAAAAAATTTTCCTAAAAAAAGATATCTTTTTGAAAAACTATTAGAAGAAAAAAACAAAAAAACAGCCACCGGCGTTACTGGTCTAAGAGGTGTTGGAAAAACAGTCCTTTTTTGCCAACTTTTAAATACTCTTCCTGCTTCTTTTTATCTTTCTTGCGATACAGTAGAAAAAATTAATCTTTATCGCTTGACTGATTTTTTGGTAAGAAATTACCAAATAAAATATCTTCTTCTTGATGAAGTTCATTATCAAAAAAACTGGTCTAAAGAAATGAAATTAATCATCGACTTTTTAAAAATTAAAGTCTACTTTACTAGTTCTGTCTCTTTAAATGTTGTATCATTAAAATCAGATTTTTCTCGTCGGGTAAAAATTTTTTCTTTGCCTGTTTTTTCTTTTCGTGAATATCTTGATTTTAAACTCTCTAAAAACTATCTTTCCTTAACTTTTGAAGAAATAATTAAAAACCATCAAAAACTTTTTCTAGAATATTATCCGACGGAAAAATATTTTGAAGAATATCTTTCTTTTTGTTTACCTTTTAGTCTCGAAGATCCATCTTCAACTTTAATTAAACAAATAATAGAAAAAATCATTAAAAAAGATCTTTTTTATTATGAAAACCTCAATCAGGAAGATATTAACGGACTGGAAAATATTGTTAATTTTATTGCAAACTCTCCTATTGGTGAAGTTAACTACTCAATTTTATCAAAAAATATTGGTATTACTAAATATAAAGCTAAACAGTATGTTGATTATTTAGAAAAAAGTTTTCTTTTAAAATCAATTTTTCCTTATTCTCCCAATGTTATCAAAGAACCAAAAATAATTTTAACTCTTCCTTTTAGAAAAATATTAAACTTTCGCCTAACAGACGAACAACTAAAAGGAGCCTTAAAAGAAGAGTTTTTTGTTCAAGCATTAAAAAATGACCAACAACTTTACTATCTTAAATCTAACCGCGGTAAAAAAACTCCTGACTATCTTTTTCTTTACCAAGGAAAAAAATACATCTTTGAAATTAGTGGACCAAAAAAAGGCTATTCCCAATTTAAAGGTATATCTGATAATTACGAAAAATATCTTATTACTTATCCTGGAATTAATCAAAAAAATAAAATTCCTCTAATTCTTTTTGGATTTTTAGGTTAATTAATCAAACTTTTTAAACCAATCTTGTGGATAATGATAAATTATAAGAAATAGCGGTTGTGGCAATTAAGGAATCAAAATCAGCTAAAGAAGCATTTTCTTTATTTTCTAATATATTTCTTCATCATTTTTGCATCCAAATCACTTAAAATTCCAGCATATTTTTTTATCTTATACTTAATTAACTCCTCCTCAGTCTCTTTATAATAAAAGATTTTAGCCACAATTGATTTCCCTCTTTTTAATAAAAAAGAGTTTTTATTGTAAACTATCCGATTAATATAATCGGAAATATTATTGCGAAAGTCAGAAATAATAACAATATTTGCCATATAAAATAAATGTATCAAAAACGTCATTTTATCAACATAAATCATCTAACAACTAACATCTAACATTAAAACGTGGAACGTATAACGTAGAACGTGGAACGTGTAATAAAAACTCAAATCTCAAAACTCAAATGTCAAAACCAAGTCAGATTTGGTTAGATCTCACGGAGAATAGAATGATAAATTAAAGTTTAAAAAAATAAATAAAAAATTTATTCTTTGCTCTTTTTAATTTTTAATATGTAATTTTGATTTTTTTATTTTTGATATTTGATATATTTATTATTTCACACTTCACACCTCCGAGGTGTTACAGATTCGTCACCCTGAATCCATCTATCTTCTTCTCAACACCTCCCCAAGCTGTCTTATCAGTTCCCCATAACGCGCCCAGTCGCCTTCTTTTTGAGATGAGATAGCTTGATTATAAAGCTCCTCCGCCTGTCTTAAAAGTTCAGTTAGTTGTTGACTTTGATCTACTGCTTTAATCTCTTCTTTTACCTCCTCTTTAACGGGTGTTATAACCTCCCTCCCAAAGATCTTGGAAAGTGCCTGTTCCAAAGTCTCCTCCATCGCGATCTTGTTCTCATAGGCAACAATTACTCTTTTAAGTTCGGGGATCTTTCCAGTCTGTGCCTTAAGATAAAGCGCACGAACGTAAATTAAAGACTCCTCAATCGGAATCACCAAAAGCGGTCCTTGAATCACCTGTGAGCCCCGCTGGTCCCATAAAGAAATCTGACGGCTAATTTCGGCATCCTGATTAATCCGGCTTATCACCTGCTTTGGCCCAAAAACCAGTTTTTGTTTGGGAAAACGATAAACAATCATCTGACCATATTTTTCCCCATCATTTCTTGCTACCATCCAAGCAGATAAATTATCCTTATTTCTTGGCGTAAAAGGAAGCATTAAAATATACTCCTCTTTTTTCTCACCCGGAAGCTTCATAATCATATGACGCGGACCCATCGGCTCACCAGTATCATCGACCCCTCCCCCATCACTAACAACCGGTATCTCCCACTGATCTTCTTTGTTGTAAAAAATTTGAGGATTGTCCATATGGTAGGTGGCATAAACCGCTGCTTGCACTCGAAAGATATCCTCAGGATAACGAATATGAGAAAACAAGCTTTTGGGCATTTTCTCTAAAGGTTGAAAAAGATTGGGAAAAATTTTAGCATAATTTTTAATAATTGGGTCGTTTTTATCAGCTAAATAAAAAGAAACCGTTCCATCGTAGGCATCAACGACAATTTTAACTGAGTTTCTTATATAGTTAATTCTTGAACCATTAAAAGAAACTGGCTGGGAATAAGGATAATAAGCGGTTTTAGTATAAGCATCAAAAATCCAGTAAATTTTACCATCTGCAATAACTACATAGGGATCTCTGTCTAAATCAAGAAATGGCACAATCCTTTCAACTCTTTCTTTAATGTTTCTATAGTATAAGATTCTGCTTTGAGAGGTGATGTCGTTTGATAAAAGAATTTTTAATGAATTAAATCTTAAAGCAAAGAATAATCGCTTAATAAACGAATCAATTACTACTCCCCCTCTTCCTTGATATTGGGTATAGACATTTTCTTCTCCTCTTGGATAATCAAATTCTTTAGTTTTTGTTTTAACAATAACATAATCATTAGTTAACTCACCAAAATATATCTGGGGTCTTTTTATCTCTAATTCTTTGATTTCCGATTTTGGAGGCAGGTCTTTAACAAAAAGAACTGGTAATCCCTCTTCTGTCACCTGATTGACAGGACCAGCTGCCATCCCATAACCATGGGTAAAAGTCAACTTCTCATTAATCCAACTTCGGTTGGGCAAACTTTCCGATGATAACTCTCTTGGTGAAAGCATAATCTGACGAATTTCGTTGTTTATAAGATAACGATCATTATCAACAGAAACAAATTCATAATAAGTTCTAATCTCCTGAATCTGGGAAAAAGTGGAAAGAAGCGGTTCGCGATCCCATAAACGGACATTTTTAACTGTCAGTTGATTTTCAGCGATATCGGTTGAAGTTAAGGGTTTTTCGGCTGAAATTTCTCGTTCTTCAATTTTGTTTAATCCATAGGCATTACGAGTGGCGGCGATATTGTACTTAATATAGGGAGTTTCTTTTGCTAATTCATTTGGCGCAACAATCAATCTTTGAAAAAGAGGAGGTAATATGGCTAAAACAACACTAACAATAAAATACAACGATAAAGAAACCATTAGAGGAAAAATCTTTGCGCTTATTCCCCAAAAAAAAGCTACCACGGCCATCACTAAGGTTAAAACAGCTGAGATTTTTAAAATTGGTATCCTCAAAACAACATCGGTGTAAGAAGCCCCAAATACCGGACCAGTCTGCATTAAAAGTAGTTTAAATAAGGAAAGATAAGTATCGCCTGCCTGGACTATCAAAAAAAGAAAAAGAAGAAAACCAAGATGAAAACGAGTCTTTGGCTCTGTTTGTCCTTTGCTGGTTATTTTTAAATCAGTAACTCCCAATTTAGAAAGGAAGCTACCCATCTTAAAACTGCCTTTAAGAAGATATATAATCACACTACTTACAAGAGAGATAAAGATAAAAGTTTTTAAAACCCCAAGAAAAAGATTGAAAACCGGTAAAGAAAAAACATAAAAAGCAATGTCTTTTTTAAAGATTGGGTCGTTTTGTCCAAAAGATGTGACTGATAAAAACTTAAGTATCTCCTGCCAATTAGAAGAGATAATCAAACCAAAAACTAAAGATAAAGCAAGACTGGCAATAATTCCTATCTTTTTTAATGTTCTGCTTTCAATACTTACTGGCTGACCAAAAAGTGCTTCGGGTAAAACGGCCACCCAGGGATGTTTTGATCTTAAAGCTAAAAGAAGATTTAAAAGTAAAAAAATAGCAACAACGACAAAAGATATCAGAAAAAGAACAATCTGTGTCAAAAGGGGCTTTACAAAAACATCAACTCTTTTAACTTCCTCAAACCACCAAAAGTCAGTCACAAAGTTAATAATTGAAGAGAAAGAAAACAAAAAGATAAAAACTAAAAAAATTCCTAATCCAGAAAAAAAATTACTTCTTTTTATCATCTTAAAATATATAATATCATAATTTAAAAATTTTTACAATTACTTTTTTTATACCTCCTCTTAACCGCGGCCGTTTATAAGAGGTAGGAAAGAAAGTATCAAAAAAATTCATTTGACTTTTCCATTAGTTTTTTTCATAATCATTTTATGATCCTTCCTCAAAAAGAACTCACTCAAAAAACCCATATCAAAAACTACGAAACGCTATATCAACAATCAATTGAACACCCCGAAGCTTTTTGGGAAAATATTGCCCGGCAGCTTTTATGGTTTAAGCCGTGGAACAAAATTTTAGAATGGCATTATCCTTACGCTCGTTGGTTTTTAGGTGGTCAAACCAATTTAGTTTATAATGCCTTAGATCGCTGGCAAAAAACAGAAATTGCAGAAAAAACGGCTTTAATCTGGGTTGGCCAACCAAAAAAACAAACGTCTGAGAACTTTCCCGTCCGTACTTTTACTTATAAACAACTTAATGAGGAAGTTTGTCGTTTAGCCAACGGCTTAAAAAGTTTAGGAGTGAAAAAAGGCGATCGGGTAGTAATTTATCTGCCAAGAATTCCCGAACAGTTTATCTCAATGCTTGCCTGTGTAAAAATTGGCGCTTTACACTCGGTTGTTTATTCTGGTTTTTCCACCGAAGCCTTAAAATCGCGGATTGCAGATGCTCAAGCAAAAGTGGTAATCACCACTGACTTTTATCCTTATAAAGAAAAAATTTTAAAACCAATTGAAAATGTAACCGGAGCAATAAAAGGAATTGAAAGTGTAAAGTATGTAATAGTTGTTAAGAGAAAAAAATCTGAAGAACAAAGCACGAAGTCCGAAACAAATTCTAATACTGTTTCGAATTTCGAATTTCGGATGTCGGATTTAAACATAAAGTTTCTTTCCTATCATGATCTTTTATCAAAACAAGACTCTCTTTGCTCAACTGAAATTATGGAAGCAACCGATCCTTCTTTTATTCTCTATACCTCAGGCTCAACTGGTACCCCTAAGGGCGTATTACATTCCCACGCCGGTTATATGGTTGGCGTTTACGCAACAATGAAGTATGTTTTTGATATTCATGGTGATGAAATTTTTTGGAGTACCGCTGATGCGGGTTGGATTACCGGTCATTCTTATATCCTTTACGGTCCTCTTCTTCACGGAATTACCACCTTTATTTATGAGGGAACACCTGACTATCCAAATATTGAAGTATGGTGGAAACTGATTGAAAAATTTAAAATTACTCATTTTTACACCGCACCAACTGCAATTAGAGCTTTGATGCGTTTTGGTGAGGCACCAATTAAAAAATATGATCTTTCCTCTCTTCGTCTTTTGGGATCGGTTGGTGAACCGATTAATCCTGAAGCTTGGGAGTGGTTTTATAAAAACATCGGACGAGAAAAATTGCCGATAATGGATACCTGGTGGCAGACAGAAACTGGAATGCATATATTAACTCCTCTTCCTTGTGTTCCTTTAAAACCTGGTAGTTGCTTTAAGCCGTTTTTTGGAGTAGTGGCCGATGTTGTTGATGAGAAAGGAAAAAGTCTTCCTAAAAACACTCAAGGATATTTGGTAATTAAAACCCCTTGGCCGTCAATGCTTTTGGATTTATGGGGCAATCCACAAAAGTATAAAGAGACTTATTTTGAGAAGATAAAATCAGAAGCCCAAAGGACGAAATCCAAAACAGATTCTAATATCGTTTCGAATTTCGAGTTTCGAATTTCGGATTTTTGTTATTTTACTGGTGATTCGGCAAAGATCGATGAGGATGGATATTTTTGGATTACCGGAAGAAATGACGATGTGATAAAAGTCTCTGGTCATCGCTTAGGTTCGGCGGAAATCGAACATTCAATCGTTGAACATCCAGCGGTTGCCGAGGCAGCCGTTATTGGCAAACCTCATGAAGTTAAAGGTGAATCAATCAAGGCCTTTGTCATTTTAAAAATCGGCCAAACACCATCGGATCAATTAAAAAAAGAGATTAATGACTTAGTTAGAAAACAAATTGGCCCAATTGCCTCAATTGATGAGATAGAATTTGTTGATAAATTACCAAAAACACGGTCGGGAAAAATAATGAGACGTGTTTTAAAGGCTAAAGAGTTGGATCTTCCTGTTGGTGATTTATCAACTTTGGAGGAGTAAAGACAACTGGTTAAAAAATCTTCTTGATTTTTTAAAATTTTAAACTATACTTTAATTATGCCAGGTAAAAATAAAGTATTAAATCGCTATCTTGAACCAGTTTTAAAAAAACTAATTAAAAAAATCAATCTTTTTTTCTCTTTGGACCTCGCCAAACTGGAAAAACATTTTTGGTAAAAAAAATATTGAAAAAATTGAAAAATACCGTTGAATATTCGCTACAAAATCCAGCCGTAAGATTAAATCTTGAAAGCGATCCCGGTCGATTAATTAGGGAAGTTGAAGCCATAGAAAAACCACCTTATGTTTTTATCGATGAGGGCCAAAAAATTCCTCTTCTTTTTGATGCGGTTCAGTATCTGATTGATGAAAAAAAAGCTACCTTTTTTATCACTGGCTCATCGGCCCGAAAATTGCGTCAAAAAGGAACCAATCTTCTTCCTGGCCGAGTAAAACGTTTTTTTTAGATCCTTTACTTTGGGGTGAACTGGGATGGCTCAAAAAATCGTCAATAAAACCGCTTACGCTTAAAAATATAAATTACGGTCTTAACTATAGTTTTGAAGATCAATTAATTTTTGGCTCACTTCCTTTGGTGGTTTTAACTAAAAAAGAGGAAAGAGAATCAATTCTTACTTCCTACACCCAAATATATTTAGAAGAAGAGATAAGAGCCGAAGCCTTAAGCCGAAAAATTGGGAGTTTTTTACGTTTTTTGGAACTTGCTGCTTTGGAATCAGGCACCAGCCCCAACTTAACCAAACTTTCTTTAGAAAGCGGAGTTAGTCTTCCAGCGATAAAAGAGTTTTATCAACTTCTTGTTGATACTTTAATTGTTCATCGAGTTGATCCTTATTTAAAAAATGCCCGAAAAAGATTGCTTACCTCGCCCCGCTATTATTTTTTTGATTTAGGCGTAAGAAATGCCTTATCTTACTTACCCCTAAATCAAGGATTGGTCAAAGCTAAAAAAAGAACTCTTTTTGAACATGCGGTGATTTTAGAAGTTATAAGAAGAATTAGAGCTTTAAATAAAAATTATCGTCTTTATTACTGGCGAACTGCTAATGGAGCTGAGGTCGACTGCGTTGTTGATACCGGTGAAGCATTAATTCCTATTGAAATAAAATCATCATCTTATGTGACTCTTTCTGAAATAAAAGGTTTAAAAATATTTTTAGAGGATTATAAAGATAAAACTTCTTTGGGATATGTAATTACTTTAGGAAAAAAGCCAGAAAAGCTTGCCAAAAACATCTTAGCTCTTCCTTGGGATTATTTATAAAAGAGAATTTTTGGAAAAACTTTCCCAAAAACCCGTCCTGGAAAAATTATAAGAAGAGTTTTAAAAGCAAAAGAATTAGGTATTCCTTTGGGTGATCTGTCAACCTTGGAGGGGTAGATTTATATTTTAGTTCTCTACCCAAAATCACTCCAAAATCTCCTCTAAATTAATCATCTCAAACTCGAAATCTTGTGTGTTAATTACTTTTGTTTGATAGTTTCTTGCCGGATTGTTATTAAAAAAATGAAAAATTTTTTCTTTGGCAACTTCTTCTATTCTTTCTTTATCTTCTTTTACTCTTCTTGTTCCGCTTATTTTTACTACAAATTTAACCAATCTCTTTTTATTTATCTGAAAATAAAAAGTAAAAAGAAAACCATCAAAATTAGGCGCCCCTTCTTCATCCATTTTTAAATAGATAATATTTTCTTTATTAGGAAAAAAATCTTCGAAAAAATCAAAAATATTAGCGTCCAAGGGATTAATTAATAAAACCTGAATTTGTTTTTTAAGTAACGATAATCTTTTTTTCTCATTATTAAACTTTATCTTTACTTTTTCCACTAAAGAAGGCGCGGAATGAAAATTGTTTTTCCGAATAAAATCCCAATCAAGCTTAGCGCCATTTTTTAACAACCAAACAATATCATATAAATCTCTTGCTAAAGTCTCTTTTCGATTAAGATAAGCAAAAAGTTTTTGGACTAAAATTTTATCTAAAGAAAGAGTGACTATTTTTGCCAAAATACCATATCTTTCTAAAACAACAGTCTCTGATGTCAATCCCTGCCAATAGTTTTCAAAGTCTAATTTAATCACTAGCTTTTGATCTTTACTAGAAGAAAAACCTAAAGGATACAAAACCCCAGGAAATCTCAACTCAAAATACAAGCGTTTTTTTGTTTGATTGATATACTCCTCTACCTCAATGTTCTCCTTTCGCAGTAAAAAAACTACTTTTTTATAAAGGGTAACTATTTCTTTTTGATTAACTGATTGGTCAAAATCAAAATCCAAATCTTCAGAAAATCGATTAAGATGGTAAAGCAACCGAAGAGAAGTGCCACCAACAAAATAGATATTTTTTGAAATCTTTTGCTGATAAATTTTTTCTAAAATCTTTGTTTGAATAAACTCTCTTAAAATGCTTTCCTTTTTAAAAGAAGGAAGATTGTATTCTTTACCAAACCTTAATATTCTTTCAAATTGATCTAAAATCAAATTGACCATATAATTTTTCTAACCCATGAAGGATAACTTTTAAGATATTTTTTCAATAAAAAAGAATTAATTTTTTTCCATTCAATCCGTAAATCTTTAATCTCTTTTATCCTGTTTAGATAAATAAAGTCAAGAAGCGCTTTTTCTTTGGTGGCGATTCTTACATAGTTTTCTTTGATTTTTATAGTTTCAAAACCAAAGTATAACTCTTTTTTAATTTTAAAATAAACAAAATCACCAAAAGAAAGATGAAATATTTTTTTGGTAACTGTTGTTACCGAAACAGTCGTTTGAGGAATATCAGGAACCAACCCGTAAAAAAAAAGAGCGCTTAGACCACTAATATAGGAAGGTTGATAAAGCAGATTGGCTAAAAAAAGAGGGTTAACTTTTTCCATATCAAAACAATATAACCCTCTTTTTATGGGAAAAATTAGCCCACTTCTTACAAAGCGCGATAGCTGTTGTTTTATAGTTATTTCTTTTTCCAAAGCAAAATACTTAACCACATCCTCAAAGGTAAAAAGATTGTCGCCAATTTTATTTCTTAACTCTAAAAATTTCATTAATAGATAGTATACATTTTTGTATATTATCTGTCAATAGCACCATTCACGACCACTTCGCTCAAGAGAAGGTTGGTATGATAATTAGCAATTCTGTTTTTTATGCGATCGCAATAAAAAAAGAATTTATTTTCCTCCCTTATTCAATCTTCTAAATACGTCAATTCTTCTTCTTACTCCTTCTAAATCTTCTGGGCGTTGTCCTTCTTTATTATATCTTTCTATTGCTTCTTCAGCTTCTTCACGTGCTTGTTCTATGGCTTTTTTTCTAGCTTCTTCCGCCCTTGGTCCTGAACCTATTGCTGCTTGTCTTTCTCTTTCCCCCTTTCTCTGTTCTCTGTCTCCAGCCCATGGATCAACTCCTGGAGGAACAAAACCAGATTTATTTTCTGACATATTTTTTAATTTTTAACTTTTAACTTTCCCAAATTTTACAAAAAATTATCCTTATTCACCCCAACCAACTTTACCCAAGGAAAACGATTTTTAAAGGCTTGACTTAGTTTTTTTTGATAAGTTTTTATCTCAACCCCAATTAGCTTATCATCTTTTTCCAAAACCAAATCTACTTCCGCCTCTTCTTACCGGCTCATTATCGACCGAACGATAAAAAGCTGAGGAAAAATCTTCCTTAAAATGGTAGTTTTTCCTACTTGTCTTGCTCCCAAAAGTAACAAAACTTCTCTTCTTTTTTTAAAATGTTTTTTTAATGCCTGATCAAGATGACGAAAGTACATATAATGTAATAATATTATATACTTTTTCTACAGTCAATGGGTAAAAAGTTATATTTTCTAATTTTTAACTTTTAACTTCCTGTAACTTTCCTCCATCACTGACAGTATATTCTCAACAATACTCTCTGCTTGAGAAAAAGTCAAAGCTTTAAGATTGTGAGGATAGTAGTGAAAAACCTGATTACGGCCGATCTTCCAAGCATTCCAGATTTTATCGGCCAACTCTTGCCCGGCTTTATCTTTTATCTTTTTATAAAGCGATCTTTCTTTTAACTTATTAACCAAATTGGGTGATAAAAGTTTTCCTAAACGCAAATGATCAGAGATATAATCTAGATGAGAAATAAACTTTACATCCAAAAAAAGTTGTTTTAAAAATCCCTCAAAAGCTTTGGCAAAAGGAAAAACTAAAAATGAATAATCTTTAAAATGATAAGCATTATCGCTAATTACATCATTCATAAGATAAAGGCCTTCGTTAATTAAATCTTTTTGATTTTGTGATAAGTAAAACCAAAAATCAGAAGTTTTAAAAACCAAAGCCTTAATCTTATCCATAAAAATAAGATAACAGAAGGAAAGTTTTCAATCAAGATAAATTTTAAACTCCAATTTCAATCTTTACTGACGGAGACATTGTTGTTTTAAGATAAGCTCCTTTTATATGATTCAAACCCACCGCCTTTAAGAAAGCCTTGATGTTTTCTTCCAATTCTTCATCTTTTTGAGAAATTTTTCCAATCATCTGATGAATTAGGGGAAATTTGCTTTCGGTTTTCCAGTGCAAAAGTCCTTTTTGAAATTTTTCTGCCGCTTCTTTTGGATTTGGACTTACCGTTCCATTTTTTGGATTAGGCATAAGACCTTTGGGTCCTAAAATCTTGGCATATTTTACAAGTTTTGGTACAAAAGAAGGATGGGCAATTAAAACATCAAAATCAATTTTCCCCGCCTCTATTTTTGATAAAACCTGATCGTCAACAATTGCTACCCTAACTTTTTTTCCTAAAGAGTACGGTAACTCAACCTCACCTTTCAAACCTACTTTATCAACATTTAAGTGAAGTTCAAATGACTCATCAAATTTAGTATATTTAATTTTTTTTAAAAGAGAGATTGCTTCTTTTATTGAATAAGCTTTATTTTTATCAACTGCTTTTTTAGCTTCATGATATTTTTTACCATGTACTTTTTTCTTTTCTTTTTTAGATTTTTTTTCCGTTTTTTTTTCTGTTTCTTCAATAACTTTTTTAGCTTTTTCCATTTTTTCAATCTCTTTTTCTCCAACCTCAACTGCCACCATCCGCTCACCACCTTTTAAGCCCGGCGCCCGAATTTTTTTCTTTTCTGCCGCTTTTTCTTTTTGTTCTTTTTTTTGTTTTTGTTCAATCTCTTCTAAACCTAAAATTCTCGTTCGTATTTTTCCCATAAAAATCAACTAACATCTAACTTCTAACACCTAACTTCTAACATCTAACTTCTAATATCAAACATTAAACGTGTAAACGTTTAAAAATTAAAAAAACATTTTAACAAGCTTTACACTCCTTTTTACCCAATGTCTACACACTTTTTTCTACTTTATTTCTCTGTATTTCTATTTTCCTCCCTCCTCAGTCTCAACCCCCATACTTTTTGCTGTGCCAATAACAATTTTTTTTGCCGCTTCTAAATTTTGTGTATTTAAATCAGCTAGCTTTTCTTTGGCAATTGCCTCAATTTGACCTTTAGTTAATGTACCAACTTTTTCTTTATTTGGCTTGCCCGAACCTTTTTGAATTTTTAAAGTTTTTTTTATCATCTCGGCTACCGGCGGAAGCTTGGTAATAAAAGTAAACGTCCGGTCTTCATAAACAGTAATCACTGCTGGAATAACCTGACCTTTAAGTTTAGCCGTTCTGGCATTGTATTCTTTGATAAAATCCATAATCGGCACCCCATGTTGACCCAAAGCCGGACCAACTGGTGGCGCTGGTGTTGCTTCACCGGCTGGAAGATTAAGTTTGATAACGGTTTTTACTTTTTTGGCCATAATAATCACTTAACACCTAACTTCTAACTTCTAACATTAAACGTTAAACGTGAAACGTATAACGTAAAACGTTTAAAAAATAAATCAAAAATTAAAAATTAAAAAAAACTTTTACACAACTTTATAAACAATTTTTATCATCTGTCATTCCTAATTTATTCAGGAATCTATAAAACTTACCTTTTTTATTTATTTATTTATTATTCTTATTTTTTTTATTTTTAATTTAAGGTATGATTTTATAGATTCCTGTTTTCTGTTTTCGCAGGAATGACAGAAAATAACTAATAACGAATAAAAAATAACTAATAACCAATAACTAATAACTTTTAATGTTGAATGTTGAACGTTTAACTTTTTTCCGAATTTTTCCGAACTTTTCCGACTTCTTCCGATCTATCCGTCTCAATTAGTTTTGTCTTTATAATTTTTGCACTTGCAAAAAATCAAGCTCCAAAGGTGTTTCTCGATCAAAAATCGAAACCAAAACCCTAATTTTTCCTCTTTCCTCATCGATTGCTTCAATTGTGCCCAAAAATTCTGCAAAAGGACCTTCTTTTATCTTAACCGCCTCACCAACTGAAAACTTAGCCTTAAACTTTGGCTGTTCTTGTTCAACAAACCTCATAATAGCCTCAACCTCTTTTTCAGAGATTGGTACTGGTTTAAGACCGGCACCAACAAATCCAGTTACCCCTTGAGTTGTTTGAACAATAAGCCAAGAATTTTCGTCTAAAATCATTTTAATTAAAATATATCCTGGAAAAACCTTTTCTTTCTGTTTTGTTTTTTTGCCTTTTTTAACAGTGACTACTTCTCGCATTGGAATAACAATGTTAAATATCTTGTTTTCCACGCCCAAAGTTTTTACTCGCTGTTCTAACGCTTGTTTCACTTTTGCCTCATGACCAGCCTGGGTATGGACTACATACCAACGCGGTTCTTTTATCGGAGTAATTTTCCCTAAAGCACTAATCTTTTCTTTGGTAAGTTTTTGTTCTGCCATTTAGCGTTTTAAAGTTAAAAATTCTAATAACTTTGCCAGTAAAACATCTATTATACCGATATAAATGCCAATAATCAAGGAGATAACAATCACCACCATAGTTAAGCGAATTGTTTGTTTTTTAGTTGGCCAGGTGACTCTTTTTAGTTCATCTAAAATTCCTGTTCTCCAACGGCCTTGAATTAAATTTTTTTTGTCCATAAAAATATTATACAAAAAATATTATAATGTTTCTATGACAAAAGAAATCGTTCATTCTTTTATCCTTATTTTTACTATCGTCTTGGGGTTTTTATTTCCAAAAAGTATTTTAGCCTCGTATGATCTTCAAATTGCCGCCTTTTTGTTTATTTTCTTTTTTTTAGTAAAAAAGATCGCCTTACCAAACTCACCAAAAACTCGCCTTCTAGAATCAGTTATTTTTACCTTAATTGTACTTCTAGTCGTCAACACTACCGGTGGTATTACCTCACCATTTTTCTTTTTAATCTACTTTCTTCTTTTTTCTTTAAGTCTTATTCTTGAGCCGATAATTTCAATGGTTACTTCACTAACATTAATTATTTTTTTTATTATCTCACTTCCAAAAAATCAAAACTTTTCTTTAATTCTTCCTATTTTTTCCTTAGCCTTTATCACCCCTTTTGCTTTATTTTTGGGAAAAGAATATGAAGAAAATCAAAAGTTAAAATCAAAAAACCAAAAGTCAAAAGAAGAAACCTTTTTGTTTTTATCTTTGATTTTAAAAAATCATCTGAAAAACATAACTGAAGCCACTGAAAACTTTATCGGCGATCATCAACTTTCAGTTATAAAAAAACAAGCAGAAAAAATGAAAAAACTTATTGAAAAATTTGAAAGAAGTCTTTCTTTATGAAAAAGATAAAATTTTTACTAATTATTTTTATGATTTTTATTTTTTCTTATTTAAATTTTGTTTATGCCATAAACATGGAATCACCTCTTTTTAAAATCCAGTATGGGGAAATTGGGATTGCCGGCGGCAATAAATCATCGGCCAATTATAATCTTTCCGATACGGTTGGTCAAACGGCTGCTGGTCAGTTTAATTCTTCTGGTTATGTTGTCAAAGCTGGCTTTCAATATCTTCATTCAATCATCCCTTTTCGTTTCTCTATTTCCAATACTAACATCAATTTCGGCACTCTTGTTCCCAACTCTCCTCAAACAGCCATCACCACCTTAACCGTTTCTTTTGGAGGCGCTGGTCAATATCAAGTCACTGCAATCGAAGAAGGAAGGTTAAGAACGTTAGATAATTTAAACAGTATTCCTGATACCGAATGCGATGGCGGTCCAAATACCTGTAATGAAAGCCTTGCTAAGCCTTGGACATCAAATACTGCCTACGGTTTTGGTTATAACTTAAGCGGTAATGACATCCCATCTGATTTTATCGACACCAATTATTTTCGACCGTTTCCAAATCGTGAAGAAAACGAAGATCCCGTTGTTATTATGAGTTCAACAAATGTAGGAAGAAATAGACAGGCAACAATGACTTTTAAAGTTAATATCTCACCTATTCAACCTGCTGGCAGATACCAAACAATTATTAATTTTGTGGCCACTCCTTCATTTTAGTCTAAAATTCAAAAATCAAAATGAAAAATCATAATTTAAAATTGAAAATTATAAAAATTTTTATCTTCTTTTTGATCTTCGCCTTATTATTTTTATACCCAACAAAAAAAATCTTGGCCCAATCAGTTTCTTTATCCTTATCACCACCTCTAATTGAAGCTGTGATTAAGCCAAATAAATCTATTTTGATTGCCTACACAATATTTAATTACGGTGATCCAGTTATTTTAAACGCCAAAATCCTGTCTTTTGAACCAAAAAATAATTTAGGACAAATTAAAATAAAAGAAAATTTTGAAGGACCGATTCGCTTTAGTTTAGACAATAACAATTTAAAACTCAATCAATCATTTTTTTTAAAAACCAACGAAAATCAACAGCTTCTTCTTCGAATTCGAGTGCCAGAGGGAGCAAAAGAAGGAGATTATTATTATACATTAATTGTTGAAAGTCAACCTTTTACTACCCAATCAGATAAAAGCGCTTCCTTTACTAAAGCCTCAATCGGTGCAAATATCTTAATAACAGTCACAAAAACCGGAAAAATTGAAATAAAACCCAAAGTAGTTATTTTTGAAGTTTTACCACGTTTTCGTTTATCTGTTTTTGGTAAAAAAATAAACCTTTTTGACTCAACTGATCCTATCCCAATTGTTTTGATTATCGAAAATCAAGGAAAAAATTTAATTAAACCAGAAGGAGAAATTATTTTAAAAGGCAATTTTGGTGAAAAAGCAAAATTTGCTCTTATTCCTCAAAATATTCTTTCTGAATCACAACGATTAATTCAAGCCAGCCCCTCAGCTGAAATCGATTGTGATAATTTTTCAAAGTCTAAGGCTTGTAAAAGACCTATATCTTTATTAATATCAGGATTTTTTTTAGGATTTTATCAATTATCAACTGCAGTGGTTTTTGGAGAAAACTCGCCTCAAGTTTCCGCCAACACCTCTTTTTTTGCTTTCCCAATAAAAATTTTTATTGGATTAATTTTGATATTAATAATATCTATATTTATTATTAAAAAATTTAATAAATAAAGATTAAAATATATTTTATTTTATAAAAAAACCTAAACCCTATATTTTGTTGACTATCGACTATGGATTTTTTTTCTTTCATTTTTTATATTCTTTCTAATGAAAAATTTTCTTCGCTCTTTTTCACCGTTTTTAAAAAAAACTAAAAAATATAAAATTGAAATTTCTCTTATTATCATCGCTTTTTCTATTACTATTTTTTCCTTTATTTTATATCAAAAAGAACAAAATGAGGAAAAAATAGAAATTATAGAAGAAAAAATAAATGAAAACTCAATTACCTACAAAAATGCCTATAAAAAAATTTTTGTTGATGTGTCAGGATCGGTAAAAAAACCTGGTCTTTACGAAGCAACTTTTGGAGCCAGATTAAAAAACGTTATTGATTTGGCAGGAGGATTATCAGAAGAAGCAGATAAATTTTTCTTTCAAAGAAATTTTAATCTAGCAAAAATTGTTGTTGATCAAGAAAAAATCTATGTTCCATCAACTTGGGAAATCCAAAATGGTATATTCGTAGAAAATTCACGAACGTTAGATTATATTCAATCAACAGAAGTTAACTGGCAAGAAAACACATTAGAACACTCAAATAAAAAAATAAATATTAATCAAGCAACCATCGAAGAACTAGATAGCCTTCCCGGTATTGGAAAAACAACCGCCCAAAAAATTATCAATAATCGCCCATATCAAAAAGTTGATGAACTTTTAACAAAAAAAGTTGTTGGAAAAAGCACTTTTGAAAAAATTAAAAACTTAATTTCCCTATAAATGACCCCAAAAATATTTACCTCTGTTATCAACTCTTATTTACCCGAGCCACACGCTTCACTTCTTAATGGAATTTTGTTTGGAATTAACCTTAAAACAACAAAAGAATTTTACGAACAATTAAAAGTTGTTGGCTTACTGCATTTAGTCGTGCTTTCTGGAATAAACATTACCCTTCTGTCTTCAATAATTAGTCAGGGAACTCAATGTTTTAGCAAAAAGATATCTATTTTGACAACAATTATTTTAATTATTCTTTTTGTTATTTTTGTTGGAATTAAAGCCCCAATTTTAAGAGCAGCGTTTATGGGAATATTAACGCTCGTTGCTAATTATACTGGAAGAAAAAATTATTCTTTATACGCTTTGTTTTTATCATTTATTATAAGCTTAATATTTTTTCCCTCTTGGTTAAAAAACATCTCCTTTCAACTTTCTTACGCCGCAACTTTAGGAATTATTCTTTTTGGTGAAAGAAATGTTAGAAAAAGCAAAAACAATCTAATAAATTTTTATAATCAAATAAAAGCTGATTTTAAAACATCTTTGGCTGCTCAAATTTTTACTGCTCCCATTATTTTTATTTATTTTAAACAAATATCTTTAATCTCTCCTCTTTCTAATATCTTAGTTTGTTTTTTAATTCCTATTTTAATGATTTTAGGATTTTTAACGGCCGTTTTAGGAAAAATAAATTTTTATCTTGGTTTTCCTTTTGCCTGGATTTGTTATCTAATATTAAGCTATATAGTTTTTGTCATTGAAACCTTATCAAAAATTCCTGGAGTTTTTATCAGTTTTTAGATTTGATTGTTAAAAAAATAAAAAAGATCAGTTTTAATTTAAATTTTTAAAATAATCTAAATTAAAAAACATCATCAAAAAAATCATCCCATCCAATAAAAAAACAGATAAAATTTCATTAAATAATTTCGTAAACCAATCAATAAGTTAATAAAAACAAATAAATTTAATAAATAAAAACATATTTTTAATTTATTGACTCAATTAAAGACCAAAAAAAACATAACAATAAAAATAAGCCATAAAAGCATCGTTTTAATCTTCCAAAAAATCAAAAGATATCAATTTTTCTAAATTTAAATAAAAAAAATAATTAAAATAAATTTAAAGAAAAAATAATTAGGAATAAAATTAAAAAAGTTTGTTTTAAAAAAGAACGGCAAATTTTATTAGGTTAAAAAATTTATGCAGGAGATAAAAATCAATAAAAAACAATTTTTTTTAATTCTTGTTTTTTCTTTTTTAAGCTTTTTTGGATATTTTTTATTTCAAAATTTAGATTCACGGACAAAAATTGTTTTTTGCAATGTTGGTCAAGGAGATGCCGCCTATATTCGAGTAAAAAATAAAGTTGATGTTTTGATTGATGCTGGTCCCGATAAAAAAGTTTTAAACTGCTTAGGAAAATATATGCCTTTTTGGGATAAAACAATAGAAATTGCTTTTTTAAGCCATCCAAATAAAGATCACTACCAAGGTTTTTTCTTTATTAACGAACGTTATAAAATTAAAAAATTTGTTACGGTTGAAAACCAGTTTGTTAGTCCAAATTATAAAAAATTAATTGAAACTCTTAAAAAAAATCAAGTTTTAATTTTAAAAAAATTTCAAGGCGATCAACTTAATATTTTAAACGATCGTTTTTTATTACTTTGGCCAGCAAAAAAATTTTTTTCTTCTGAAGACAACGACTATTCTCATCTTCTTTTATTTCAAGAAGGCAGTTTTAAAGCGCTTTTTACCGGTGATGCGTCACCAAAAATATTAAATCTAATTGTTAGAACAAACTACTTAAACTTTATAAAAAATACAAACATTATTAAAGTACCTCACCATGGCTCAAAAAATGGTTTAAATAAAAATTTTATTTATGTTATCAATCCACAAATAGCAGTGATAAGCGTTGGAAATAATAATCCTTATGGTCATCCATCTAAAGAAATTATCGAAATGCTTGAAGCCCAAAAAGTAAAAATTAAACGAACGGATATTGAAGGTGATATTATATTTAAACTACCTAATCAGCCTAAATAATTTCTAACTCAATTAGGAATTAGAAATTTATGAAAAAAGTATATTCCTTATTTCCTTAAAAATCGCCCATCCTTCAAATCCTATCCAGCTTTCACCGATTAATTCTTTAGGTAAACCGGGATCAATTTTTAAAATATCAACATAATCAGCAATAATTTTTTTAAATTTTAAAATTTTATCATCTTGCCCTGATAAAACCTCATGCCATTTTCTAAAAAGTTCTCTATATTTTCCATCGAGCCTTGTTTTTTCCCAAACCTTTTCAACCAAAATTTCCCGGCTACCAAAAACGTGATCAGCCTCAAACGCTTGAAAATACCGCTCCTCTTCTTTACCACCAATTAACAAACGTAAATTTTCAATTATAGGATGGGGTGTCAACCAAAATGAGCGATGCCAAGGACCCAATCCCCAACCTTGCATCTGGCGCCTTAAACGATCACGAATTTCTCTTTTGACCTCTGGAATTTCGTAAGAAATAACTCTCCATCTTCCATCCCACTGATATTTTAAAAATCTAAAAAATGGAAAGTCTAAACAAAAATTTAAAAAACCTTTCTCGGTAATAAAATAGCTTTGACTTTCATTTTGTTGACCAATCAATTCATTTTTAACCAAAGAATTAATAATTGATCTAGTTTTTTGATTAAAAGAAAGATCAAAAACTTTTTCTATTTTTTCATCAAAAACTACCGGAGAAAAATTAATATCACCAATTAAAATTAACGAAAGTAAAATTTTTGTTCGTGTATCTTTTACCATAATTTTTTTCGTCTAATTTTTTTATAACAGACGAAAAAATTTTTGTCAAGGGGATAATTCAATTAACAACCAACCTCTAACACTCCAGCTAAAAAATTTAGCTTTATAAATTAAAAAAATCCCAAGATGCGAAATACATAACAACACACCTCGGAGATGTGAAATGCCTTTAGTATTAGTTGTTAGATATTGGATGTTAAATGTTTTTAGCCCTTTATAAAAATAAAACATCTCTTGACAAAATATCTATTTATCTATCATAATGGATAAATAACAAAAAAATGAAAAATAACAAATTAATTACCAAATTCATTCTTTTCTTTTTTGTTTTTTTTCAATCCTCATATTTCTTTTTGGTTAAGTTATCTAAACCGGTAGGCTCGGCCAATTTTATCAATATTTCTAATACTCTTTCCAACTCTCGTCTTTCCTACAGAGCCGGAGTAGCCACAGGAGCTGCTAACGGATCGGTTATTACCATCGACAACTCAGGTAATGCTGATAACGATACCAATCACCTTTTTCCAAATGATATTGTTTGTTTTGCCGGACCAAATTTAGATGGATGTTATCAGCAACAAACATACTCGGTTGTCTCAGTTATAAACTCAACCACTTTTAACATCTCTCCTCCTTTAGGCAATGATCCTTTGGGAGCAAATGACTATGTCATTGCCACCCAATCAGCCGTTCATACAATTGAATTTACTTTATCATCAGCTGTTCCCTCCAACGGAGATATCTTAATTACTATTCCTGCTGTTGATATCAACGGGCAAACAAATGATGGTTTTCCTGATACCAATGTTTCAATCGCCACCAACGGATTTGACTTAAATGGTCTAACTCCTTCTAACGTCAGCATTTCTTCCTCTGGATGCAACAACAACTGGACTGTGGCCGCGGTTACTGCTGGCACGGCTTCAACCGATCATACTATAAGAATTGATCGCAATACTGATGCTTGTGCTACCGGTTCTACCATTACCATAACAATTGGTGATAGCAATACAAAACTAATCAATCCTGCTCCTGTTACCGGACACACGCAAGGAATAGCAGACGTTTATAGCATAAAAGTGCAAACACGTGATGGTTCAGACTATACCTTGGATGAATCTAATGTAAGAGTATCGGTATTTGAAGGAGTTTTGGTTTCGGCCACTGTTCAAGAAACCCTTTCCGTAACAGTTGCCGGTGTTGCCGCATCTACCAATGCTTGTGGTCAGACAACTGATGTGGCAACTACTGCCACCTCTGTTCCATGGGGAACAATTATTAACTTTGGTTCTTTTTTGGAAGCAGCACAAACTGTTACCGTTTCCACCAATGCTGTTTCTGGTTATACTTTAAGAGTGGCTCAAAATGATCAGATGGGAAGAAATGGAATTACCTGTACTGGTGCAAATGCCGGTGAGGCTCAAAACTGTATTCAAGACACAACCTGTGGCCCAACCTCATGTTCAGAATCAACTTCTGAAGATTGGACATCAACCTCATATTATGGCATGGGTTACTCTTTGCAAAATATTTCAGCCACCGATGCATCATTTGTTTATGATGAATCAGGAAGAACCTTCTCAGCCAGGCAATTTGCTGACTTGGAAGCCTCAGAAAATCAACAAATCATAATGAGTAGAAATACTCCTGCTGCTTCTTCTCAAGTATACGTCTGTTATCGTTTAAATATCTCAGCCACTCAACCAGCTGGTTATTATTTTAACCGAATTGCTTATACAGCAACAGCAACATTTTAACCATGAAAGATAAAAAATCAAAAATAAAAAGTCAAATTTTTTTTAAATTAATTAGTCTTTATTTTTTAATCTTGATTTTTATCTTTTGTCTTTTATTTTTTAATCTCTATTCAGTCTCAGCACAAAGTATTCTGCCTTTGACTGTTTATCCAGCCAGACAATTTTTAGAAGTTAACCCTGGTGAAAGAACATCTGTTGCCGTAAACTTTGTTAACCAAGCCAAAGAACCAGTTTCCGGTTTTATAAAAATAGTTGATTTTATCGTCCGTGATAATCAAGGAACGCCTGAGTTAATCGAAAACAACTTTACTGCTCCAGAAAAATACATGGCATCAAATTGGTTTAAAACCAACTATGATAAAGTTACTCTTCCTGCTAATGAAAAAGTAACTATTCAAGCGCAGATTGATGTTCCAAAAAACGCTAACCCAGGAGGAAAGTATGTTGCCATATATTTTCAATCCCAACCAACTCAGATACAAAAAAATACCGAAAATCAATTAGAAACAGGTACAGGCATTTTTCCTCGATTGGCTTCATTAATTTACATTAAAGTAAAAGGACCAATTAAAGAAAGCGCATTTATTACCAAATTCCAACCAAAACAACCTTTTTTTGAATATGGGCCCGTTGAGATTGAAACTGAGATCTTAAACCGTGGTGATTATCACATCAGTCCTAAAGGAGAAATTGTTTTAACCAATATCTTTGGAAAAGTTGTGGAAAAAAGCGTTTTAAAAGAAGCTAATATTTTTCCCGAAACAACAAGAACTTTTAAAAACGTTTTAGGTGATAAATGGATGATAGGCAAATATCGGGCTTCATTAACTGCTGTCTATGGTGAAAAAAATCAGGTATTAACAGCTTTTTCTGAGTTTTGGATTTTTCCATGGAAAATAGCTACAATTGTTGTTTTGACATTAACTATAATTATTCTTATCGTTCGTCATTTTTATATTACTTCTATCCTTAAAGAAAAAATGCTTGAGAGAGCATTGGAAGAAGAAAGAAAAGAAATAGAAAAATTGAAGAAAGAATTAAAAAAAAGAGATATATAGAAATAAGTGGAATAAGTAAGAATAAAATAAAAAAAATCTTCCTATGCTCAGCTGAAGATTCAAACAAAAAATAAAAATGAAAAAAAATAATCTTTTTAAAAAAACTCTGCTTTATTTCTATTTTATTTCCGCCACATTTATACTTTATTTGTATTTAAATTCTATTTTATTTTCTTTCTCAAATCACAATATCGCCGGTGTAAAAACCGCGACTTCTTATAACACTTCAATTTCAGCATTTATTGGCGAATATCGATTCACCCTTTTTGGCTATACCTCACCAAAAGCATTGGTTACCTTCCAAGGATTGGGTATCTTTGACCAAACTTATGCCGATGAAAATGGATATTTTGAGTTTAAAAATCGCTTTTCTCCCTTTTCCCCTCGCGAAGCCTGCTTGACCGCTCAAGATCAACTAGGAAGACTAACTACCCCTGTTTGCCTTCCTCCTTTTCCCGTCAATTATCATGTGTCAATTGGACCGGTTCTTATGCCACCCACGATATCACTTGATAAAAATGATTATTGGGTTGGTGATGAAGTAATTTTATCTGGTCAAACAATCCCCAATACCAACGTCAGTTTAAAATTGTTCTCAGAAGAGAATAAAATTTCAAACCTCATTCAAAAATGGATAAGTTTTAATAATTTATTAATTAAACCCGTTCAAGCATTCAGCTTTCCTCATCTTGAGATCAAAGCTGATAAAAAAGGAAATTTTGCTGTTTCTTTTCCCTCTTCTTCAAATAAAAAATTTCGTCTTTTCGCTCAAACTATTTTTAAAAACGAAAACTCACCAAAAAGCGTAGTCCTTAACTTTAGGATTTTGCCTTGGTGGGTGATAATAGTCAATTTCTTTATCTTTATCTGGTTATTAATAAAATCACGTCTGCTAGAGATTATAATTTTAATTGAGTTAATCTTCCTTTTAATCTATTTATTACGTTCACATTTTAATCAAAAAACATTGGCTATTGTCAAAAAACAGAGGTTTGAAATAATTAAATATCAACAACCAATAAGAGAGTTAGTAAAAACTTAAACGAGCTTTTTGCGGAAGATTTTTACCATCAATTGAAACTTCTAGATAGTATTCTCCTGGTTTTTTTGAAGTAATGTCAAAAACTGCTTTGCCAAAGCTATCAGTCTGACCTTGAATAATTTCTATTGACAAAGCGTAATCAGGGCTTAAAAAAACGTTTTTTCCCAAAACTCCCAATCCTTGATTGTTTAAAACAAAAATCGTTAAACGAATTTTTTCTTCACCGTTGGCTTTGGCACGAAGCGGAGAAATAAAAAGATAAGAATTATCAACTGAAAATGAGGCTTGAGAAGCTGAAGCGCGAATTTTTAAAAATCCTACCTGATATAAAACAAAAAACAAAGAAAAAAAAATTAAAGTCAGCAAAAAAATTATTAAAAAAATTATATTTTTTTTCATACTTTAAAAAGAATAGTTTATTTTTATAAAAAAATCAAGTAAACAATATTAAATATTATAAGTTAAATAATGAAAAAAATTTTAACCTTTATTTTATTTTTAGACTTTAAGAACAAACCAATCTTTCTACATAAAAAATTAGCAAATAAAGGTTTTGAATGATATATCTATAAATATTTTATATAAATAGGTTTTTTTCATAATTAAATAATTTACTATCTATTTAAAAATATTATTCTTTAATTTCAAAAAATTTTTTTAATAAATTAAGATTAAAAATTTTTAAATCAATTTTTTTAAAAAAAAATAAAAAATTTTAAATCAAATTTAATTTTCAACAAAAAAAACAAAAACAACCCCCAAAAATCGTTATAAAATATTATAGGATTTATGATATATTATGATATATTTGCGTAATTAAAAATTTTTTGCGGTAATTATTTTAAATTTATTTAAATTTTATTATAAGATAATTATTTTCGAGTTTAACCCTCTTCTTTTTTGCATCAATTACTGTATCAAAATACATACAAAATACCTCTTGACAAATTTATTATTATTTTTTTATGATGAAATTGTATGGATAAAGGGTATAATTTTTATAATCTTGAAGCCTCATTTAAAAATTGGTTAGTTGCGGGAATTGATGAACCGCAAAAAAGTCTGACAAAGATATCAGTTAAAAACTATCTTTCTGATTTAAGACATTTTTTAGGATGGCTTGTATTTAAGTTAAAAGTTAAAAGTCAAAAGTTAAAAGTTGAAGAAGCAAACATCGACCAAATTCTTAATTTTATTGATCTCCCTTTAATTGAAGAATACAAAAATTATTTAGTGGTTAATTCTATTCCAATAAAAACTGTCAATCGGCGTTTGTCAACGCTGAGAAAGTTTTTTTCTTTTTGCATCAACCAAGGCTGGATAAAAGAAAATCCGGCAAAGAAAATATCAAATATCAAATATCAAATATCAAATATTGATAAAGACGATGTCCTAAACCTTTTTCAACAAGATCTTAAAAAAGAAAATTTAGACCAAAACACCATTAAAAGTTACCTGGAAACTATCCAGGAGTTTTTAAGCCTATGAAACAATTTTTAACTTTTAACTTTAAACTTTTAACTTTATTATACGGGGCTTATCAAAGACTAAAGATGTGGTTTGATCCAGCAATTGAGGGCAATCCCTATATCAAAGAGAAAGAAGATAAGACTTTTGCCGCTTTTGGTGTTTGGTCACGGATTCTGACTAATTTTAAACAGATATAATGACTATCAAAAACATCTCAAAAAAAACAATCAACACTTATCTTCAAAAACTCCAAGAACAAGGAGACTCTTTTTCTTTGATCTTAAAAAAACTATCAATTATTGATAAATTTTTAACCTGGGCTTATCAAAAGAATTTAATTGAAAAAGATACTTTTAAGCAGATAAAAGAAGAAATTGATACCGTTAAGTCAAAAGTCAAAAGTCAAAAGTCAAAAGTTGAAGATAAAAAATTAAAAGCAGAAGCAATTTTAATAACCGAAAGCAAAAAAACCACTCCCTCGATTGTTGATTTTGAAAAAGCTGTTTACACTGGCGAGAAAAAAACTGAAGGATTTTTTGGCGAGATCTCTTTACGCTTTCATTTACAGACGTATAAAATCAAATCGTTTCTTTTGGGATTGTTAAAAAGAGTTCCGTTACTGGATTCCCGCTTTCGCGGGAATGACAAAGAAAAAATAAACGACAAAGAAGAGATAAAAGAAAAAAAACCCACCGCCGAGTTTGATATTTCTAATTTAGGGATTCATCACTATATTGGCTTTCTTTTCCTTCTTATTTTTTTGGGTTTTTTAGGGGCTGGTCTTTATAATAAATTTTTCTTAAAAGTTGAACGTCCGTTGGCTTATCCTTTGACTTTAACTCGCGGCGGTCGGGTGCTTTCTTTTCAAGGTCGATTAACTGATTCTTTAGGCAACCCCATTACAACTTCAACGAACGTACAATTTAAACTTTATAATGTTTCAACCGGTGGAACACCTTTGTATACGGCCGGGCCTTGTTCAATCGTACCCGATCAAGATGGGATCTTTTCGGTGTTAATTGGCTCGCAGTGTGGTGCCGAAATTCCTCATTCTGTCTTTACTGAAAATCCCAACGTCTATTTGGGAGTGACAGTTGGCGCTGATTCTGAGATGACTCCCCGCCAACCAATTGCCAACGTTGGTTATGCGATAAACGCCGAAACTCTGCAAGGCTTTCCACCAGGAACAAGTACCAGCAACATCCCTTTTATCAATCAAGATGGTGATTTGCTAATTGCTGTTGCTTCACCTGGTATCCGTTCAACCTTTACCTCGGCCGACTTCACTCTCTCAAGCGCCAGAACAGCCATTATCCAATCAGCAGGAACCGGGGATGTGGTTTTGCAAGCAACTGAGTCGGGAGCATTAAAATTTAGAACAGGCGGAACAACCGATGCTTTCAATCAAATGGTAATTAATAATAACGGTAATATTGGCATTGGAGTAAACAATCCAGCATATAAATTAGATGTTCAAGGAGGAGATATTAATGTATCTGGTAACTTAAGAACAGGAGGAACAGTTAGAATTGATTCTTCTGGAAATTTATCTAATATTGAAACCATTTCCTCTACTTACTTGACAACTGGTGCCTCTTTTGTCAATGTAGCAGGTGCTTCTACTGTCTTTCAAATGAATGGAACAACGGTCATTGATACTTCAAGAAACGTTGTTAATGTTGGCAACATCACTGGTTCTGGTGTTTTAACTTTAGGTGCTAATCCTGCTACTTCAGGACAGATAAGACTCCCCAATAACGTTTGGATTACAGCAAGAAACGCTGACAACACTGGTGATGTTAATATGATACAAATTAACAGTTCTAATTTGGTTGCCTTTGGTGCTAATTTGGCTGCTTTTACTTTAGGAGGAGATGTTACTGGAAATAATCGAACTATTAGTGGTTTAGGTCAGTTAACTGTTGATAATATAAGATTAGATGGTAACACCATTGACTCAACTTCTGGTGGATTAACCGTTGCGGTACCAACCAATCAAACCTTAACTCTTTCTGCTCCTGGTGCTGGTCATATTATTTTATCTTCTGATGATGGTAATGTAGGGATTGGGACGAATTCCCCATCACAAAAACTCTCAATTGCTGGTACTTTTGGCATACTGGAGGGTGGCACATCACCAACATATTACACCATCTTTCAAGGGGGTGATCAGACAGGAAATATCACATATACTCTACCAACATCAATTGTGGCTGATGGATTTTTAAAGACTGATGGTTCAGGGGTTTTAAGTTGGACAACTGATATATCAGCAAATTCTTTGAAATGGAATGCCTTAACTCACCCTGATGGGAATTTAAATTTGAATCACTCAACCTACACCACTACTTTTAACACAGGCGTAACCACAGAAAACTTCTTTACCATCAATGCCAATTCTTTAACCTCTGGTAAAGGACTGTATCTTTCCTCTACCGCAACAGGATTAACTGGTAATTTGGCTGAGTTTGTTTTGTCTGGAAGTAACTCAGGTAATACCGGTAATGTGGTAAGAATTGCCCAAACGGGAACTTCATCGGCTGCTGTACCTTTGATGATCACCAACTTAGGCACAGGACTCTCTTTTAGAGTCAACGATGAAACAGGTGATAATGATTCAACACCTTTTGTCATTGATGCTTCTGGGAATGTGGGGATTGGGACGACGGGGCCAGAACAGAGACTTCACGTTGTAGGAAATCTTTTAACTACAGGCGGTTTATACTCTTATGGCGGTTCTTTTTCTACCCAAAACATAATTAATTATGAATATGATGGTTTGTTTGCAGCGGATAAAAGATGGACGGTTACTCTTGAGGGTTTTGATTCGTCAGCTAATATGTTTGACGCCCGACCAGAAACCTGGGTTAGTTGCTCTACCCTTCCTTGTAGTGTTGAAATTAATTTTGGAGGAGTTCAGCATTATTGGTATGCTTTTTCCTTATCTTATCTTTGGGGAACTGACTATGCTGGTTCAAGTTCTTTTTTAATTGAAAAATTTGTAGATTCCACTTCTCCTTATGATTGTGCCGACGCCAGTTGGAGCACAGTGGCTAATGTAACTGGATTTAGTGGTTATAGATATATGACTACGAGCAATTTAGGAAGTTATATCTGCCGTTTTAAGATTACATTTAATAACATTGTTGGTTCTCAAGGAAGAATTGATTTAGGAGAAATTGCTGCTTATAGATTTTACTATAACAACGAAGGTCCATTGGTAAAAAGGTATGGAGATACTTTATATGGTGGTCTTAACTTTGCTGGGGTTACAAATGATATCACCACACCAGGTACAGAGCATTTAGCTCTAATGCCCGGCGGCAACGTCGGCATCGGGACGACGGCGCCTGAAAATTCAGTAGGATGGAATAGAGTATTAGATGTTTACGGTAATTCTCATAGTAGAATAATTACAAGAACAAATAGTATAAGAACTGCGTTTACTTCTCATAATAGCGGATATTATGGTGCTCCCGCTGGGGGAATAATAGGGACAGAAACATCCCATTCGCTTTCATTCATAACTGGTGGGAGCTCAAGAGTTACTATCGATTCAGCAGGCAACGTCGGCATTGGGACGACGGGACCAAACTACAAGTTAGATGTAGCAAACGGTGCCATTGTATCAAATTATCCCCTTGGTCATCCCTGGGGTATTGGAATTAGAATTAATAATGCATGGACAGGAGGATGGGTCAGACAATTTGCCTTTTTCTCCAATGCAGGAACGCAAATGGCTGCATTTCTAGCTGAAGGAGCTGGAGATACTATTTCAAGAGTTGCTATTGGACAAGGACTTAATTCTGCTGGAGTTGAAGGAACTTCTTGGATAAATATAAATCCAACTACCGGTAACGTCGGCATCGGGACGACCTCTCCATCTTCCAAACTCCACGTTGTTGGCGAATGTGTGGTTGGGGATACTCTTTTGCCAATTAAACGCCGAAGAAAACGCCGCCAAGGTGAAGATGATAAGGAAGATGAATTTGAAGACTTGCTTGTCCCCATCAAAGATGTTAAAGAAAAAGATCTGGTGGCTTCTTTTGATGAACAAAAAGAAGAAATCACTTATCGGCCGATTAAGGCACTTATGTATAAAGGTATCCAAAAAATATTCCGGGTGACCACCGAGGATGGTCGAAAAATTGAAACAACCGAAAATCATCCTTATCTTACCGAAAACAAAGGCTGGCTTAAGGTCTGTCAACTTAAAGTTGGGATGAGGATTGCCGTACCTGAGAAAAAAACTCAAAAAACTGTCTATGCTTTTGTTGATGCTTCCAATCTAATGTATGCGGCCAAACGGGTTGGCTGGAAGATGGACTATGAAAAACTGGCTTCTTATCTTCGCTATCGCTTTGGTGTCAGTCGCCTACTTTTCTATGGCGGGGTTGATCAACAAAATAAAAAACAGCTTAACTTCTACCGCAAACTTAAGGAATTTGGTTATGAACTGAAGCTTATTCCGGTTAAAAGATTTTTCAGTGGTGAGAAAAAAGCCGATGTTGACTCGCTTCTTACTTTTGAGGCGATGAAATACGCCGCCTATTACGACAAAGCCATCTTTATTACCGGCGATGAGGATTATTACCAGATGTTTAAATATCTTTTTAAGCAAAAAGAGGTTATCCTTTTATCTCACAAACATAATACAGCTATTAAATTAAAACAACTCTTTAAACCGCGCTTTACTGACCTTGGAGAATTAAAAGAAACTTTACAACTAAAAGCAAATGAGGATAAAAAAATGGGACGAACCCGTTTGTCGTATTCGTCCCGAGGTCTTATGGGTAAAGTATACCAAAAATCGCCTGACTTGTCAAGAGGTAAAATTAAGTTTGTCGCCATTGCCTCAATTGAGGAGGTTGGAAGAAAAGAGGTTTTTGATATTGAGGTTGAGGGAACTCATAACTTTGTTGGCAACGACATTATCGCCCACAATACCTATATCCAAAGCACGGCAACAACCGCCAATATCAAAGGCCTTGAGATTGTCCAATCAGGCGCGGTTTCTGGTACAGGTTACGGTCTTTATGTCTCAAAAACTGGCGCCTCAACCACCAATGTCGGAGGCTACTTCTCCGCTTCTGGAGGAACAAATAACTATGGTTTAATTGTTGAAAATGGCTCAGTGGGAATTGGAACAACTTCTCCTTCATCCTTCAAACTTCAGGTTGATGGTAGTGTTGGACCAAATGTTGATAATACCTACAACTTAGGTTCACCTTCTCTTAAATGGGCAAATATTTACGTTTCAAATATTTACCTTTCAGGCTTTAATCCTGGCTCAGTTATTTTTGCCGGCTCAAGCGGCCAACTTTCCCAAAACAACAGTCAGTTTTTTTGGGATAATAATAATGCGCGGTTAGGAATTGGGACAACCACTCCTGCGGCTAAACTCGATGTTAATGGTACTTTAAGTGTTAGAAGTTATGCTACTGTCTCGGCTTCCCTATCGGTTGGCACATTTGACGCACCAGCGGGTCCTGGTCATGCTCTTTTTTCTGGAAAAGTTGGGATTGGAACGCATGAGATAGATAAAAATATTGGTGATAAACAACCTCAATTGATTGTTAAAGGAAATGTTTTTGGTGGTGCTTTTATTGATGAAGAAAGTGGATATATCTACGGTCTTGACCCTGCAGGTAACACTTTACCTAATGGCAATTCTCTTTTCATTGCCAATGGGGCAATTTTAGCCGCTAACGTTGGCAACGTCGGGATTGGCACAACCAATCCCGATAATAATCGTCTTCGTATTGTGGGAACAACCAATGATAATACTGCTTTTGGGTTAAGAGTAGATAATTTAGAAGGGACAGGGTTAATAGTAGTAAGAAATGACGGCAACGTGGGTATTGGAACAACTAATCCTCAAAGCAGACTCCACGTCTCAGTTCCCTCAGGCACAACTCAACTTGCTGCTCAAATTCAAAACCTTCAAAACGACCCTGGTGCTCATGGACTTTTAATAAATACCACCAATACCTCAACCAGTACTTATGCCTTAGATGTCCAGTCAGGAGGAACAAGTAGGTTGTATGTTAGAGCAGACGGCAACGTCGGGATTGGGACGACGGAGCCATTCTCAAGATTGGGTGTTGTTGGTGGATTAATCTATACCGGAGATGCCAACACAAGATTTGGTGCGCAAATTTCAGGAGATGATGAAGGAAGAGGTGTTTTTGGCTCTAATCTTTATATTGGAAGCGATGGACAATTTAGAACCTTCGGATCGCATGCTTCATATGGATATTCAGCAATGGATGCAAGATGGGGTGAGTTAAGATTTTACACCCAAGGCGAAGGTACAACTCAAGATGCAATAGTTACTCCAACACCACGAATGATAATAGATACAAACGGCAACGTCGGGATTGGGACGACGGCACCAGGACGTAAATTGCAAGTCGCAGGGACAATTTATGGTTCTGGTTCAGATGCTTCTTGGACAACATCTAATTGGGCTAAACGTATAGAATTGGCAACTGGGGGAGTTATCCAATGGTTAAAAGGCGCAGGAACGATATCTCGAGGAATTGGTTTAACAACAGATAATAAATTCTACTTTATTAGGAGCACTGCTGATGATAGTTCTGCAGCGGCTACATATGATATGGTCATTGATGGAGGCGGCAACGTCGGCATTGGGACGACGAGTCCGGGGTATAAGTTGGATGTTGCTGGACCAATTAATTTGAACAAGGGATTATCTGGGATAGCAATGTATGTCAACGGCTCAGAAGCGCTTTGGTACAACGGCACGTATTTTAGTTGGGGCTATGGAGGCACGGCAAACTTCTTCGCGGATAGCGTCGGTATTGGGACGACGGGGCCTTCATACAAACTTCATGTTATGGGAGATATTTATGCAGACGGAGGTTGGTTGAGAACAAGTGGTTCTGCGGGTTGGTATAGCGAATCATACGGTGGCGGTTGGTATATGATTGACAATACCTGGATAAGAACTTATAGTTCAAAAAGCGTATGGACAGGTGGTGGTTTATTAGGAAGCCAAGCTGGATTAACAATTGGCTATGGAGGTGTCGCGCCACCTTCAGGCGGAGCAATAATTTCCGGCAACGTCGGGATTGGGACGATGAGTCCGGGAGCGAGGTTAGATGTAGCAGGAACTACTTACCTTGGCACGGGACAAACGACCTGGGGTTGGTGGAATGAATCTATTCGATTTACAAATACAAGTAATGCGGCTATTACCTTTCCTGCAGGCGGTTTGCTATTTGGTCTACACAGCGACAGACACTTCTATTGGGCAAATACTATCAATGATACATATACTATGATTTTAAGCAATGCAGGCAATCTATATCTTGGATCGAATACTTTTATTGCAGGATCAACCGGAAATAGCTATTTTAACGCTGGCAGAGTCGGAATGGGAGCAACAACATTTGACATTCGTACTCGTCTAAAAGTTACTTCACCAGTTGGAGGAATATATGAAGATTGGCCAAGTGTATGGGGTGGTGGCATAGCTACCTGGGATATTGTGGGCGCATCTACTTATTTTACTGCATATATTACTCGATCAGATGCTTCAATTAAAAAAGACATTAAACCCTTAAACAACAACCAAAATATCCTTGATAAAATTCTTGCTTTAAATCCTGTTTCTTACTATTGGAAAGATGAAAGAATTGATAAAGACAAACACTTTGGTTTTATTGCTCAAGAAGTTGAAGAGGTTATACCCGAAATTGTCAAAACAGATGTGGAAGGAAAAAAAAGCCTAAACTACAATGAGTTGATTCCTTTCTTAGTAAAAGCCATTCAACAACAACAACTCCAACTTAATTCCAACACCACCCGTCTTTCTTCTTTGGAAGAAGACTTAAACCTTACTTCAACCGGTGACTTGGAAATTAAACGAACGAATGGAAATGAAGAGTATGTGTATGATGGAATCCTTAATTTAGAAAATCAAATATCAAATATCAAAAATCAAAATTACATATTAAAAATTAAAAATGAAATAAATGAAACAGTAGACAGAATCGGTACTTTTGCGGAAATGGTGGCGGCAAAAATCAAAGTTGGGCTTTTGGAGGCAGAATCCGCAATCGTCAATAACATCTTGGTGGTAAAAAACATTGTTGCTGAGAATATTCAAAGTTTAACGTTGAACGTTGAACGTTTAACTACTTCTCAAAAAATCACCTCACCAGTTATAGAAACTAAAAATATAGAATTCAAAAATCAAAATCCAAAAATCAAAATAACAGATCAAAAGGCAAAATTAGAAATTGTTGATAGCCAAAACCAACCCATCGCTCAATTTCAAACAGACGAGAAAAAAACAGTTTTGACTGGTGAAGTCGAGGTTGTCTCTTCTCAAGAAAAAGGAAAACTCGCTCAAATTATCTTAAAAAATTTAGAAGGAAAAACTGCCGTCACCATCGATGCTTCTGGTAACGCAAGCTTCAGCGGCACTCTCTTTGCTCAAAACATCATAAGCAACCAAGGCAACCTAAATAACCTAACCGTCAATCAAGATGCCTCAATCTCAGGCAAACTTATCGCCAAAGAAGTTGAGGCCGAAAACATCAACGAAATCCAACGACTTTTGGCTGAAATTAAAAATCAACCGCTTCCTGATTTAAACAACCAAACCAATCTCAGCACTACCGCTAACCTAAGCAACCTAACCGTCACCAACCAAACTAATCTTTACAACGTCTCAGTCTCAGGCTCGCTTCTGATCGGCCAAACCCTTTTGGAAAACAACTCAATCCTCGCTTTAGCCTCAGAACTAAAACTTTCTTCATTAGAAAAAATCACCCTTTTTGACGGTGCAGTTAATATCGCCAAAGACGGAACTATTACCACCAAAGGCACTCTTATTGCCCAAGGTGGAATAAAAACAAAGAGGATTATCCTCCCTGAGGATAATCCTCAATTAACCATCGAAAACTCTAAAGGTGATGTTCTTGCCTCAATCGATGCTTCAGGCTCAGCTTATTTCAAAAACATCGCTTTGGAAAAATTTACCCCCGCCACCCCAGAAGCCGCTTTAATCGCCGCACCCGAAAACTTTGCTAAAAACGGCATCTTTGCTCCAGCCATTGAAGCTTCAGCTTCTGCCGCTGGTGTTGCCATCATCCCCAAAAACTCCCAAGAAGTCGTCATCTACTCATCATCAGCCAAACCAACCTCTCTAATCTACCTCACACCAAAAACCCACCAACCCCTCTCTTTATCGATTCTTGAGAAAAAAGAAGGTTATTTCCGCGTCATTCGGCGTGAACTTTTAGATCAAGATATTAGTTTTGACTGGTTAATTATAAATTAGTATACTTAAGTTACCCAATTCACCTAAGCAACCTAAATCACCTATGTCCCTACCAAAATACAAATACCTTATCACCTATCGCTTGGCCGAAATTATTTTTGATTTAGTCGATCAATTCGTCCTAAAATACCTAAGTCGCTTAGGTAACTTAAGAAAAAAACCTGCTTTGCCAACTTCCTCTCAAGATGCGGCCAACTTTATTCTTACTCTCTGTCATCAACTTTCTTATCTTTTAGCTCGCCAAATAAAAGTCACTGAAGAAAAGTTTATTACTACCGGCGGCTACACCGAAAATCTCTATTGCAAGCGCCTTGAACAACGTAGGCTACCTAAGTCACTTAGGAGCTTCACCTTGATGGAAATTCTGATTATCATTGCTCTTATCGCTCTTTTAGCCATTGCCGCCTTTGTCCTTTTAAACCCCAAAAAACAAATCGAAAAAGCCTGGGACTCAAAACGCAAACACGAACTTACCCAACTTAAAAAAGTTTTAGAAGATTGGTACAACGATAAAAACTGCTATCCAAAACCTGAAGAAATTTGTTACGACAGTCTTGCCCCAAACAATACCTGTCATATCTGTGGTACTCATCCAAATTCTCCTTCTTTATCTCCTTATCTTTCCACTCTTTTTTGCGACCCCCAATCGCCAACAAAAAACTATCTTTATCAAGTCGACAACGCTCTCTGCCCCCAATGGTACCGAGTCTATGCTGATCTATCTTTAAGTGATTATACCGTAAACGATAAAACAACCGAAGAAGTCGGATGTCAAAGTCAAAGCTGTGGGCCAGCACCAAATTATGGTTATGACTATGGTATCTCAAGTCCCAATATTGACTTGGAGAAAGCCGCCTCTTTTTACTATTGTGCCACAACCGGCTGTAATGCCTGCGGACCACCACCAAGTCAATATGAAGACTGTTTGAGTATTCCTCTTGATCAGTTTTGTAATAGGGTAAGAATAATTATTCCAGCAGTCATTTGCAAAAAACCAGCCTGTCCTTGTAGTTCCTATTAGTTAAAAATTTAATCTAAATTTTGATAAAATAAAAATTTATGGAAAAAACTTTCAACAAACTCAACCTTTTTCTTTTATCTTTGGTTATTTTTCTTTTTCCTTTTTTCTTTTTACCAATAACTCAGGAATTTTTCCTTACCAACAAACTCTATTTACTAAGCTTTGTAGGTTTGTTTTTAGTTTTAATTTCAACCATAAAACTTGCTTTTACCAAAAAAATTACCTGGCAAAAAGGCTTATTTGACAATCTTTTAGTTCTTTTTTTATTGACCTTAGCAATTTCTATTGTTTTATCTTCTCCCAACAAAACCCAAGCGATTTTAAATCCCAATTTTGGCTTTCTGACTTTTTTTTCCCTGACGGTTTTGTATTTTTATTTATCACGAATCAACGCTAATACGAGAGCGAATTTACACCAATTGGTTTTGCTCCTTTCTGGCGTTCTTCTTTCTCTTTTTACCATTATTTTTTTCTTTAAGCCTTTAAAAAATATCTCTTTACCCCAAAATCTTGCTTTTCTAAAAAACCCTTCCTTTACCCCAGTTGGCAGTCAACTAGATTTAGCCATTTTACTCGGATTTTTTGCAATTATAGCAATTACACAAATTGTACAAATTATAAAAATTGTACAAATTGCAAAACAAGAAAAAACGCAGGAAACCACGCCGAAAAATAAGTACTTGATACTTACTACTTTCTACTTCCTACTAATCTTATCGGCTTTGTCTCTTACCCTCTACTCTCTTTTCAAACCAATTCCTTCTAATTTCAACCAGTCTCCATCAATCTCAAATCCACTGCCACCCTTCCGTCTTTCCTGGTATGCCGCGGTTGAGATTTTAAAAAATCCTTTCACGGCTTTATTTGGTGTGGGTGTAGATAATTTTTCTTCAATCTTTACGCGCGTAAAAGATATTCTCTATAATCAATCCCCTCTTTGGCAAATTTATTCATTCAATTATTCACGTTCGGCAATTTTACATCTTTTTACGGAAACTGGGATTTTAGGCTTTTTAGGTTTTTCTCTTATAGTCTTTTACGCAATAAAACTATCTTTAAAAGAAAAGAAGTTATTGGTTATTGGTTATTGGTTATTGGTTATTGGTTTTTTTCCGCCATCATTAATAACTTGGTTTTTGCTATTTTTAACCCTAGCCAATATCTCTTCTAATAACCAATCACTAATAACAAATAACAACAACTCCCACAAAATTGATCTTTCCAATCTTTTTCCTATTTATTTTGGGATAATTATTTTTTCTCTAATTTTTATTGGTGGTATTGGTTATCTTTTGGGTCGCTCTTATGCGGCAGAAATTTATTTTAAAAAAGCTTTAGATGGGATTGCTAAAAACGATGCTAAACAAGCTTATGATAATATGCGTCAAGCAATAATTTTAAATCCCTTTATTGAACGTTATCGAATAAATTTTTCCCAGTTAAATTTAATTTTAGCCAATAACATCACCCAAAAAGCCGGAAAACCCCAAGACAAAGATCAAAAACCATATGAGCTTACCGAACAGGACCGTCAAAATATCAGTCAAGCCATTCAAACAGCAATTTCTGAGGCCAAAGCGGCTGTATCTTTAAATTCGCAAAAAGCTATTAATTGGGAAAATCTGGCTGAAATCTATCGTCAAATCATCAATCTTGCCCAAGGAGCTGATATTTGGACGATTTCTTCTTATCAACGAGCTCTTGTTGCTGATCCCCAAAATCCAGTTTATCGATTAAATTTAGGGGGGGTGTATTACTCTTTGGGTAATTTTGAGGAAGCAGTCAAAATCTTTGAGCAAGCAGTTATCCTAAAACCCGACTGGCCAAACACCTACTACAATTTAGCTTGGGCAAACTTCCAAAAACAAAACTATCAAGCAGCGGTTTCGGCGATGGAAAATGTAATTAAACTTTTAGATCCCCAAAAAGACAAAGCTGACTACGATAAAGCCCAAAAAGAACTAGAAGAGTTTAAAAAGAAATTGCCAAAAGAAGAAAAGCAAGCCACCCAAGAAGCGGTAACCCAACCACGCTTAACTTTACCCAGCCCTATCCCAACCGGCCAGCCAAGAATCGAATTACCAAAAGAAGCTAGCCCTGAAGCGCAATAATGAGGATTATCCCCTTTGAGGATAATCCTTACTTCAAAAAATTTAATGGATTTAAAAGTTGTCCTCCTTGTCTTATTTCAAAATGAAGATGAGTCCCTGTCGATCTACCAGTTGACCCCATTACACCAATTACCTGCCTCTGAGAAACCGCCTGACCTCTCTCAACATTATATCGCGAAAGATGAGCGTATAAAGTCTGATAGCCATTGTTGTGATCAATAACCACATGACAACCATACCCCCAAGACAAACAATCAGCAAAAATCACTGTTCCTGAATCAGCGGCTAAAATAGGAGGAGCTGAGGGGTTGGCAATATCCAACGCCATATGGTACCAAACTGGGTATTGAGTGATTGATCCCGAAGTTGGCCAGATAAAATTGGAGCTTCCCCGCGCTCCTGCTTGAATTTGAGCCACAAAAGAAGAAGTTACTGGCACTGGTTTTTCTACTACTTTTCCTCCGGGCACAAAAAGATACTGACCAACTGCCAAAGTAAAGTTATCCAAATCCAAAAAGTCGTTCATGGGAAAGTTAACAATGTTTTGGGCAGAAACACCATATTTTTTGGCAATGGAATAAATGTTTTCTCCCGCCACCACCTTATGAACTACCCCTTCTTCTGGAGGAATTTTTAAAACTTGACCGGGTTTTATCAGATCACTTTTTAAATTATTCGACCATTTGATACTATCAACTGAAATACCAAACTTTGAGGCGATTGATGCCAAAGTCTCCCCATCCTTTACTTCGTAATCAACAATCTCAGGCTTGGCCGATACCGAAGTCAAAACCGAGCTTTCGTAAGGATTGTAACTTATAATAGAAGGGGGACTGCTGGTTTTCTCTTCAAAAACAAAAGGATTGTTTTCAGCAATAATCGGTCCCCCAATCAAAGCGGTAAAAATTAAAAAAATAAATGAGGTGTTTAAAAAAGAAGTGGTGTACTTACCTCTTTTTACAATCAAAAAAGTTACAATTAAATCTTTTCCTTTTTCAAAATTTTTACCAAAAAAAATTGCTTTATTAATTAAATACTTCTCAAAAAAAACCAAAAAGTCTTTAAGCTCGAAAAAAACCGTCATTAATTTATTATACTAAATTCTATCACCAGTTTACCAATCCTTACTCAATCAACCAAAAACTCTATTTTTAAACGGCCGCATTCAAGATAGAATTTTCAACTCACCATCGCTTCAACTATCCTTTCAATCGCTACCTCAAACGCTGCCTCTTTTAAAGGAATTTTTTTATCAATCGACTTTTTCCAAATTGCTTCAAATGCCTTATTCATCATTAGCTCAAGCTTATTATTAACCTCCTCCTCACTCCAATAATAACCGGCTTTATTTTGAACCCATTCAAGATAAGAAACTATAACTCCACCCGCATTGGCCAAAACATCAGGAACAATCATAACCCCTTTTTTAGTTAGATATTCATAAGCCTCCTCAGTCACCGGACCATTGGCCATCTCAACGATCACTTTTGCCTTGATGTTTTTCATATTTTTTTCATTAATGACATTTTCCAAAGCCGCCGGCACTAAAATGTCTACTGGAAGTTGTAAAAGCTCTTCATTGGTGATAGTTTTTCCACCTTTTGCATCACAAACTCCACCAACACAATAACACCCAGCCAACACCCCCTTCTTTTTTTTACACTCCATAACCAGGGGAATATCCAAAGCTTCCAAATTATCATTTTTTGGCTTAATAATTGCCCCTTTTGAATCGGAAACCGCCACCACTTTAAAACCCTCATCTGAAGCAATTTTGGCAAAATAATAACCCACATTACCAAAGCCTTGAACGGCTACAGTCAAAGATGACGAGGAAAAATTTTCCCCACCCAATTTTTCAAGCAACGCTTTTAAAACAACCACTCCACCTCTCCCTGTTGCCTCAGTTCGACCAAGACTACCACCCATTGATATTGGTTTGCCAGTAAAGGTCCCCGGTGATTTTTTACCTTTCATTTTCTGATACTCATCAAGCATCCAACTCATAATAGTTGGGTTAGTGTTAACATCAGGTGCTGGTACATCAATATCTTCACCAATAAAATGAGCAATTTTTTTCACATATTCCCGAGAAAGTCTTTCCAGCTCTTGTGAAGAAAGCTTTTTGGGATCAACTGCCACCCCTCCTTTTCCTCCCCCATAAGGCAAACCCGCCACCGCACATTTGATTGTCATTAATTTAGCCAAAGCCTGAACTTCCTCACGACAAGTCTCTGGGTGAAAACGAATTCCGCCTTTATAAGGACCCAAAACACTATTGTGTTGGATTCGCCAACCTTTAAAAACTTTAACCTGCCCATCATCCATCTTTACCGGAAAACTAAACTCATAAACCATTTCCGGCTCAATCAACCTTTCAATCATCTCAGTCTTCAAACCAATGTTTTTGGCTGTTTTTTTTATTAATGCTTGAGCCGATTCAAGCATTTTTTTGCCTTGATTTTCCATAAGTATAAGTATCAAGGATTAAGCAGTAATTATTAAGTAAACTTACTACTTTAAACTTTTAATTAAACTTTTAATTAAACTATTAATCAAATTTGAAATTCTCAAGCCATCTTTCAACTTCCAAAGCTGCAGAAACACCCATCCCAGCTGCCGTTGCTGCTTGTCTGTAAACATAATCAACACAATCACCTGCTGCAAAAACTCCCGAAACTGAAGTGGCCATCTGATAATTAAAATCAAATTTATTAACAATTTCTTCTAATTTTAAATTTTGCATTGTCATTTTGAGATCTAAATTTTGAATTTTGAATTTTTGTTTTAAAATCTCCATCGCTAAACGAGCGGTGGTAATCACATATCCCTTTTCATCCATCTCAACTTGCCCCACAAAAATCTCCGTATCCGGTTTATGACCGATGGCAACAAACAAACCATTGATTTCTAATATTTTAAACGAAGATAAATTTTGACCGTCATTAAACCTAATCTTTACCGCTTCTACCTTTTCTTTTCCTATAACTTCCGCAATTTCAGCATTCCAGATCACCTCAATCTTTTTATTGGCAAAAACTCGCTCTTGCATAATCTTTGAGGCACGAAAACTATGACGGCGGTGAATGATATAAACTTTTTTGGCAAACTTGGTTAAAGTCAAAGCCTCCTCCATCGCCGTATCTCCTCCACCAACCACAGCCACCACTTTATCTTTGAAAAAAAATCCATCACAAGTAGCACAAGCCGAAACTCCTTTTCCTCGAAGTTCTTGCTCACCGGGGACATTAAGCCATAAAGCTTTAGCTCCAGTTGCTATAATCAAAGATTTAGTTGTATAACTTTTTTCAGCCGTAAAAATTTCTTTTTTTGAACTAGAAAGAATGGCTTTTGTTATATTTTGATCGATTATTTTTGCCCCAAATTTCTCTGCTTGTTTTCTCATTTTTTCAATTAACTCTCCCCCCAAGATTGACTGATACCCAGGAAAATTCTCAACTTCAGAAGTCAAAGTCAACTGCCCACCCGGTGGTGATCCGGCAAAAACCAAAGGCGAAAGAGAGGCTCTTGCCAAATAAATTGCTGCTGAAAGTCCGGCTGGTCCCCCACCGATAATGACTACGTTTTCCATAGATCAACTAACACCTAACACCTAACTTCTAACATCTAACTTCTAACTTCTAACATCAAATACCTTAATAAAACGTGTAACGTGTAGCGTATAACGTGTAACGTGTAATAATTAAAAAAACATTTTAACAACCTTTACACTACTTTTTATCCAACGTTTACACTTTATTATTTTTTTAATGTTTAATGTTTAACTATTTTTTCCGATTTATCCGAATTCTTCCGAATTTTTCCGAATTCTTCTGATTTATCTGATTTATTCGACTTCTTTGCTTTTTCTCTTTTATAAACTAATCGCCCTCTCCATTATTTTTTTTACTTCTTCAGTCTTTTCTTTTGGGACAATGCGACAAATATCAGATATCAAAATTTCTTTCGACAACCCATCAATTGCTTTTTTTATCGCGTTAATCTGTTGCAAAATTTCATCACATGAACGATTGTTTTTTACCATTTTCTCAATTCCCCGAAGCTGACCAACAATCCGATTGATTCTTAGCCTTAAGTCTTGATTTTTAACTTCTTTATCTTGAGATTGGTTTTCAAAATTATAAGATAAGGTTTGAGTTTTCAATTTTGATTTTCCAATTTTTCTCATATACTATATGGGAGTATAGAGTATATTAAAATATTTGTCAAGCAGATTTTAAAAAAATTATAAACTTCTTTAATAAAAATAAAATTAAGTGGTTTTTTGTTAAATTAATTTTTTGGCATCTTTAAAATGTTATAGTGTTAGAAGTTAGTTGTTAGGTGTTAGATGAACGAATGTTGTTATAATTTGCTTATGCACAAATACTTTGGGGTTTTTATCTTAACCTTAAAAGAATATTTCGCTTATAGATTAAATTTTTTAATCTGGCGTCTTCGTGTTTTTATTGGTTTTTTGGTTCCTTTTTTTCTTTGGTTAACCGTCACCAAACAAGTTAAAAACTTTGCCGGATATGAAGAAAAATCAATAATTTCTTATTTCTTTTTTTCCCATCTTTTTTCCTACTTTATTTTAGGCACAAGAACGGTCGATATTGCCGGCCAAATCCAAAATGGTGAAATTATAAACCTCCTTTTAAAACCGATGTCTTTTTTTCGTTATTATTTTTTTCGTGATTTGGCCGATAAAATCTTAAATTTGTTACTTTCTTTTTTTGAAATTTATCTTTTTTTTAAAATTTTTTCTATTCCCTTTCCCTCAAGCAATTTTCAATTTCTCCCTTTCTTTTTTCTTTTTTTAACTTTAGGTCTTTTTTTAAATTTCTATCTTAGTCTTTTAATTTCTTTTTGGGGTTTTTGGTCAACCGAAATTTGGGCGCCAAGATTTATCTTTTTTATTTTAATTTCAATTCTTTCCGGTAGTTTTTTTCCCCTTGATGTTTTACCAAAAAAAATTTTTTTCCTAATTCTTCTTACTCCTTTTCCTTATCTTTTTTTTCTACCGGTAAAGATGATTTCTTCGCCGCAAACTTTGATTAATAAAATTGATTTTAACTTAATTTTTTTTATGGTAAGTTTTTGGTTAATTGTCTTTTTTTTTCTTGCCCGTTTTTTTTGGCAACAAGGTTTAAAGAGTTTTTCTTTTTGGGGAAAATAAGATGTTTAAAAAAATTAAACGCAATTTAAAGATTTTTCTTTTATTTAGCTATCATTCTTTAAAAACAAGCAGTCAAAGCCGCCAAGGAATAGTTTTTTTCACCCTGGGCAAAGTTTTACGTTTTCTTCTTCTTTTTGGGATCATATTTCTTGTTTTTTCCAAAACCAAAATTATCGCTGGTTGGTCATTAAAACAGGTAATAATTTTGTATCTTACTTTCAACTTTATTGACACCTTTTCTCAACTTTTATACCGTGAAGTCTATCGTTTTCGACCTTTGGTTGTTTCTGGTAATTTAGATTTAATTTTAGTAAAACCCTATCATCCATTTTTAAAAGTTTTATTAGGTGGCGTTGATCTTTTAGATTTTTTACTTCTTATTCCTTATTCTTCTCTTCTTATTTTTTTTATCCTTCAAGAAAATGTTTCTTTTTTTTCACTTTTTTGGTACTTGATTTTAGTAGCCAATGGTTTAATTATCTCAACTGCTTTCCATATCTTTGTTTTAGCTTTAGGCCTGTTAACTACCGAGGTTGACAACACCATTATGATTTATCGGGATCTTTTAAACTTAGGCCGTTTTCCCATTGAAATTTATCAACAAATAATTAGCTTCATCTTTACTTTTATCATTCCCATTGGCGTGATGATTACTTTTCCAGTCAAAGCTTTATTTCACTTTTTAAACTTAAAAAACATCGTTTTTTCTTTTTTTATCAGTTTTTTCTTGTTATCATTGTCAATTAAGTTTTGGCAACTTGGTCTTAAAAAATATCAATCGGCGGGAGGATGATAAAAAATTAAACGTTCAACATTAAACATTAAACATTAAAAAAATAATAAAGTGTAAACGTTGGATAAAAAGTAGTGTAAAGGTTGTTAAAATGTTTTTTTAATTATTACACGTTACACGTTATACGCTACACGTTACACGTTTTATTAAGGTATTTGATGTTAGAAGTTAGAAGTTAGATGTTAGAAGTTAGGTGTTAGATGATTACTGTTAAAAACCTTACCAAAATCTACAAAGTTTATCGAAAAACCGGCAGTTTATTGACCGATATTTTTTTTCGCAAGTATGAAGATATCTTGGCTCTTGATCGAGTTTCTTTTGAAATCGGTGAAAACGAATTGGTTGGTTTTATCGGTCCCAATGGCGCGGGAAAAACCACCACTTTAAAAATTTTATCTGGGATCTTATATCCAACATCAGGAAAAGTGTCAGTTTTGGGCTTTTTTCCCTTTGAGAAAAAAGAAGAATTTTTAAAACAAATCTCTTTTGTGATGGGACAGCGCAATCAACTTATCTGGGATTTACCAGCTGTTGATACCTTTTTTTTAAACAAAGAAATTTATGAAATCGACGATCTCCAATTTAAAAAAACTCTTGAAAAACTAACCACTATTTTTTCGGTTGAAAAATTAATTCAAAAACCGGTAAAAATGCTTTCTTTGGGTGAGCGGATGAAAATGGAATTTATTGCCGCTCTTCTTCATCAACCAAAGATTGTTTTTTTAGATGAGCCAACCATTGGCTTGGATATTTTTTCTCAAGAGGCTATCCGCAATTTTATTAAAAACTATCAGAAGGAGTTTAAAGCAACTATTATCTTAACCAGTCATTATCTTGAGGATGTTAAACGATTAGCCAAGCGCTTAATTATCATCAACCAAGGAAAAATTCTATATGACGGCAATCTTTCTTCAATTTTACAAAAATTTTCCCATATTAAATATGTAACTTTGATTTTGGAGAAAGAAATTAAAAAGGATACTTTATTGAAAATTGGACAGTTGGTCAGCTTTCAATTTCCCAAAGTGGTTTTGCAAATTAAAAAAAAAGATCTACCTGCAGTTATCGCTTATATCAATCAGAAAATCCCCTATCTTGATTTGGTTATTGAAGATGAGAAAATAGAAGCCGTTATTAAAAATCTTTTTGAAAATCATAAAGATTAAACAATAACTCTTTTAGATAAAAGATGGCTTTTTTTAACTTTAGTTTAAAAAATTAGATTATTATCAAAACTTTTTAATTTTAACCCTATTGGCAATTGATAAAAAAACATTATAAAATTTATCTATGAACCAGTCTACAATCATTTTTAAACCAAAAACTTTAGTTCTAATTGTTGTTCTTCTTTTAATTCTTTTCTTTATTTTAGGTGTCCGCTATGGCCAAAAAGTTGAAAAAGCCAATAAGGTGATTGATTTTCTTGTTTCAATCACCCCAACCCCAAAACCAACAAAGACTCCAACTCCAACTCCTTTAATTTTTGAAGAATACAAAAGTAAACGTTGGGGTCTTAGATTTAGATATCCCAAAAACCTTGAGATTAAAGAAGCCACAAACACCCCAGAAATTCTAATTGCTCCAAAAGAAGCAAGTAAATAAAAATTAACCAAATTTTTAACTGAAAAAATAACACTTACAAAATTAAATTTTAATGATTATCCCTGAATTTATATGTATTTAAATTTATTTTTTTTAACGTTTAAGTAGATGTTAGGTGTTAGATGATTTTTAAAGTTACACGTTATACCTTATAAGATAATTTTCCCCTTGCATTTAAAATAAAAGTTTGTATAAAATAAATTTATGTACCTTGGTCCTTTTTATTTTGACACCAAAGAACTTTTTTTAATTTTGGCCTCAATTATCCTAAGTTTAGCCATTTACTTTGGTTGGAGTCTTTGGTGGTTTGATAAAAGAGCGCTTTTGACTATTACAATTTTAATGCTTATCACCAAAGGGCTTTTGCCCTCAATTCACAACGAAGCTTTTTTTATATTAGCAATTGTAACCATTTTTTTAACTTTGTATCTGCCGATTTTTCAGGTAGTTCTTTTTTATTTTTTATCGTTTTTATTTTTCCGATTGTTGAAAGTCATTTAATTTTCATTTGACAAAACAAAGATTGGTTTTATATACTTAATAATGATCCTCCGAAAGCGAGAAACTTGAAAACTTTTTCTTGACACAGTTTAAAATGAGGGTAACCCTCCGATGAGGGGGGAATGAGGTGACTTCTTTGATGACTTTGGTCATCAAAGGGCATCTTCCCATTTTCTTTTGGAGAAAAAGTTCAAAGAATCGCTTTATGGAGGATCATTAAAATTTTTATCAAATTACTTCTTAGAACTTAAGCTTTTAAGTTATTCAAGAATAAACAGGTTGTTATAAAAAAATGTTTATTCCTCTAAAAAATCAAACATTAAACCCATTTTAATGGTTATAAATTGCTATCTTTATATGAATAAAAAAAACAAAAACAATATCGAAGACTCATTAGAAAAACCATTAGATGTTTCTTCAATTATTGAAGAATACGAAGAAAAACCAATTACCCCCATCATCGAAACCCCTCAAACTGAAGAAGAAATATTAAATGAAAAATTGGCTGAAGATTTAAAAATCAGTTATCCAACAAAGGGCATTTTAGACATTACTCAAACCGGTTATGGATTTTTGCGTCAAAACTATGAGGTAACTCCTCAACGCGATGTTTATGTTTCAGTTTCCCAAATCCGTCGTTTTTGGCTGCGAAAATGCGACGAAATTGAAGGTCTTGCTCGACCCCCTAAAGAAGGTGAACGTTTTCATTCATTGCTTTTGATCAAAAAAATAAACGGTCTTGAATTAACCGAAGAACAAAGTAAAACACGAAGACAATTTGATCAACTAACCTCAATTCACCCCAACAAACAAATAAAACTAGAAACAGAACAAAATATTTTATCAACAAGAATAATCGACATTTTAGCGCCAATTGGTTTTGGTCAACGGGCTCTTATTGTTTCTCAACCAAAAGCCGGCAAAACCACTCTTTTGAAAGAAATCGCCCAAGCGATTGAAAAAAATTATCCTCAAGTTTATCTTATGGCAGTTCTTATTGGTGAGCGTCCAGAAGAGGTGACGGAAATTAAAAGATTTATTAAAGGAGAAGTGGCCGCATCTAACTTTGATCAATCACCAAGACAACAGGTAAAAGTAGCCAATATGGCGCTTGAGAGAGCAAAACGATTAGTTGAGATGAGAAAAGATGTAGTTATTCTTTTAGACTCAATTACAAGACTGGCAAGAGCCTTAAATCTTTCAACGCCAGGGACTGGTCGCAGTTTATCGGGTGGTTTTGATCCCCAAGCGTTGTATCCGGCAAAAAAATTTTTAGGGGCTGCCCGAAACTGTGAAGAAGGAGGAAGTTTAACCATTATTGGTACTGCTTTGGTTGGCACTGAATCACGAATGGATGATTTAATTTATGAGGAGTTTAAAGGAACAGGTAATATGGAACTTCATTTGGAGCGAAAGTTTGCTGAAAAAAGAATTTTTCCCGCAATTGATATTGAAAAAACCGGCACCCGTCATGAAGAGCTTTTATTTGATGAAGAAACTTTAAAAAAAGTCGCCACTTTAAGACGGATGCTTTCCCTTTTGTCACCAGAAGAAAGATTAACCGCCCTAATTGAAAAACTTTCCAAAACCAAAAACAACAAAGAGTTTTTGGAAAGTCTTAATAAAGGATAAAATGAATTTAAAAACAAAAATTAATCTTGCCTATTTTGGCTCACCTAGTTTTTCTGCCGATTTTTTGGAAAAAATCTTAACTGATTCGGATTTAAAAAAAATAATTGATGTCAAACTGGTGGTTACCCAACCTGATAAACCTGCAGGAAGAAAGCAGATTTTAACTGAAACCCCGGTAAAAAAAGTGGCAAAAAAATATGGGATTGAAATTTTTGAAATTCAGAATTTAAATCTCAAATCTCAAAATGACAATTTAAAATTAAAAATTAAAAGTTTTGATTTATGTCTTGTCTACGCCTTTTCCCAAATTATTCCCAAAGACTTAATTAATACACCAAAACTTGGCTTTTGGAACATTCATCCCTCTCTTTTACCAAAATACCGTGGTCCCTCTCCCATTGCGTATTCTTTAATTTTTGGGGAAAAAGAAACTGGGATAACAATTATTAAAATGGACGAAAAAATTGATCATGGGCCAATTATTGCTCAGGAAAAATTAAAAATTGAAAGCGATGACCGCCGCCCCGATTTGGAGAAAAAACTAACTGATTTAGGATTTAAAACCTTTAAGAGGATTATCCTCAAAGAGGATAATCCTCAAATAGTTCCCCAAAACCACACCCAAGCCACCTACACCCGTCTTTTAAAAAAAGAAGATGGTTTTCTTCCTTTATTCATTCTTAAAAAAGCCCTAAAAAATGAGTCGCTTAAGTTTGAAGAATTACCGACGATTGTAAAAGAATATTTAACCAAAAATCCTAAATTAAAAGTTCTAAATTCTAAACAAAAGGTGATTCCTGCGAAAGTAGGAATGCAAGAAAATTATATAGATTCCCGTTTTCAGGGGAATGACAACCAACTTCGAATTTCCTCAAAAATCATCTATGATTATTTTCGAGGTCTATCTCCTTGGCCAGGTATTTGGACCATACTTCCCAATGGAAAAAGATTAAAAATTATCGATATGAATTTTCACGTTACACGTTTCACGTTACACGTTACACGCGTTCAACTTGAAGGCAAAAAAGAAGTTGATTTTGAAACTTTTAATCGGGCTCACCACATATTTTGATTTCTCGATAAAGCCTTAGTCCATTCATTAAATTTTTATTACTCTAAAATTAAAAGAAATT
>Ga0197142_1000232_pt1 | contig 50603 bp, 42 predicted proteins | sample GBS60_MetaG_FD_148614 | JGI IMG/M metagenome (GOLD analysis project Ga0197142, IMG submission 148614) | Sediment microbial communities from Great Boiling Springs, Gerlach, Nevada, United States - GBS 60_MetaG | ecosystem: Environmental > Aquatic > Thermal springs > Hot (42-90C) > Sediment... | reverse complement strand
ATCATCCCGGTACCCCGGTTTCTCTTGGGCGTGATATGCATTTATATACTTCACAATTCCGGCCAGAGCATCTTGCAAACGGGCAAACGGTTGAATGTGATGCAATTCAATCCCCGCTCGTACTATTGAGTGGGCTACTTCAGGATGAATACCGACTAGGAAGGTTCTGGCGCCAAGGAGACGAATTGCTTGTGCGATCTGGATGAGCTTCGTTGCAACTTGCTTATCGATAGCCGGTACGCCGGTGACGTCAAGGATTAGCGTGTGAGCATTGAATTGGTTGATCGCCTGAAGTGCTCGTTGCTGAATTTGTTGCAGGCGATGCTCATCGATCAATCCGATCAGCGGTATGACCAGCACCTGATCTATCACCGGTATAATCGGAACACTTAACCCCAAAATAACCTCTTGCTGCTGCAACAGGGTTTCACGTAGCTGCCTTTCTTCTGTAGCCTGTTTTTCTAACGTTTGGAGCATTTCTTGCAAGACTCGAGTACGTTCTGCAATTTGCGATTCCAGTGAGGCTTTCAATGCCTGAAGTTCTTTGTTGGTTTGCTGACTTTGCTGTAAAGCCCTGGTAAGACGGGCTTGGTTTTGCCAGAGGAGTAGGATCGCAATAGCTGTTGCTAAGGCCACAAAGAGGACAATGATGGGTTTGATAGCCTCGGTATCGATAGGTTCAATAATTCGGAGGTAAAGGCCGAGCACTGCTATTGTCGTAGCCAGGATGACGGTACTGATATTCCAGAACAACAGCCATTTTTGTTCCAGGTAGGGGAGGACAATAGATGTTGTTATGACTGAGGCCAGGGTTACTGCAGGAAGTGATTCTGGCAATACGAGCACAAGCAACATTCCATACAAGCCAATGGTGACACAGAAAAAGATGACTGCACCAATAACATTTCCGCGATGGTTGAGCCTCATTGCCCATAATTCCAGGGCTAACAGAATAATAGAACCGGCTGTTGTAATGTAGAGAGGTACGAGTGAGAAAATAGTAGCGACGACTGCTTGACCAATAATTGCCGGAATTGCCGTCAGAACCGCCCAGACGAGCAGTTGATGAATCTGCTGTTTACCATGAACATCGTTGTATTGCAGGGTGTTCATACGTCGGTTGTGTATAACAGAGTCGGCGTAGAGGCTACCCTATTATAACCGAATCTTTCCTCACAGATTGTATTAACGTTGCTTCCAAAGAATCTTTTGCGTGCCCTTGTATTAATCGCATTGGATTCATTTGCTATGTGTACCTGGGGGCTATACGGGCCGCTGGCTCACATCCGGCTGTGGCAGAGTGAAGATAATCACAGTAGCTCAGATATGCATGTGTGGTTGGGTAATGAGTTCTATAAAGCTGGGCAGATTTAGTCCTCATTCCGCATACCGAGGTTGAGAAAGAGAGTGGGATGGGGAGAAATCCTGGCTGCGCCTGGTTCACATAAGGGATGAGAGTTTCGAGCATACTGGTCTTCTGATACAATGAGGAAGTGGAGTTGCTACGCTGTCACATTAGTCATATCGATTCGATCCTGAGCTATGCTGATAGGTTCGACATCGGAAGAGAGATACAACAATGATTGAACCAGTATCAACCATGCTTGATTTTGCCATCGAGTTGGCCTATCGCGCTGGCGCCCTGATTCGGGCTGGGGCCGAGCGTGATGTGAGGTATGAACCGAAACAGTACGCCGATGTAGTAACTGAGGTGGATCGGGCGAGTGAGGAGTTGATTGTTAGGGCGATCCGATCGCGCTACCCTGATCACGCGATCATTGCGGAAGAGGGAAGTGGAGCGAATACGTCGTCGTCATATACCTGGCTGATTGATCCACTCGATGGGACGCTCAATTTTCTGCACGGCTTGCCCATCTTTTGTGTTTCAATTGCGTTGCTCGTAGATCGTCAGCCATTCCTTGGGGTGGTCTACGATCCGATGCGCAATGAGCTATTTTACGCCGAGCGTGGTCGGGGGGCATTCCTTAACGGTCGCCGGTTGCGGGTTTCGCAAACAACTTCTCTGGCGCGTAGTTTGCTGAGCAGTGGTTTGCCATACGACCGCTTTGAGCAGCCTGATAACAATCTCGCCGAGTTAACGTATCTGGCAATGCTCGTGCAAGATATTCGCCGACCTGGTTCGGCGGCACTCGATCTTTGTGCGGTTGCTGCCGGTCGCACCGATGGTCACTGGGAGTTAGGTCTCAAGCCGTGGGATGTCGCCGCTGGTGGGTTGATCGCGCTAGAGGCTGGCGCGACGGTTACCGATTGGCAGGGAGGGGTTTGGCATCCACTTGATGGTGATCGCATTGTTGCTACGAATGGTCTGATTCACGCCGAGTTGTTGGCGGCACTGGCTACCGTCCGGCGACAACGTTTAGCGAAATCGTAACTGGAATTATGGCCTACTATCAACGTGAACTTGCACCTGATATACCACCGCTGAGTGCCCGTCGCCCGCTCATCAACGAGTATTTTCTCTCGGCTTACACGATGAGCATCTATACTGGCTGTGAGTTGGGTTGTCCTTACTGCGATAGCTGGGTGTTCAACGAACGACCCTTGAATGAGACGATTGTAATTCCGGTTGATCTGCCCCAAAGGCTGGGCAATGTGTTACCAACGATTGATCGTGGTGATCTGATCGCAATTAGTGCGCTGAGCGATCCGTATCAACCGGCTGAGCAGGAATATCGGATTACCCGGCAGGTGCTTCAGGTCTTTGCTGAATATCGCCAACCATGTCTGATTATGACCAAAAGTCCGCTGGTATTAGAAGATCGCTCTTTGCTTCAGCGGATGAATGAGCATAGTCTGGCGATAGTTGTGACAACCCTGCTCACCCTTGACCAACATCTGGCGACACGCCTGGAAGGTCGAGCGCCATCACCACAATTACGACTTGAGATGATCGCCGAGCTGAAACGGTCAGGGGTGCCGGTTGGGGTCGCATTGGTGCCAATAATACCCTATGTGAACGACACTAATCTCAATCTGCGTCGGGTGTTGCATGCCTGCGCGGAAGTCGGCGTAGATTTCGTCATTTGGGATTATCTGCACATCCCCAATGAACGGCATCGACATCGGATCAGCGTCCTGCTTAGTCAATTGGGGTCGTATCCACCGCGGTACTATCGAGACGTTTATCGCGATCAGGCGACGGTGAATCTCATCTACCGGCAAGAGCGTGATCGTGAGTTGTTGCAACGGTGTGACGAGCTGGGATTGGCGCCCCGTGCTCCGCATCGCCTTTTCGCCGGTAAACTCTCGCCGCGTAATGAGGTAGCTCTGTTGTTACGCCATGCCGCATTTCGTGATCGGGTGCAAGGGCGAGAGCATTTGGCTACACTCCATCGTGAACTAGCCGATGCAGTCTTTCGTGGCCGGTTCAAAGCAAGTGATCTCCGGCAAAGTCCTCTCTATCCAACGATTGGGCCACTCCTTGGGCTTTCCGCAGCGACTTGATTCGCTTGTTGGCGTAAGCGCTCGTACAATTGTTGCCGTAATTCACGCAGGCGATCTTTGTACGTCGTTGTATTGATGGGGTCCGTCCACATCACTAGCGCATCTTCTTGGTTGTCGGTATAGTAGTTGGCGCGCTGACCAACCGGACGAAAGCCATACTTGAGGTAGAGACGCTGTGCTGTCAGGTTACTGACCCGCACTTCAAGCGAGAGATATTCGGCGTGTAGTTCGTAAGCCCCGTCAATCAGCGCGTTGAGAATAAGTTCCCCAACCCCGCGTCGACGATGCGCTGGTGCAACGGCGATGGTGGTAATATGGCCGCTAGTTTCGTTAAGCCAGATACCGCCGTAGCCAACGATGGGGGTTGCGGGAGGCAACGTGGGTAGAATAAGTCCGATGCGTTGTAGCATGCGGATCAGCAGTGGATATTCAGTGTGAGGCGGTCTCCCGTTAGGTGGTTGCGACTCGGCGCGAGCGACAACATACCGACACGCTTGTCGATTGCGAATCTCGCGCCGATACGTCAGCGCCGACCAGGGTGTCATCTGACTCTGCCGCTCGATCTCCTGGACAAACGGAATATCCTCTTCACGCATTGGCTCGACGAAATAATACACTTTCTTTGCCCCGTTGCGTGAATAACGCACCGGTTTCTCCTTTGATAAGCCGGTGCGTGGCCTGTTTCAACAATGTTCCTGCACAAATTCCGCTAACCAATGCTATGGTTGTACAGGGCGGGCCGATTCGACGAAGAAAATACTCTTGTATGCACCGTCGCGCCCGAATCCTCCACCGGTTTGGAATGTGCCGGTTACTTCAACGAGCCCCCAAACAAAGCTATGATTTGGCCCGATGGTCAAGGCCGCCGATTGTTCAGGTGGAAATTGCTCGACCCAGATCGCCCCACCAATCGGTTGTGGGCTAGAACCGTCTTCTTCGGTTGAAATACCTTCGGCCAATACGTAAATCACCGAGTTCCAAAAGTAATAGGCCTGAGTCGTAATACGTTGCCCCTGATACTGTTCTGGGTTACGGAGCAGCTCGAAGAACGAGACTTTGTCTGGGCCGAGTGGTCGGTCGGTAAGCCGTTGTTCGACCCGTCGGATTCGCTCGATAGGTTCAGCGCTACTGACCGTGAGCAGGTAGCGGTAAGCTCCGCCTGGCCCATAGTTACCGTTTGCCTCAAATCGACCACGTACCCGAACAAATCCATACACCGAATCACCCGGCCGATGCAAGTGTTCGGTTACTTCGGCGGGAAATCCTTCCAGCCAGATTGGCTCACCAATCGGTTGAGCATCAAGACCGTTATCGAGTGTACTGACACCAACAGCCAATACCGATAGTGAAGGATCGCCTGGTCGCCAGACATACGCACCGTCAACAGTTACGTCACGGCCGGCATAGTCGTTTGGCGATGTCGTTAGTTGTTGAACGTACAGTGGTGTCGTAAAAGCAGAACTACGATTGGTGCAAGTAGCCAATACCAGCAGGCTGAACGTTAATATCGTCAGGAGCAGCGTGGCTCGCCAGGATGCGCGCAACATGCGAAAATCCTCTCCTTATGGCAGAATACAACGCTTTGCATACAGGGCATACCGAGTTAACTGCCAGTCCTGCTGAGGATTATAGCAGATGGTAGCAGGGTGTTCAACCTGGAACATCTTAGGCTTTTCAACGTTTTCAGTGTCCGTACTGCGGAGCATGTCTCTCCTTCGTTCCCCAAAAAGTGAAGACGGGTTGAGAATCTGTCCTTCTCGCTCACCGCTCTCCCGGCTCTGTTACGTCACCATTATCGGGTGGGGAAAGAATTTTAAAAACTCCTATCCTCCTCACCGCAGTCCCTGTGTGCGAAGTTGCTGGTCAAGCCAGGCCATTTCGTCTGGTGAAAGGGGAGGCGGAGGAGGATCGGCGCGGTAGTCGATCACGCGCTCGTAATGGGCGCGCCGATAGACCTGGCGCAGGATTGTACCGAGGTCAAGGGCGACATCCGGGTCAGGATAAACGAGTGGTACCGGCAAGACCGGCAATGGGTCGCTAAGGGCAATCGGCCAGACCTCGACCAGGGGGCGGCGATAGGCACGGCTGAGGAAGGCGTAGTAGGCCGCAGGGGGGAGGGGACGGGCGAGCTGAGGGCGAACCCCGGCGCGCAAGAGGTCGATTTCCAACAGGTGGACATTGCTGGTGAAGAGTTCCTGCCGCTTCTTTTCGTAGGCATCAGCCCCGTCAGGGCCGGGGCGTTTGTTGGCGGGGGAGAGCAATTCAATGGCGGTAATCAGGGTTTGCTGGAGCACCGAGCGAATTTCAATCCGGGCATACCGGGTGGGCACGGTGATCGAGACCGGAATGGTGAGTGGGGCCGGGGTGATTGTAGCGGTCGATGTGCCGGTATCGGTAGGCTCGTCGCGAAACACGCCGACATCGGGCACGAACACCTGGCGGGTGGGGGCAATTTCGATACTTTCGAGGGCGATGTAGGGGGTGATGAGTGCAACATAGTTTGGTCCGAGCTGTTCCTGGATAGCATCACACATTGCACTGATGATGCGTGCGTGCACATCAGGCCACAGTGCAGGTAGTTCGAGGTAGGGATCCATACCAGGGAAGGGTAGTTCCACAATCGCCTCCGTTATGGTATAAGCGTGAGAGTCTCCCTATCGTACAAACTGCATGACATTTGCTCTGCCTCTGATCTTGATTATGTGACATAATTATGCGTTATTGAAGATAAATCTCTCCTCACCGCAGTCCCTGTGTGCGAAGTTGCTGGTCAAGCCAGGCCATTTCGTCTGGTGAAAGGGGAGGCGGAGGAGGATCGGCGCGGTAGTCGATCACGCGCTCGTAATGGGCGCGCCGATAGACCTGGCGCAGGATTGTACCGAGGTCAAGGGCGACATCCGGGTCAGGATAAACGAGTGGTACCGGCAAGACCGGCAATGGGTCGCTAAGGGCAATCGGCCAGACCTCGACCAGGGGGCGGCGATAGGCACGGCTGAGGAAGGCGTAGTAGGCCGCAGGGGGGAGGGGACGGGCGAGCTGAGGGCGAACCCCGGCGCGCAAGAGGTCGATTTCCAACAGGTGGACATTGCTGGTGAAGAGTTCCTGCCGCTTCTTTTCGTAGGCATCAGCCCCGTCAGGGCCGGGGCGTTTGTTGGCGGGGGAGAGCAATTCAATGGCGGTAATCAGGGTTTGCTGGAGCACCGAGCGAATTTCAATCCGGGCATACCGGGTGGGCACGGTGATCGAGACCGGAATGGTGAGTGGGGCCGGGGTGATTGTAGCGGTCGATGTGCCGGTATCGGTAGGCTCGTCGCGAAACACGCCGACATCGGGCACGAACACCTGGCGGGTGGGGGCAATTTCGATACTTTCGAGGGCGATGTAGGGGGTGATGAGTGCAACATAGTTTGGTCCGAGCTGTTCCTGAAGGGCATCGCGCATTGCAGCAATCAATGCTGCGTGCACATCAGGCCACAGTGCAGGTAGTTCGAGGTAGGGATCCATACCAGGGAAGGGTAGTTCCATCATGACCTCCAGGAGAATGGTTATCAGCATGATACCATACGATGAAGATAGAGGAGGTACCCTTCACTGAGCGCATCTCCGCTCCGAACATCCTCATTTTCAGTAATTGGCCGTCCGGTCTCCCCTTCCTCTCCTAAACGGGGATAGGAAGGGGTTTGGGGAGAAAGTGAGAGAGGATAAAAGTTTCCTGTATGTGATCTTATTCACTATTGGCAAGAGTCTTGACATGTGGTACATCGATCAGTATGATGATGATTACCTGAATGGATAAACAATCATCCATTGTTACAATATTTATCTGCATATCGTCGGTCATATATTAACTCCGACGTCGTGCACATTAACAACTACATAGGAGGCTACCGTGACAGAGTTACTCTGGGCCGTCATCGCCCTACTGGTAGGGCTGGTCGGCGGTGCAGGCATAGGCATCTGGTGGGCGAACAATGGGGTAAGCTCACTGGTCCAACGTAAAGCTGCAGAAGCTCGCCTGCTGATCGAAGAGGCACGCTCGCAGCAAAAAGAAATTCTCCTGCAAGCCAAAGATGAAGCATTACGCATCAGAAATGAAGCTGAAGCTGAATTGCGTGAATCGCGACAGAGCTTGCAAAAACAGGAAGAACGTCTGCAACGTAAAGAGGAAAATATCGATCGGAAATTGGAAGGGATCGAGCGTCGTGAGCGGTTAATCCAGCAGCGTGAGCGACAGATTGAACAATTGACGCAGGAAGCTGAACGGCTACGGCGTCAGCAAGCGCAGGAACTAGAACGAATCTCACAACTATCGCGTGAGGAAGCTCGTTCGATCATCCTGGCCGAAGTTGAGCGCGAAACACGCGAAGATGCCGCTCGGCGCATCCGTGAACTCGAACAGCAAACAAAAGAAGAGGCCGATAAGATTGCCCGAAAAATCATCGGACTGGCAATTCAACGCTGTGCGAGTGATTACGTTGCAGAAATGACCGTCTCAACGGTGAATCTGCCGAGTGAAGAACTGAAAGGGCGCATCATTGGCCGTGAAGGGCGCAATATTCGTGCTTTTGAGCAGATCACCGGTGTTGATATTATTGTTGATGATACCCCTGAAGCAGTGACGCTCTCGTGTCACGATCCGGTACGTCGGGAAGTGGCCCGGGTGGCACTGTTGAAGTTATTAAAGGATGGTCGTATCCATCCATCACGTATTGAGGAGGTGGTACACAAGACACAACTCGAGATCGAGCAGATTATGCGCGAAGAGGGTGAGCGTGTAGCCTACGAAGCGAACGTACAGGGTTTACACCCTGACCTTATCAAGCTGCTCGGTCGTTTGAAATATCGTACTAGCTACGGACAAAATGTCTTGCAACATTCGCTCGAATGTGCTTTGCTTGCAGCCCATATGGCTGCCGAATTAGGCGCCAATATCAATGTTGCCAAGACGGCTGCCTTACTCCACGATATTGGTAAAGCAGTTGATCACGAGGTACAAGGGCCACATGCCCTAATCGGCGCTGAAATTGCTCGTCGACTCGGTCGCTCGGCGGCTATCGTTCATGCTATTGCGGCGCATCACTACGATGAAGAACCACAGACGGTTGAAGCATTTCTGGTGATCGCTGCGGACGCAATTTCTGGCGCCCGTCCGGGTGCTCGTCGTGAGACGCTTGACCTCTATATCAAGCGATTAGAAGCGCTTGAAACTGTCGCAACGTCGTTCCCTGGTGTCCAACGCGCATTCGCGGTCCAGGCTGGTCGTGAAGTGCGGGTGATGGTACAGCCAGATCAGATAGATGATCTGGCCAGTATTCATCTGGCTCGCAACGTTGCCAGGAAGATCGAGGAAAGCTTACAGTATCCTGGTCAGATCAAGGTTACGATTATCCGTGAAACCCGTGCCGTTGATTACGCACGGTAATAGATTGGGCCAGATGATTTCCAAATTGGTAATCATTTGGCCTGCAAATCACGATAGCGTGTGGTACAATAAGAGCACGCTTTCGGTCATCGGCTTATAGGGTTCTTGTACACAAGGAGGCTGCGCCGGTATGAACCTGGCAACTCCGCCCGATGATACGAGTCGTCGTCTATCTATACGTCACCAACAGGAGGAAGCTATGAGCAACGCCCAGCCGCTAGAGCGGGCTGTCGGCGAAGGTAGCGCCGCCCCCGCTCGTCAGCAGCGCAGTGCCGAGGTCCTGAAGGTCTCGACCCGCTCGCGGCCGAGTGCCGTTGCCGGCGCGATTGCCGGTGTTATGCGCGAGAATGGTTCGGCCGAAGTGCAGTCGATTGGCGCTGGCGCGACGAATCAGGCTATTAAAGCTGTTGCTATCGCTCGCGCATATCTGAGTGAGGAGGGGATCGATATCGTCTGTATTCCGTCATTTATCGATGTGTCAATTGACGACGAAGAGCGCACCGCTATTCGTCTCCTCATCGAACGCCGGTAGTCTCCTGTGTGGCTCCGTCGTTGCTCGTAAGGCATCTCCCTAGGGAGATGCCTTTGCTGTTTTCAGACACGGCCGCTCGGAGATTGTTATAGCGTTTTTTTTGCATGCGAAACCGACTGGCACCCGATTCCGGTGCGCTCATGGGCCTGTACTCTGAAAAATGTTAGTCCTTTGCTTCGGAGAGACTGCCACGAATTGCCAGCAAGGGTGTCAGGGCGACCGATCCTGCCCATCCCTCTACGGCATGTCATCGTCGTGGGGTCGTTTGTGTCATCTGTCGTTATACGATCAGATTTCAGCTCACCAATCCTGCGGTACAATGGTGCTCGCAACGATGTGATACTATCTCGTAGATGATTCGTATGCTCATAAACAACTCGCGGATCATCAGATTTGTGTGTCGGTCAGTTGCGAACAGATAGCAGTTGGATTTGATACTGATTGCAGGTTTTCTCAATGGATGAAATTGCACGCTTCTTGCGCTCTTACCCGCCCTTTGACCGTCTTCCTGATCAGGTGGTCTCGCAGATTGCCAGCGAATTGCAGATTGAGTTTGTCCGGGCCGGTCAGACCATTTTGACTCGTGGAGGGAAGCCTTCTGAGTTTTTGTACATTGTGTGTAAAGGTTCGGTCGATTTACTACGTGGTGAAGATCAAGTTGTTGATACGCTTGGTCCTGGCGAGGCATTCGGGCATCCCTCACTGATCCGCGGTCAGCCACCGCTGGTAACTGTGCGTGCGCATACCGATACGCTGCTCTATTTGTTGCCCGGTGCAATTTTTCACCGTCTACGTGCGGAACATCCTCAGTTTGCCGCTTTTTTTGCTGCTTCGGTGATCGAGCGGCTCGGTTATGCTCTTCAGTCGCGGCAGTCAGAATCTAATCCGGCGCTGTTTCAAACCCGGCTCCGTGATCTGATTGCACGACCGCCGGTATCGATTAGCGCCGATGCTACTGTTGGCGATGCTGCCCGACTGATGCGTGCGGAACGCATTTCGTCGTTGATTGTTGACCAGGTTCCGATTGGAATTATCACCGACCGCGATCTGCGTAATCGGGTGTTAGCCGAAGGGTTGCCAGATACAACACCGGTACGACAAGTCATGAGTGCGCCAGCAACCACCATTTCGGCTGATGCTTTAGCCTTCGAGGGCTTGCTGCTAATGCTTGAACGTGGGATTCATCACCTGCCGCTGGTTGATGGTGATCAGGTTGTGGGGGTGATTACCCACACCGACATTTTACGCAGACAGAGCAATAGCCCACTGTTTTTACCGCGACTGTTACAACGAGCGACATCACTGGCCGATCTCCGTCGATATACCGATCAGGTAGCCGAGGCCGTGGGTACGTTAATGGCGGCAGGGGCACGGGTAAGCGATATTGGTCGTGTGGTGGCCGTTGCTCACGACGCTTTGTTACAACGGTTGCTGCGCGATGCCGAGGCTCAGCTTGGGCCGCCACCAGTACCTTATGCCTGGCTGGTGCTTGGTTCAGAGGGACGTTATGAACAGACCCTCCGCACCGATCAAGATAATGCCCTAGTGTATGACGATTCGGCGTCATCAGAAGATGTCTCTTATTTCGAGAAACTAGCCGAATTGGTGGTCGGCTGGCTGGTAGAATGTGGCTTCCCGCGTTGTCCTGGTAACATTATGGCGACCAATCCTGAGTGGCGACAGCCGTTATCGGTCTGGCAACGCTACTTCCGCCGCTGGATCGAAGTTCCTGATGAAGAGGCTCTGTTGCGGATCGCCATCTTTTTTGACTACCGGCAGGTGTACGGACAGCTACCCGCAGAGCCAGTGTTACGCACAATTACGCAGCATGCGGCTGAACATCGCATCTTCATGGCGCGATTGGCCCGTGCGGCGTTGCGTCAACTGGCGCCACTGACCTTCTTTCGTCAGGTTGCCCTCGAACGTCGCGGTGAACAGCGCGATCTGCTTGATCTCAAACTTCGTGGAACAGCAATGGTTGTTGATCTGGCGCGTCTTTTTGCGCTCGAAGCGCATAGTAACGAGACAAACACGATTGCGCGTTTGCGGGCGGCAAAAACTGCTGGTGTTCTTAGCCATGAAGACGCCGATAATTTGATCAGTGCGTTTGAGTTACTCTCCAGTCTGCGCTTACATCATCAGCAAAAACAGATTGCTCTCGGTCTACCACCAGATAATCTGGTCAACTTTCATCAATTAGGGCCGCGTGAACGTCGTGAAGTGAAGGAGTCGTTGCAGGCGATTGCCTCTGTTCAGCGTGGAGTTGCGCTCATGTTTCAAACTGATCGGCTGGCGTAGAGGTGGCTATGGCATTTTGGTCACGTTTTTTTCAGCGGATTCCGCCCGCCGATTTTGTCCGTGCGTATCAGGCGTTTCCTGAGCCTGACCCAAAATTGCCGTGGCGTGAGGTTCCTTACACGGTGATCGATGTGGAAACGACCGGACTTGATCCCCGGCATGACGCGCTGATCGCGATTGGTGCGGTGAATGTTGAGAACGGTCGCGTGTTGTTGAAGCAGACGTGGTATTCGCTGATCCGGCCTCCTTCCGACCGTGAACCAAGTGTAGAAAGTATTCGGATCCATCACATAACTCCTGAAGAGCTACGGCATGCGCCGCCGCCCGCAGAGGTTTTGGCCGAGTTGTTACAGCGGATTGCCGGGCGCGTGTTAGTGGTCCACGTAGCGCAAGTTGACGTGCGCTTTATCAATGCAGCCTTAAAGCCATTCGGCGGTCGGCTCCGCCGCCCAATTCTGGATACGGCCCGGCTGGCTTTAACCCTGCACTTAAATGCACGCTGGTCGGGTGAACAGCCGCACGATATGCCTGATCCGGCGATTGAACTGCGTGCGCTAGCGACAGCACTCGGTTTGCCGGTGTATGCGCAACACAATGCGCTTAACGATGCAGTGACGACGGCGCAGCTCTTTATTGCGCAGGCCACCATACTGGCCGATCAGGGCCGGAATAATCTGGCCGGTTTGATCCGAGCAGGTGGAGTATGATGCGTAGAGGCTATAACGGACTGTATTTCTAACCAAGGCGCAGTATGGTCGATTGACCGACAGCGGAAATGGAGATGACTTTACCGACAGTCGGGTAAAAGTGGGATTCTATGACGACCGAAATTGTGTTTGTTCTTTGTGTCTTACTGAGTCTGATCGTACTCTTTGTTATTGATCGAATTCGGATCGATCTGGTTGCAATCCTGGGCTTACTTGCACTCATGTTTGGCGGCATCCTGACTCCATCCGAAGCAGTGGCAGGATTCGGTGACACGACGGTCGTGTTAATAGCGTCGTTGATGATTGTGGGCGATGGACTATTTCAAACCGGTGTTGCAGCATGGATTGGGAATAAACTCGGTCAAATTGCCGGACGGAGTGAGCCACGGATTCTCGTGATATTGATGACTGCGGTTGCCGTACTCTCAGCGTTTATCAGCTCAACTGGCACGGTAGCTATTATGCTGCCGGTAGCTGTCAGTCTGGCGCAGCGGGCCGGGATCAGCCCTTCGCGCTTACTATTACCCCTCGCATATGCCGCTCTCATTGGTGGGATGCTAACATTGATTGGTACGCCACCGAATTTGATCGCCGCTGAGGCGCTGACGGCTGCTGGCAGACCGCCACTCGGTTTTTTTAGCTTTACGCCAGTTGGTCTGACCGTGTTGTTAACGGTCACTCTGACGCTGGTGGTATTGCGACACTGGCTTTTGCCGGTGCGCGCAATCACTGTTACCGATGATAAAAGGGCGCCAACATTAGCTGAATTGGCAGCAGAATATCGTCTGACGAAAGGGCTTGCGCAGGTACGAGTGGCGGCTGACTCACCGCTAGCTGGTCAGACATTGGCTGAAACTCGACTTCACAGCCGTTATGGGATTACTGTCGTTGGTATCCGACGCTGGCCTGAATCGCGATCGGAACCCGGTTTGCCAAGAGCCGTGACTGCGGCAACTCGTATTCTAGCGGGTGATCTCCTTGATGTGGTTGGTGAGAGAGAAGCGCTGGAATTATTTTGTCGTCAAGAGCGAGCAGTTATTCAGTCACTGTCGTCGCAGTTACCGTTTGGCCCTGATCTCCACGTGATAGAAGTTGCACTAACTCCGCGATCACGGTTTGAAGGACAGACGATTGCAACTGCCGAATTACGCCAACTTTTTGGAGTGACGGTGTTAGGTGTACGTCGTTTGGGGCAACCATTCAGTGGTAATCCGGTGCACGAACCCTTACGTTTTGGTGATACGCTGTTAGTGGCGGGCGCTCCGGCACAATTGGAAGCAATTGTTCGTAGCCAGCAGACATTTAGTGATCTGGTGATTGTTGCTTTTCCCCGTGACATGGCGGTGAGTGACCAACCGTTTAATCGGCGAGCGTGGTTAGCGATTGCGATCATGAGCTTGATGTTGGCAACGATGGTAACCGGCTGGTTCCCAATCGTGACGATTGCGTTGACTGCTGCGGTGGCAATGGTACTCGGAGGATGTGTCTCGCTGAAAGATGTCTACCAACGTTTGAACTGGGAGAGTCTGGTGCTCATTGCAGCAATGCTGCCAATGGCAACAGCACTCACGAAAACTGGCGGTGCGACTTTAATAGCTGAACAGTTGGTCGCTGCATTAGGAAATTTCTCGCCACTCGTTATACTGGCTGGTATCTTTATTGCGACCAGTGTGCTAAGCCAGTTTATCTCGAATACTGCTACAGCCGTGCTTATTATGCCGATAGCGCTCGGTGTTTCCGAGCAACTCGGTCTAGCGCCAGAGCCATTATTGATCACAGCCGCAATTGCTGCTTCGACTGCGTTTGCTACGCCGGTTGCTTCACCGGTCAATACATTGGTGTTAGCTCCGGGTGCATATCGGTTTATCGACTATGTGCGTGCCGGGGTTCCACTCCAGTTGTTGGTATTAGTGGTATGTCTTGGGCTGGTACCGATCCTGTTCCCATGGTAGTACGATATTGGTCCGTCGAACGCGAAAGTGATACTACGCGGGATCAGGTTTCATTCGTAATCTTATGCCCCATCCTGTACGACTGTCAAGAGGTGGTCTGCTCCAGCTCTCTGTTACTGTACAGGTGAAGACGACGGTACGCCTTGTGTTGTCGGGTATTTGCACTTATACCACAATCCTTTCTGTGAAAACTGCGTCTTGTTCGACAACTCTGGTGCACCAACCGGAAAGCGTGTAAGCGGTGCGACGGTTGCTGCATACGGTTGGCAGGATAATACCCGGTTCGTCGGGACTAGTTTTGGATGCGAGCGGGTCGCACACTTCCCTTGAGCTGCTAGAGCCACACTGCAGCAGTCCATAACACTCTCGCCCCGTTTAGGTAGATCATCGTTCCAGCCAAAATCATTTGCCTGTGCAGCCTGTGGCTAATTCCATCCAAACGTATGCGTTAACGCGAGGAAGGCAGCGGACGGATAAGATCGGCGTGACCAGCGTTTGGCGGAATAATGTTCATCGTAACAGGATTAGTATGAGAGACTTGGGGCGCGGCGCCGCATCGCCCCTACTATCGGCGCTTGAAGGTGGTCTCGAGGCTTGTGATATGACGCTTTCCGGTGCTCGTCTACCTGTCAAGAGGGCGACATTCGATGTCCCTCATCTCCTGAAACAGTTTTTTCGGATAGGCTATTATCCTTTAGGTGAATTAGTAGGTACTAGCAACGATCTCGGCCTCCATCGTCAGCACTGATACTGTGATTCGCAAGTCGCTTTCGTATCCGGCTGAACGTTTTTACCATATACTGGCCATCTGCCAGGCTCGGAAAGAAAGTACGTCCAGCGGATCTGTTTCTGTCGCTATCGCAATGCCCAGACTATCAGGATGAACAGGGTAAATGCGGCTCGTAATTGAACGTCGATTATTCGCAAAGACCTCAATGACCGAGGCATCGAGAAAGATATGCAACGCCAGTGGTTCATCTTTGTTCAGGGTAAGGGGTGCGTGATGAGCATCACGCCAGACATCACCAATCAGACTTGATCGACGGCGGTCAAGTGTCAGAGTTGCAGTCTGACGGTCGTAACGCAACACGGTCGCTTCACTCCCATCAGGGTTAGCACGAAGCAATATGCTACACGTTCCGCGTTGCGGTGGATGTAGTGTTAGCTCTATCTCAAGCTGTGTCCCTTGAACCGGCATCCACTGTAATTCATTCGGCATAACCCGGTGTGGAGGAACTTGCACTTCACGTTGACGTAGTTGCTGAATTTCACTGACAGGTAAGGTGACCACATGACCGTCATTAGTGAACCGTACTTCGCGTGGCAAGGTCATAACGCCTGCCCAACCTGCCTCTAGTACAGCTTCCTCGCGTCGTCCTTCCATTATCCAGCCAAACATGATCCGCCGACCATCGCGAATTTGCATCGTTTGCGGAGCATAGAAGTGAGCGTCTCCATAATCCAATTTGTGCGTGGTGTGTGGCGTAAAGCAACCATTGTGGTAATGGCCAATCATTGCGATAGTATAATAAGGCCGCTGATCCCAGACAGAACAGATGAGCACCTGCTGGTTACTGAGCATAAAAAAGTCTGGACACTCCCAGAACAGACCTGTCCAGATCGGGTGAAACTGGGTTGCATCACCAATGAGCAAGGGTCCACCATACTCCCAATGACGTAAATCAGGTGAACGGTAGAGGAGAACGGCACCACCTTGACCGCGAATTCCAGAACCGATTAGCATATGCCAGAGGCCATGTTCGTACCAGACGGTATGGTCACGAAAACCAAGCAAGTCGAGATTCGGCGGTGGAGTAGAAATAATCGGTGTTGACCACTGTTGCCAGGTCTGTAGTCCGTCATAACTGACAGCCAGACATGGTTTTTGCTCGTCTGGAAGGCGAAATCCGGTGTAGATCAGTGTTGGTGTACCGTGATCATCAATAGCACAACCAGACCAGCACCCATCAGCGTCGGCTCCGCCTGGCGTTGGGGTAAGAGCGAGCGGTTGGTGCTGCCAATGCACCAAATCGTGACTGGTGGCGTGGCCCCAGTGAATCTGGCGATGGTACGCTCCGGCAGGGTTATATTGATAGAATAGATGAAAGGTATCTCCCCACTGGATCAACCCGTTTGGGTCATTCATCCAGTTTGCCGGTGGGAGAAAATGGTAGCGCGGACGTTGCGGGTCTGCCGTCATAGAGATTTCTCTCATCGTATGGGTACGCTTAACCCTTCACTGAGCCAGCCATCAGACCGCGCACAAAGAAACGCTGAAGTGAGAAAAAGACAATCAGCGGCACGATCATTGAGATAAACGCCCCAGAAGTGAGTAAATGCCATTCCTGACCGAACTGCCCGAGTAAACCTAACAGACGCTGGGTAACGACCTGTACTCGTGGTTCGGCGCCAAGAAAGACTAATGCCACCAGAAGATCATTCCAGGTCCAGAGAAACTGGAAAATAGCAAAACTGGCCAGGGCTGGCGTAGAAAGTGGCAGGATTAGGCGGGTAAAGATGGTAAAGTGAGTTGCGCCGTCGAGAAATGCTGACTCGAAAAGATCACGTGGAATGGTGCTGATATAATTGTAAAGGAGATAGACAGCTAATGGCAGACCGAAACCGGTGTGGGCCAGCCAGACACCGAGATACGTACCGCCGAGTTGTAGTGCTACGTAGTCGCGCAGGATTGGAACGAGTGAGATCTGTAGTGGGACGACCAGCATTGCTACGACGAGGATAAACAACGCTCGCCGACCAGGAAAATCGATCCAGGCAAAGCCATAGGCGGCAAAGGCTGCAATCAAGATAGGGATGATTGTTGATGGCAATGCCACAGTCAGGGTGTTAATGAGCGCCACATCCATGCCGACTCGGCTACTTCCGGTTGGTGATGATCGTCCAGGAATTGGTAAACCTAAAACAGTGCGATAGTTGTCGAGGGTAAAGCGTGCCTTATCGGGATTGGTGACTACTGTCCACCAGCCGCTCGTCTTCACATCATCGGCCGGGCGGAACGAACTTACTAACAAGCCAACCGTTGGCGTGATCCAGAAGAGGGTGATGATGATCATCACGACATATACCACGAAGGTGCCAAAGCGAAACCGTCGGCGCCGACGTGGTGCTGCCAGAGTGGTAGTCGTCATCGGAAGGCCTCCGTTTGCTTACCAAACTGCCGCAGGTTATAGTACATCACTGGCAACACCGCGAGCAGCAAAATGATCGCAATTGCTGCTGCACGACCATTATGTACCTGACGGAACAGTTGTACGAATTGCACGTTGGCAATGACCTGAGTGCCGAAATTTCCTCCGGTCATCGACTGTACAATATCAAAGATCTTCAGGGTAAAGAGAATAATCGTTGTCGTCACCGTAATCAGTGTTCCCTGGATCGATGGCAAGATAATGTTACGAAAAATCTGGAACTCGTTTGCCCCGTCGATCCGTCCTGCTTCGAGCAAATCCGAAGGAATCCCTTTGATTGCCGCAGAAATAATAACCATTGAATAACCAGTTTGGAGCCACACCATAATGATGACCAGAAAGAAATTGTTCCAGGGCTGTAAGAGGAGCCATCCTTGTGACTCAAAACCTAATGCGGTAATGATACCGTTTAATAATCCGATCTGGGTCGATCCAGTTGGGCGATATTCGTAGATAAATTTCCAGATCACCGATGCCCCAACTCCGGAAATGACCATCGGCATAAAGATCAGCGCTTTACAGATCGTCTCGAAGACCGGATGTGTCCTATCGACGAGGACAGCAATCAGGAGACCAAAACCGACACTCATGCCGGTACCAAATATCATCCAGAAGATGAAGTTATTACGATACGATTGCAACATCTCCTGGCTTGTAAAGGCATAAATATAATTGTCGAGCCCGACAAAATTGATTCCACGTGCATCGTACAGGCTGGCGATAAACGACCGAATTGTCGGTAATACTAGATACCAGGTCAGAATAGCCATTGCCGGCCCAACAAAAACAAAGGGGATTAGACGTCTGCGCCAGGTCGGTGAAAGTTGTTCGATCAGGTAGTTCGAGAGGGTGAAGAGCGCTAATACGCCACCAACACCCCACAGAATAGCGATGATGGCTGTCATCCACTGGGGGATTTGGGTGTCGCGCAGGAAGATAAAGACCTGGTATAAGACAATGAAGGTAACTGCTGGGACAAAGAGCGAAACTAACAGCCGACCAAGCGTGGTTGAGAGAAAGACGCCAATGCCGCCTGTCTCTGGCAACCGGTCTATTTCACGAGTGGGGCGCATGAAAAGTCCTCCTTTGCGTGGTCATATCACCGCGCTACACACCAATACGGGAGGGAAATGGCGGGTAGCAATCTACCCGCCATTGTGTAATGAAGATGGCTACTGGTTGCGTGCTGCATCAATCTCGGCTAAAACCGTGTCGAGATCACGGTTGCCACTGGCCCAATCGGTCACACCTTTCCAGAAGGCAGCGTTAACTGCTGCAGGCATAGCATCTGAGGCGTCGAAGCGGGCAGCCTGCGCAGCAAGAATTGCTTCAGCAACTTGCCGCTCAATCGAGGTTGGATAGAGACTCAGGTTCTGATCCTTGTGTGGAAAGACCCCACCACCGAGCTTAATCCAGGGATCCGCTGCAGCACCAGTAGCCATAAACTCCAGGAATTTGCGAACTTCTGGGCGGTCGCGATCCTTCAATACGACGAAGACATCGCCACCTACTTCGAGCGCCGGAGTGACGTTTGGATCAATCGGTGGCATCACGAATAGCCCGACTTTGTTGTCAAGATCGGCCTTCACCGAATCCTGGAAGAAGTTGGTAACAAAGCTACCTTGCAAATGTAGCCAGCAGTTCGGTGGTTCAGTGAAGAGGAAAGTCGCTGCATCACCGAAATTGGTCAGGACAATCGATTGACGACCACCATAGACATTGCCATCGGTGAACCAGGTTTCACCCAGGATTTCAAAGGCACGCTTGACTTCCGGCGAGCTGAAGGGCAATTCACCGGAAATCCAGCGATCATAGGCCGCAGTTGTCTGGGTTCGCAGCATAATGTTTTCAATCCAGTCGGTACCTTTCCAGCCGGTTGCGGCGCCTGACTCAATTCCTTCGCACCAAGGCGTATGACCGTTCGCTTTCATTTTCTCGGTCAATGCTTTTAATTCATCCCAGGTTGTTGGTACCGTGTAGCCAGCCGCTTCAAAAGCCGGTTTGTTGTACCAGATGAAGCCTTTCGCATTCACACGATGGAAAACGCCATAGGGTGTACCACCGAAGGTCGCTAATTCCTTCCAGAATGGTGCGTAGTTCTTATCAATCTGGGCAATTATCTCTGGCCAGAGTGGAACCAGGTTGCCTTCGGCGGCCAGACGAGCTGCACCACCAGGTTGGGGGAAACCAGCGATGTCTGGTGGATCGCCGGCCTGTACACGCACGACAATTTGGGTGTCGAAGTCATTGACACCGGTATATACCACATCGATATCGGGATTTGCTGCCTCAAAGACCTTGATAACCTCTTCAAAGGCATCAGCTTCACCACCACCGAATGCACCGAGAATGGTAACGCGCTTTTTTTCACCACCAGTAGTCTGATTCGTGGTACCGCTGCCGGTTGGCTGTGTAGTTGTGCCTCCACCACAAGCAGCCAGGATAAGGCTAACCAAAACCATCAAAGCGATCAAAAGACTCAAGCGTGAACGGGACATGGTGTCTTCTCCTTCCATTGGATAGTAATCGGCTTTGACCATCGTCTTACAAGTGATTGCTGCAGAAGTGCCTCCTTTCATCGTAGGGTTGCCAGCAATGCCGGGCAACAAACGGCAGTTATATCGAAGCCCGTTCGATCAACGGGCAGGGGATGTAATGCTGAATCGGCGGGAGGTTTTCACCTGTCGGAAGAGATTGGAGTAATTCGACAGCCCGTCGTCCCATCTCGTAGTGGGGTAATACGACAGTGGTTAACGGTGGATAGAGCTGAGCCGCGATCAGCTCAAGATTGTCGAAGCCCACAACTGCTACGTCTTGCGGAATACGTAATCCCATCCGTTTAATGGCATCGTAGGCGCCCATTGCCATTTTGTCGTTGAAACAGAAGATCGCGGTTGGGCGATCGGTATATTCAAGTAACTCACGGGTAACGGTAAAGGCATCTCGTGCATTAGAATGACAGCTTCGCACCAGTGTTGGGTCGAAGGGTAAACCATAATTGGCAAGTGCACGCCGATACCCCTCCAGGCGACCGAAGAGGGCTGGCATTGGGATGATTTCATTAACGAAGGCAATACGGCGATGACCACGCCGGATCAGGGCTTCTGTTGCAGTGTACCCTCCCTGCACTTCGTCGGGAATGATTGCCGGTAAAGAGCGGTCAGCAACGAAACAATTCACCAATACCGTCGATACGAGCTTCAGGTCGGCTGGCGGTGTCACTTCGTGGTGATACATCGTTGCGTAAATCAAGCCCTCAACCCGTCGTTCAAGCATAAATTGAAGGGCTGTTTGTTCAATGTCACTACGGCCGCTGGTGTTAACGACCAACAACATCTGTCGATTGGCCCATGCTGCTTCTTGCGCACCTAAGATCATGCGTACAGCGTATGGAGAGGTAACAACTTCGTCAGATATTAACCCTAATGTCTGCGAATGGCGGGTGCGCAGACTGCGGGCCATAGCGTTGGGTCGCCAGCCGAGCGCGTGAATCGCCGCCCAGACCCGGTCGCGCGTCTCCTGACTGATGGCTACGCTTGTGACATTATTGACCACAAACGATACTGTTGTTTGCGAAACACCAGCCAGTCGCGCAACATCGTGCATTGACGGCGGGCGATTACGTTTTGGATGAGGTTGGTCGCTCATTGACCGTATCTTTAGCTAAAACGAATTACTAATTTGTTTTAACGGTAGCATGAGTTTAAGCATTTGTCAAGCGTATGTAAAATGATAGTGCGGCTTTTCAACGTTCTTGCCCTACTCGACAGTGAGGAAAAAGAAGAGTGAGCGGGAGCGTTGGCTTTCCAACCGGTTCACAGCGCATGCAGGTGCGCATGGCTCCCCGATCCGACAGTAATGTGCGGCCAGACGTGCGTCGTTGCATGTCATAGCGACGGTAGGGGCGGGTTCCAGATGTGAACCGTACAACGCAGGCCAGAGACCCACGCACCCAAGTGTTTGTGTGGATCGTGGGGTGTCGTGAGGTACGTAACGTTCATCGGTGTCACTTCGTTTTTGAATCATTTGGTCATTGAATGAAATCCAAAGTTGAAACTGCCAAAAACCCTACGGATTTCCGATCAGGATCGTCCTGTGCGCCTAGAACCATCGCGGAGATACGGTTCGTGAACCGCACCTACATCATCGTCAGATAGCGGTTTGTCGCAGGATTACGCCGCAGATTTGTATTTCTAGGATGTGACCATTTCGGGCGTCGAGTGGCGTTACGCTGGTCATTCGGCAATGGTTAAAACACGACACTGCCCACTTTCCTCCCAGCTTGGGTAGCATGGAATATTCCCCAAATAGAGGGGCGTTCAGCAAACCACCCCTCCATTGGTTCGATCCGAACCATTCCCAATGATTAGGGATGGCATTTACTCACTTGGGGAGTAGAGAATGCCGAAGCTAGCCCGATGATCCGGATCGGCGCAGCGAGCGTGATCAATCACCGGCTTTCCGATTACCCTCTCACTCGTCGTCTAGCGGTACGTTATACCGTTGAGCGATCTCCCGTAAGGCGCGGGTTAAACGTTCGAGTTGACGTAACAGCAGTCGTACTTTAAAGACTGCCCCTTCGTCACGTTCGATCCACTTGAGCAGATCACCGTCGTGCACGGCACGTGCCAACCGATCACTTTCATCAACCATCTGGTCGAGTGAACGGATGCGGAAGACGCGCACCTTATTTTTCGGTTGATTCTCAATTGTCTCTTCGTCTACCGTCAAATATGTGCTAGTGTTAGTATCCGTCTCATCTTCCCAGCTATCGTCGTGATCGGGAAGTTCGACCGTAATGCCTGGTGTGTGGCTCAAGGGACCGCCACTACTGGTCGCGGTTGTTGCTTTGGTACGCAGTTCCTCTCCCTGCTCGAGCGCCTGTAATGCCACTTCGAGGGTCAGGTTAGGGTTGGCTGCAAAGTACGTTGTCAGCCGACTTAATTCGGCTGCTGACATACCCTCTTCGACTGCGAATCGGGCCAGATCGATCTGCGTTTTCGGGTTCGTGATGCGACGCAGATGTTGGGCCTGAGTGACATTTAACTCGCCACGGCGAATCATCTGCTGGACCTCTTCAGGCAGCTCTAGTAGGCCAAGGTAGCGCCGAATCGTGCGTGCGCCGAGACCAACTGCCTGACCAACAGCTTCATCAAGTTCGCTGTCGGGTAGTTTGCCGCGGGTGGCGATGATATGTTCGCGCAAACGTGCGAATGCCCGCGCCTGTTCGATGTCATTGAGGTCCTGTCGTTGGACGTTCTCAATAAGTTGACGTAACAGTAGATCGGGGTCGTCATTATCAAGAACGATACACGGGACTTTACTTAATCCGAGTTGAATGGCAGCGGCCCGACGGCGCCCGCCGTAGACAACTCGATAACGTCCATTGCCGACTGGGGTCACGCCAATGGGTTGGAGCAGACCGTATTCAGCAATAGTGGCTGCTAATCCGGCTATGTCACCCGGTTCTTCACGGACACCGGTCGGGTCAATCTCTAATTGGCGCGGATCGAGGTAGAGTAACTGCATCTCGGCATTCTCCCTCTGACAATGCAACGACCGGCTACGACCGGTCATTGCTCAGTATCCGAACAATTGTGCCAAGTATATCAGGATTGGGCGTTCCTGGCAACTACTATCCTCCTCATATCGTGCGCATGTTACCATCGCGTAGGTGCAGTGTACGAACCGCACCTACGTTATTGTCGTGTAAGAGTTTCGTCGCGTTGTCATGCCGCAGATGGTCATTTCTCGTTCGTGGCTCCGTTTAGGCGCCGATGGGGATCACACCGACCACGCAGCGTCGTGCCGCTGATGGTACAGGTGCAGTGCAGACGGTGGCGACGGTGGCGGGGCGGACGATATTGGCGGCGCCGCGCCCGTCGGCGATGGAATATGGCGATGCCATTGGCAGTCCTCATCAAAAGCCCAGGTTTTTTACGCTTTTTTACGCTCAGCACTCTCTTGCCAAAGTGGGTTTCGACAGCTTCTCTTTCCGCTCTTCCGTATTGCTCTAATTACGAGCGTGATACCAAATTGACCTAGTTAGCCGATGACGTACCATGTTCCTGTTGGTGCTATCTCGTTCAAAAGAGGTCTGCTATGTTTGATCTTCATGGCCGAACGGCAATTGTCACCGGTGCCGGACGTGGTATTGGACGTGCTGTTGCTGAAGCCCTCATTGAACATGGGGCGCAGGTTGCGCTACTTGATCGTGATGCTGCGACGGTGGCCGAAACGGCGGCTCAGCTTGGCCCGCGTGCGCAGAGTGTGGTTGTTGATGTTGCTGCCCTGCATGAGGTGACGGCAGCAATCGGGGATTTGATTGCCAGGTGGGGCAGGATCGATATTCTAGTCAACAATGCTGCGGTGCTCAGTACTGCGCCGTTTCTCGATTTGACGCCAGAAGAGTGGAACCGTGTGCTGAACATCAATCTTACGGCGATCTATAATACATGCCGTGCCGCAGTACCGGCTATGATTGCGGCAAGTTATGGTCGCCTGATTACGATTGCTTCGGTTGCCGGTAAACGTGGTGGTGGTATTCTCGGTAGTGCAGCCTACAGTGCAGCCAAGGCGGGAGCGATTGGATTGACCAAAGCGTTGGCTCGTGAACTCGCTCCATTTGGGATTACTGCCAATACGGTTTGTCCTGGCCCGGTCGAAACTCCACTCCTTACCGCGATGACGCCGGAATTACGAGATCGGGCGCAGCGTCTCATTCCACTGGGTCGGTTTGCAGTGCCGTCTGAAGTGGCGGCAGCAGTCGTTTTTCTAGCCTCAACAGAAGCCGCATTTATTACTGGCGAAACGCTCGATGTCGATGGTGGGCTGACGATGGATTAGGGCGAAACGTTGTATGTTATACGTTTGTTAAAATATGGTAGCATAGCAGGGTCAACATAATCGTAGCAGTGTCATGAAGGAAAATCGGGCATGAACAAGCCAACAATTGCCACTCTATCTCTCGAACAGGGTCGCCAGCTCCGCCAATTCCTGCTATGGATGGCAGGGGTTGTTGGGGTAGTAGCCCTCATTGCTACGGTGTCTGCGCTGATCTGGCAAATTGCTACCCTGGTCGCACTCATGATTCTCGACTGGGTGCTGGTGGTTGGTCTGCTACAGGCATGGGGGCAGGCTAAAAGTGGTCAGATCCGCATCGCATTAACAACCTCTTTTGTTGCATTGACCCTGTATGGTTTCCTGGGTGCTATTATTTTGCCTAATCTGGCGCCATTAATGGCATTTGGCCCGATGATTGCGATTGTCGCAATGCTTCCCTTCGCAAGTGGAGCGACTCTAAAGCGGTTGCTCATTGTAGCGTGGATTGCGGTCATTGCCACGATGATTGTTGGTTCGCAAGTGCAGTTCTTTCCACCGATTCCGGAACCGCTGGTGTTGCCGTTTCAATTCACCGGAGTAGCAGGTATCAGTGCGATTTTGCTGCTCCAGCTCTGGGTTTTCCACGAACGCCTCTTTGGTGCAATTGCTCAACTGCGCGAGATGAACGACGTACTTGAGCAAGAGCGCAACGGGTTGCAAGAACGGATTGCCCAGCGAACGGCTGATTTGCAGCAGGCACTAGCTGAAGTGGAACGGCAAATGGCCGAGCAGTCACGGTTGTTACGTGAGAATGAACGTCAACGTGAGCTGATTCGTGGTTTAAGTATGCCAGTGCTGCCTGTTACCCACGAGACGTTGATCATGCCGTTGGTCGGTGAGCTTGACTCGGAACGAATGGCACTGGCTCAGGCTACTGCGCTACAGGCAATTGATCGGACAGACGCCCGTCATCTGGTGATTGATATTACCGGGATGCCCTTTGTTGATACGACGGTTGCTTCAGGGTTGATGCAACTGGTACAGGCTACTCGTTTGCTGGGAGCAACCGTTACACTGGTTGGTATCCGGCCAGAAGTTGCTCAGACAATTGTTGCGCTTGGTATTGATTTGTCAGAGGTAACTACTGCCGCCGATCTTGCCTCTGCTCTTAAGCGGGATCGGGTAGCCGCCTGAAAGCTGGAGCATAAACGGTAGCGAAGAAAATGACCATTGCCCCTTTCTGTTCTTTATGATGCAGAAAGGGGCTGATCAAGCCTGAGCACCAACTATTGCCGGATGATGTAGACATTCCTCGCACGTTCAGGCCTAGAATGAACGTCGCCGACGCTGGCGCTGACGTTCTTCTAGCCAGCGATCGAATGCCTGTGACAGTTCGCGCCAGTTAAAGATTTTAACGTCGGGAGCTACTTGATTGCGCCGAATAATGACCCACGACCACAAAATGGCCTGACCAATAAAGACGAAGATGACGATACCGATCATAATCCAGAGATCCATCGCTCGCCTCCTGTCTGCGCATACGTTTGTCATATCATACTGCGATTATGTGCTGAGCGCAACTGCTACCGCGAATGAAGCAGGGTGCTTCACCTTTTCCTTCTTTACCCGCTACTTTGCGATCTCTGCGTAGCCACTGCTATAATCAGCATGCGCATTGCTCTGTGTACCTTCCCAGCGATGCGTCTGAGCAGAAAGGACGGTTTTGTGCGTCTATTTGTGTTTCTTCTGATAACAGTGCTTCTCATCGGATGTGGTGCACCTGCTACACCGACGCCATCGCCGACAGCCATTCCGACACCGGTACCATCTCCTACGCCGGTACCATCTCCAACACCATTACCAACGCCAACCTTAACCCCAACACCGGTCGCAGAACCGGCAGGCACGGCAATTCCGGCGGCAATTCGGCAGACGGCAAATATCGATACCTACCGGATGCAATTGTCATTGCGTGGGAGTGGTCTGGTTGGAGGTTTTAATCTAGGGAATAATCTAACCGATCTCTTGACTCTCGATGGGCAGTTTGCCGGTGCCGATGTTTCATTCACACTGCGCGGTTTTCTGGCAGCGTTTCTCGGCGCCGATGTGACCCGTGGCCTACAGGTTATGACGGTTGGTGGTGTCAGTTATGTGCGCGGGCCGCTTACCTTCCTCGGTGCGCCCGATGATGTCTGGTACCGACTAACGCCAGAGCAGAGTGCTATCGCTACTCCGCCAACTCAGGTTGATACGACATTAAGCGCAGTTAGCCGTTCAGGTGCCGATTTCAGCCGCTTCACTGCTGGTGCAGTCGTAGAGCAAGATGGTGTGCAATGTCAGGAATACCTGGGCGACCGTGACGCTACGACCGCTCTCTTTTCCAGTCTAGGTGCAGTCGGCTTACCTACCCAGTTGCCTGATAGTACCGTTTCCGAAGCCTCTGCTCGCATGCTGGTATGTGCAGATGGCTATCTGCGTCAGTTGACAATCACGTTCGATGGTACGGCAACTGATCCGCAAGGGCAGGCTCAACCTTTTTCGTTTGTCCTTGATGTCCGGTTGAGTGATATTAACCGTCCTGTTCGTTTGACACCGCCCGCAGATGCCCGTGACCTACCCAATCCGGGCAGCGGTTCTCCACGCCCATGAAATTATGCAACGTCAACCGCTGTTTCAGCGTACAAAGAGAAGGAGGAGAGCATGGATCGTGCTGTGAAGTCATCTTCTTTCCTCCAAATTCTCACGTCTTAACCGAAAGGTGCTGTAGAGAGGAGATTGGGCATGCGAATCGCATTGCGCTGGTGGATCGGGTTGCTGCTTGCCCTGGTATTCCTGACGCAAGTGTGGGCGCAGGGGCAGCTAGTGATCGTTGATCCCGCTAGACGTCTGAATCAGCCTGCCATTCGCGCTGCGGCTGACCCACTGCTACGCCGTGGAGCACAAGTAGCAGTGTATGTTGTTGATTCCGGTGGTGAAGCTGATTTTGAACGACGGCTCATTGCCGACGGCCTGGCTAGTAGTGGTGGAGCTGCGCGATCGACGCTGATTGCCATTTACGTCGCAGTGAATGATCGCTATAGTGTGATCCGGTTCGGTGACGAATGGAGCGACGCACTGGCTGTTAACGATAACTATGAGCTGATCCGTACTGATAAACTCAACCCTGGTCTGTCAGATGGCGATTTTACTCGCGGCGTAACAAGTGCGTTAACGGCTATTGAAGCGGCCATTGTTAATCCGCCGCGTCCAGGTGGTGGGATTACCATCAATACCGATTTAACCCCCGTCGTGATCGGTGGGTTAGGTCTGGCTGGAGCTGCGGCTGCTGGTGTTGGCGCCTACCAGCTTCACCGCCGTCAAAAGACCCGACGGGCTGCCGAGCGACGGTTGCGTGATTCCCGTGAACGGATCGGAACATTGATCGTGCAGCTCGGGCAACGGTTTAATAGTTCGCTCGAGAAGGCGAAGTTTGACCGTATTTCGTATCCACCAGTAGCGGTAGCCGAATTAGAGCAGATGCAAGAGGTGGCGCGCAAAGCGTTTGCTGACTTGAAAGTCACATTTGACGAGATCGGTGAGCAACTGGATCGTGAAGCAAAACCATCGGTACAGCAGGTAGAGATAGCAGCAACCGCTTATGAACGGCTACAGGCAAAGGCCGCAGAGGTTGCCAGTCACCTTGATGCGCTTGAACAGCGGCGTGCTCATTATGAAGCATTGATGCGTCAGGCACAGGAGGATGTCTCACGCGCAAAAAAAGTCCTGACCGACGTCTCTGAGCGCTTGCCTCAGTTTGGGAAGGAATTAACCGATCATGCAGCCGTGCTCAGGCCGATTCAGTCTGTTCTCCATCGAGCAGAAGCGGCATTAGAGCGATTAGAGGCTACTGAGGCGATCCAAGCAGCGCAAGAGGCGTCGGTAATCGGACAGACCCTGATGGACATTCTCGACCGGTATGCAACAGTACGGGCCGCTATTCCTCAGGGTCGCCGCACCGCAGAGGCGCTGGCCGCCGAGGGGTATCGGATGGAAGCATGCCATGGAGCGCTTGATGAAGCGCGAGCAGCGCTGGATCGACTGGCAGATACATTACAGCAAGGTACAATACCGGCGGCAACCACTGCAATCGCAGAAGCTGAAGCAGCACTTGCACGGGCGCAGCGCGAAGGCTTTGATCTTCCGACCATTCGGGCTGACAACGAACGTCGTATTGCAGCTCTGGCCGCACGTGGCCCGCAAACGGCGAAGTTGATTGCCACTGGGCGCGAAGCGTTTGATCTGGTTGATGAATTTGCCGAGAGCACCTGGGCTGATATTCGTGGTAATGGAAGTGAAGCAGAGGCAGCCCTTGCACGTGCTTTTGAGCACTGGGAGCAGGCGCGAACGGCGAATACAATGGAAGTACAAGAATTTCTGGCTGCGCGCTCATATCTCGATGCTGCTGAGCAGGAACTCGATCACGCGGCGCGTCTGATTACGGCGATTACCGATCGGCTTCGTGCGTTGGAAGAAGCCCGATCTATCGCCCGTGAGATCATGGCTGAGGCTGAACGGTCAATTAACAGTGGCCTGTCGTTTGTTGCGGCCCACGATCCCGATGTCAGTCCCCAGGCTGATGCTCTACTAAGGCAGGCGGCAGCTCTGCTGGCGACGGCGAAGGCCGAAGCAGCCAAAGCAAAACCCGATTGGCTGCAACTGGTTCGTGCCGCGCAAGAAGCTGATCGTCTGGCCGATGAAGCGCTGGCCGGTGCCCGTGATGAAGTTGAGCAGACCAATCGCTTACGTGAGCGTGCGCAGCAGATCAAGCAATTGGCAACCAATGAAGTGCAAAAGCTGGTGCATTACGTGGCTGTTCACGATGCCGACCTTTCCCCAGCGGTTCGCCAACAGCTTGATCAGGTGCGGACAATGCTGCAACAGGCATATGCACTATTTCAGCAGGCTGAAATCTATGAAGATGAGGCACGTCGGCAGGCATTGACCGCAGCGATGAACCAGTACCAGTCTCTGGCCGAGGCTGCAACCACGACGTACCAGCAGGCGTATGCCGAAGTACAGCGTTTAGAAACGTTACGTGCTGAACTCAATCAGGTTTTGCAGCGGGTACGTGAAAAGTTGAACCGCATCACTCAACTACAACACACATCACCAATGGGGGTTTCATCTGCGGTGGCGGGGCAAATTACGGCATTGCAGCAACGGTTTCATCAAATTCGGTTACCTATCAATGGTGAAGAGGCGTTACGTACCGCCTTGCGCGAAGCGCAGGAAATTGATGCAGGAACCGACAATGTACTTAAAACACTTCAACCACCGGTTATCTCACCCCAGGCTACTGATACTATTGTCTCAACACTAGTACGGCTTGGGAATATGACCGGTGGTTGGGGGCATAGCCACTCGTGGAGCACGTCATCGCATTCGAGTGAATGGAGTAGCAGTGGCGGCGGCGGTGGCTCTTTCGGCGGCGGTGGTGGTGGTGGTTCATTTGGTGGCGGCGGCGGTGGTGGTGGTTGGTAGCGATAATTGTCTGGCAGATTCTTCGTTCAGCGTCTGCCAGGGCAGCAATGGCTCGTGTCGTTCAACTGTCATCGGTGCAGCTAATAACCGGCGCGGACCATAGCGAAAGAAGAGACCGTGCATCGCACAGCGGAGGTACATACCTTCTGGTACCAGCGGCTGATCGCAACGTGGGCAACGAGGTTGAGATTGCATGGTGTTACTCCTTAAATGTCAAACGTCGCTCTACCCAAACGGGCGAGCGACATTGCTGTGACCGGCCTCTTTACCGGTAGATAATCTCTTCTTAGTTATTGTACAATATTTTTAGTCTTCTGTATAGTACTGTCTTTCAAGATACAGGGGTTTTCAACGTGTTCATCCTACATAGAGGAAGTAGCAGAGCGAAGATAGGAACCTAGGAAGGCGTGGGAGAGACTGATGCCCTACTTACCGTAACTTCCCCGTGTGGGAAAGGAAGGGGGTGCGGGGGAAGGTGCGGGCGGCCGTGTGTGCTGCACCGGATGAGTACTGAAACGTTGAACGTCGCTCCTTTCAGGGAATCGTGTGGACTGGCATAATCCACTCATCAATCGCTTTACACGAGCGTACACATACGATGATCATCGTATTTGGGGAATAGCTGGAACTATCATGGCAAAATATCCACTGGTCATGGCCCTGGCGAAAGTGATTATTGCAGCAGCCTGGGCCGATGGCGAACTCTCACTTGATGAGATCAACGATCTCAAACGGTTGCTGGCCGAACTTGGGCAAACTGGCAGTCAAGGTGAATTGACCGCTGATGAGTGGGCCGAGTTGGAAATCTACCTCTATTCGCCGGTTGACGCGGCTGAACGTACACGCCTAGTCGATGAACTGCGTGACCTGATCGTGACGTCGGAAGAACGTCAGATGGTTTTACACACGATTCAGCGGCTGGTGGCTGCGGATCGAGTAGTGACACCGGTTGAACGTGAGGTGGTGCAAGCAATTCAGCAGGCTTTAGAGCGTGATAGCCAGAGTGTGCTGCATCAGCTTGGACGGGCTTTTCGGGTCGCGCTCGGAATTCGTGCTCCTGGCCCTAATCGTGAGGAACTATTACCGGAATTTCTCCGTAATCGCATCTACTATGCCTTACATATGCGATTGGGGCAGGATATCGACGCGCTTGGGATAGACCGCGATGACCTGCACGTCTTAACACTAGCCGGTGGTCTCCTTGCCCGGATTGCTCGTGTTGACGATCAGGTGACTCCCGCAGAGCACGACCGTATTGTGGCCATCCTCAAAGAGTGGTGGCATCTGGATCATACGCGGGCAACGCTGGTTGCTGAAGTGGCTCTGACAGAAAGCGCTGCCAGCCTTGACTTTTTCCGTCTTACAAAAGCATTTGCTGACGCGACAACCGTCGAGCAGCGTGAACGATTTCTCGACGCACTCTTTGCTGTTGCGCTTGCCGACGGCGAACTTTCTGGTGCTGAAAGCGCCGAAATTAGTCGGATCACGGCAGCAATCAATCTTCCCCATGATCGGTTTGTGGCGGTACGTCTGCGTCTGCCACGTCAGCCAGGAAAACGTCTATGACTATTTCGCTGTTTGCTCCACTTGATATGCATCTTCATCTGCGTGAAGGAGCGATGCTCCGGCTGGTAGCGCCATTTTCGGCAGCTCAGTTTGCCGGTGCGGTGATCATGCCGAATCTGGTGCCGCCAGTTGATAATCTTGATCGGCTTGCAGCATACGAGGCCGAAATACGCTCTGCGGTTGCACCGTATCCGTTCATGCCACTGATGACCCTCTTTTTCCGCGCTTACGATGCCGCTACTTTGCAAGCGTTACGTGAACGAATCTTTGCGATCAAACTGTACCCTGAAGGTGTAACCACGAATAGTACTGGCGGGGTCAGTGATTTGCAGGCAATTGAGCCGACGTTGGCTGTTATGGAAGAGTTAGGGATTCCCCTGCTTGTACACGGTGAGAGCCACGGTTTTGTGCTGGATCGTGAAACTGAATTCTTACCGGTGTATGAGCGTTGGGCACGTACCTTCCCCCGTCTACGGATTGTGATGGAACACATCACAACGGCTGCGGCGCTCGAATTACTTGACCGTTACCCAAACCTGTTTGCTACGGTAACGCTCCATCATCTTTTGATTACCCTTGATGATGTGGCCGGCGGCCTGCTGCAACCCCATCTGTTCTGTAAACCGATTGCCAAACGACCATCAGACCGCGATGCGCTTCTGGCCGCAGCGTTGTCTGGTCATCCTAAATTGATGTTTGGCAGTGATTCGGCGCCGCATCCGATTGAGCGCAAGGAGGCGGCGTTTTGCGCTGCAGGTGTCTTTTCGGCGCCGGTGCTGTTGCCGATGCTGGTTGAACTATTTGAGCGCCATCATGCGCTTGACCGTTTGCCCGATTTTGTGAGCGGTAATGCCTGCCGTATTCATGGGTTGCAGCCACCGCAGCGCGAGGTGCGATTGGTTGAAGACCCCTGGAAGGTACCACCACGGTACGGCGATGTCGTGCCGTTCGCTGCCGGTCAAACATTACGTTGGCGCGTACTGATCGACTAAGTGATTGCTTTTCCGGCTAAACCACCACCCCATACTTCTGGCGGTGGTGGTGGGGTGAACAGATCGGTAACATCGATTGCCTGCCGTAAACGGCCAAAGGTTGTCGCAATAAAGGTGATCCGGCGTAAACGTGCCGATGGTACCGGTCGTTCGAGTTCTTGTAACGGTCCTACGTCAATGCGGTAGTAACGATCTCCGGCTCGTGGGTGGTTTGTCTCCGCAGGGAGCAGATCACGGCGGTGTACAAGCTGGTAACGTACAATAGCGGCATAGTACTGTATCTGCCAGCGCGCCTGACCAAATGAGGCCGGTTGATAGAATGCCAGATAGTCGGCGGCGAGTTGCGGTGGCGTGTGGGCCAGCGGTAGTCGGTACCAACCTGCAGTACGTACTAATTCCAGGTCTCGTGGTTTTGGCACAATAACCACAAGCACGCGGGCATCATCGTCAGGGTTGATCATAGATTCCTCTCTAAATGGGCTTTAAACAATCCTGGAGCTTTGAGAACGCGAGCCTCATACTACATATGAGTGCGGAACCCATTGCCCGCTGTGTCGTCTAGGGACGCACAGCAGTGTGCTCTGCTGGCTCACTTTTCCATCGATCCTGAGAATCTGCATCAATCCGTGGTACACTACTAAAAAGAATTCCTATATACGTAATCGTTGCAACAGGCAAAAAGTTATGCACTCTTTCGCAAAATGGTCGCTGATAATCATCACAATATTCCTCACCGCCTGTAACTCACCGGCCCGACCGGTTGTACAGGCTACCATTGGCGCAATTGAGGCGGTGAACGCTGGTGACATCACCGGTTTTGAGCGCGTCGTTGAACCGCGACCTTTCGTCTTTCCTGCCGATCACGGCCCGCATCCGACGTTTCAAACTGAGTGGTGGTACTATACCGGTAATCTGACAGCCGAAAACGGACGGCGCTTTGGTTTCCAACTGACCTTCTTCCGGCGAGCGCTCAGCCCGTACCTGCCGGCCCGTGATTCGGCATGGGCGACCAATGAAGTCTACATGGCTCACTTTGCCATCAGTGATATTGATGGAGGGCGCTTCTATGCGTTTGAGCGTTTTAGTCGAGCCGCAGTAGGATTGGCGGGCGCCAGTGGTGATCCATTTCGGGTCTTTTTGAATGACTGGTCGGTAGAAGGCAGTGGACCTGAAGGTATGACGATGCGGCTCCGCGCTGCCCAAGATGATGTGGCCCTCGATCTGGTGGCGGTAAACAGTCGGCCACCGGTCTTACAGGGAAATGCCGGCGTGAGTCAGAAGGGTTCGCAAGTTGGCAACGCATCGGCTTACTATTCACTTACGCGCATGGTGAGCAATGGTACCATTCGGATTGGCTCTGTGACATATACCGTGAATGGTCTAACCTGGATGGATCGCGAGTGGGGTACCAGCGCACTCGAAGAGGGTATGATCGGTTGGGACTGGTTTGCCTTACAGCTTGAGAGTGGTCACGATCTAATGTATTACCAGCTTCGGGCGGCAGATGGCAAGCCATCATCGTTTGTCGGTGGAAGTCTGCTTCTTCCCGATGATACGGTGATTATTCTTGGCCCTGGTGATGTAGAGCTGGAAGTAACCGAAACCTGGCGTAGTCCACGTAGTGGGGCAGTGTACCCCTCTGGTTGGTACATGCGCATTCCGCGTTATGGGATCGAGCTTAAGGTGACACCAGCGCTACGCGACCAAGAACTACCGACGTCTGTCGTCTACTGGGAGGGGGCAGTTGAGGTAAGTGGCAGGATGCGTGGTCGAGGGTATGTGGAATTGACCGGTTATGCCGACACAAAGTGAGCGGACAACTCCGGCGGTGACGTTGATCAGTGGATTTCTCGGTAGTGGCAAGACGACGCTGCTGCGCCGCTTGTTGGCACGTGCTGATCGTCGTATCGGTGTTATCGTCAATGAATTCGGTGCGCTGGGGATTGACGGTACGTTGTTAGCACAACATGGCGCTTCCCCGTTGATCGAGCTAACGGGTGGTTGTGTGTGTTGTGTGGCAGGGAGTGATCTCTTGCTTGCGCTTGAAACGTTGATCGATAGTGGTCCGCTGGCGGCAATCGCTATTGAGACCAGCGGCCTTGCCGAACCGGGTGCACTGATCCGCCAGTTGCGAGCCGCCGATGTTCCGCTCGATACGCTGGTCACCCTCGTCTCAGCAGCCGATTTCGACCGTGTTGTGGCTGTTTCACCGCTAACAATGCGACAGCTTCAACTTGCCGACCTGATCCTGGTGACGCATACCGATCTGGTGACTCCACAGGCCCGGCAACATCTCGATGAACGGCTGCGCTCAATTAATCGGCGTGCGCCAATTGTTTCAGCCGTGTATGGCGATATTGCGCCTGAATTGATTTTCAGTCCGCGCTACGATGGCTCGGTGCCGGATCTCTTGCCACATCAGCACAGTGAGTTTGCTGCTATTGATTGGTACGCCGATCTACCATTGTGTCGTTCGGCGCTAGAACAGACGTTACGCCAGCTTACCGAACAAGGCTTGTTTCGCGCCAAAGGTATCGTCTTCTGTACCGATTCGCCGTGGGCTGATGAAGTGCATGTGGTTGCCGGGCGCGTGAATAGTAGGGCATTGCGTATCAAAGAGCGGCCGGTCCCGCTTTGCCGGTTAGTTCTCATTGGCCGCGATAGTGCCCTGATCGACGCACGGATTGCGCTGGATGCGTGTATCGATAGTGACGAACGGGTTAATCAATGGCGCGAGCGGCTAGTGTGGGAGCACTAACAGGTTCATAGTTGCTATCATCGGTCCGACATCTCGCTCTGAGGTGACCAGATCAATCAGTCGGGGAATGTACCCGGTGTAAGGTTGTAATACCTGCATTACATACTGACACAACGTTGCATGGATATGTACCACTTTCTGACGTAGCGTTGTATCAAGCAGCCAGCGTCCGGCGATACGTTGCCCTTCGATGGGCGTCACTTTGCCCTTGGCCCGCCAGATTTCTTCGGCAATGAGTCGGATGAGCCAACTGGCCCGTCCTGCGCGAATATCATCGGCCAGATCAGAAACATCATCACCAAGCTGACGAGCAAGGATCAATGCATCGAGCGCGTTGGTCAATCGCAGCGCCAGGGGGTGATCTAGTCGTAAACCGGCCAGGATCAGATGCGCACGCTGTACAGCATGCCAGCCCGCAGCTCGATCACAAACCCACCACGCCGTTAATAATCGCAATTGGGCCGGTTGCCAACAGCCGGTGACTGTGCGAGCGGCAAGTTCTTTTCGATATGCAGAAACCATGCGCTGTTCTAATGCCAACAACAATCGCAGATCAACGGCAAGTGTCCCAAATAAGTGCCATGCCCTGCGCCACAATAGGCGACTCATCGGTGCTGCCAGGTGAGTTAGCTCGCCATCGAGACAGGCATCACGGATTGCTGCTGCCCAACCGCCGCATAAGGTTGCTAAAGCGAGCCGATCTCGGCTCGATGTTGGCAGAGGTACCAAGGACGACAACCAGACAGGCCAGAGCGTGAGAAGACGATGAATCGAGTTGTCGAGCACCTGAACGAGCGGCTGACGGAGTGTTGGGGGGAGTGGTTCAATCAACGTTATCAATTGCGCTGACACAGATTGCCAGTAATCTTCTTCAGACGGTAGCAGTTGCAGCATACGTTTGCGGGAGCACCTGAATGATCAGTGCAGTCATATCATCACTTCGTTCAACTTGATCACAAAACTGATTGATAGCCGCTAGGAGTTGTTCCAGTGCTCGTCTAGGATCATGTGGATCGATCTGATTAAGAAGAAGCTTCAGACGCTCAAAACCAAAGATTTCACGTTGAGCGTTGCGTACCTCGAAAAAGCCATCGGTTAAGAGAAATATCTGATCACCTGCTTGCAATTGCAACGTTGTCTCACGGTACTCCGTATTCAGCCGTGTTCCTAATGGTAGACTTCCGTGGCCGATCTCTTGGATCTGACCATTCCGACGGAGAAACGGAAAAGGATGTCCGGCGGTTGCAAACTGGATCGTGTTTGTTTGCGGATCGAGAATACCAAGGAAAACGGTTACGTACTGATTACCAAGACCATCGTTACAAAGGGCATTATTTGCTGCCTTCAGGATCGCCGTCGGCGTTTTTTGGCTGGTGATATAAGAGCGCAGAACCGATCGCGCCATAACCATGACCATCGCTGCAGCAATACTCTTACCGGTCACATCGGCCACAACGATAGCCCAACGTTGATCGGGCATCCGCACAAAATCGTAGAAATCTCCGCTCGTTTCACGGGCCGGCTCCGAATATGCCACGATCCGGATATGGTCTATCGATGGTGGAGCCGATGGGTAGAGGCGTTGCTGAAGCATACGAGCGATTTCCAGATCGTGGCGAAGTATCTGGTCTTGCAAGAGCTTTGTCCGCGCTTGATTCAATTTATAACGTGAAGAGGTTAGATAATATTGGTAAAATGAAATTGCCGCCCAAACAAGCACTGAATGGAGCAGAACTGGTATAAATAGTCCAGTCGTTTCTTCAAACACACCGCGCGATGTTCCCGTTGTAGTGAAGAACCAAAAGTAGACAAAAAAGACTATGATGAGATTAGTTATCGTAAGAATACCTGCGAATCGCCAGCCTAACAACAGACCACCCAGGATAGTAAACAATGGTGTAGTTCCTGCAAACATTATCAAATTAGATTTTTCTTGTTGAATGGCGCTCAAGATCAAAAACGTAATAATACCAAAATTTGTCCAAATTGTAAAAATATATGCACCGATGTTCGCATGTTCTTTCCGGATCATCCATTCAATAAGAATATTAACTGTAATTGAAACGAATACAATAACATAAGAATCTATTAAGGAAAATGGTGGAATAAGCATAATAAGGAGCGCTAGCAGGGTAAGAGTTAGAACGATCAAGTTGAGCATTCGCAAAGTCGAACGCAAGCGTATTTCGTCACTTTCAGCATCAAGCTGTTTTAGTAATTCATTAAGTGGTTGGGTGTCTTGTGACTTCATATTTCTTACAAATAAATACTCTTAGAACCTATCTCCCATAGTATGTTTCCAGGCGATCACATGTGTTATCTGTAACTGTGTGTACCATCAGGTTGCAGTAGCTGATACCTTTACTCTTAATCCCGTAATAGGTAACTCGTTTCAAAGTCCTTCTTATGAAAAGTTCATCGGCTCAACCTTCTCTTCCTCTCCCACATCGAGAGAGGAAGGAAGTTGAAGAGAGGTGAGATCATCGGCTATGGTACTTGCGAATGTACGCTAGTAGCTTATCGAGACAACATCTCAGATGTAGTTCGTCTCGTTAAGGTATAAGCCTACAGCCTAACCATCTGGGTGATAGGAGCTTTTTCAGAAAAGTTCTAATTCCAAACAGGCGCAGCAATCTGCCGATCAATATCTTCAAGCTGTTTCCGCTGTGCCGGATCGGTTAGAGCTTTGCGCAGGCGCTCCATCTCATCTGGAGCGGGTTGCAGACCGGCTTCCTTCGCCGCTGCATCAGGATCGTCAAGCAGCCGCTTGCGAAAGTCAGGATCGAGGACTGCCCGACCAATCAGTCGTTCAAAATCAGGACTCATACGCGGTCTCCTTGCTTTAAGTGCTCATCTCCAGGGTTGTACCGGTTCTCGGGTTGCTCCCGTGTCGCTCTAGTAAGCTAGTAAGATTGTGGTGAGACAAGCCTTTCTGCTTAATTTTCCTGCTAGAGCGAAACATGGAAAAGCTCACGTCTAATATACCACTTTTTTACTTGCTTGATGCAACAGCCTGATCTACCGTTTTGAGTATTGCTGAATGCAGGAATGGTCGCAAGATGACATTTCCTTTCATTGACAAATTGCGTTGCTTCTGTTATTATTAAAATCGATAACGTTACATGATTTTGGAGTGATTAGGGAGATGCCATGCGAAAACTATTCTGGAGGGGGATTCTGTTCGCTCTGATCATGATGTGGATGCTACCGTCGGGTGCATTATCACGTCCACTCCCGCCGCCAACCCTTAGTATTGTTGGCGGTGAACCGGTGCAACCGGGTGATTATCCGTGGCTGGTGGCGTTGCTCGATGCGTCGATTACCGATGAGGCGTTTGCATTTTGCGGTGGTGCACTGATTGACGATGGCGGTGATTTCACGACGACACAGTGGGTACTTACGGCAGCGCATTGTTTGGTTTCAGAGGAAGGCACGGTTGCACCAGATGCGGTGGAGGTGTTAGTTGGTCAGCAAGACCTGTCGCAGGCGACCGCAGCTCAGCGAAAGAGCGTGGAAACGATCATTGCCCATCCGCTCTACATTGAAGGGTCAATTCTCGCCAACGATGTCGCTTTGTTACAATTGGCCGATCCAGTGATCGGCATCACACCAATCAAGATTGCTACTCCGGCGGATGCAGCTCGCTTTGCAGCAGGTACAACCGCCCAAATTGCCGGTTGGGGTAATCGCTTACCACAGACAGGGTTTGATTTTCCTGACGTGGCCCATAAGGCCAGCGTCCCGATTGTTGACCTAGCGACGTGTAATGAGCGCTACAGTGGTGGATTGAATGAATCGTTACACCTCTGCGCCGGTCAGTATCCATCGGGCGGGATTGATACCTGCCAGGGTGACAGCGGTGGGCCACTGATGGTTCCCGATGGCTCTGGTGGGTTGCTCCATGCCGGTATCGTTAGTTTTGGAATCGGTTGTGCCTGGCCGAACTTCCCCGGCGTGTACGCTAAAACTGCCTCGTTCGCCGATTGGATTACTGCGCAGATCAACAACCAGCCTCATGTTGATGTCTGGAAGTTGCAGGTGTCTGATCCTGACCAATGGTATCTCTCAGCGGCAGCACCGAACGAACCGTTCGAGTACGTAATCGCTGTTGCTAATAGTGGACCAACGACGCTGAGTGATGTCGCGGTGTTCTCGACTGTTCCAGCGGGTGCTACGCTGGTAACGGGCAGTATCAGCGATGGCGGTGTTTACGATAGCGGCACCGGTGAGGTTACCTGGTCGGTTGGTAGTCTTGATCCGGGTGAGGTGATTACCCTGACCTACCAAGTCCAGGCTGCGAGCAATGTAACTGCTGATACTTATCGGGTGGAAGCCAATGCCAGTTCCCTGGTCCGCAGCAATATTCGTGGTTCTGTTGTTACCAGGATTGATCAACCGTTGCCGCTGGTGTTTACCAGTTCACCGAGCTTTTCCGAAGTAGGATCGGTATTTCCAATCGTGTTTACTATGGTCAACGCTGGGCTGGGGGTAGGTGCAGATTTGGTCGATCTTGAGTTGGTCGTCGATCTCCCCCCTGACGTCGAGGTAGTTGCGATCAGCGACGGCGGTGTAGAGAGTGGCGGGCAGATCCGCTGGAGTATTAGTGATCTCCCGGCAAATAATACTGTGGAGGTGGCAGTTTTTCTGCGTGCTGGTGCGGTTGGTGATTTTGCACGGATCACGAATGTGGAGCTGCTAGATGGTGAAACAAGATTAGTCTACGGTGAAGCGACACAAATCGTTTTTGTGCCAGCAGTGCGCTATCTTCCGATTATCGAGAAGTAGCTCACGGAGTGTGTCATAAATATGCTTTCATTCCCTGGGTGTGCGGGCCTCTGGCCCGCATCTTGATGGAATTGGGTAGAAACATCGAAGCACTCAGCACGCCATTGGGGGCGGGTTCCAAATCCGCCCCTCTCGTTCCCTTCTCCATCATTACCTGTTGGGTCGGGACAGAACGTTAAAACCTCTTGCATGATATGGAGGAAGCATGCTCACCAGCGCGGGTAACACGTGCCACGAAACAGTTTTTAAGCACGGGTCTACAAAATAACCTTTACGCGGGCCTCTGGCCCGCGTACTGACAATACTCAGGTATGTTGCGCGTATTTCATTCTTTTTTTAGCACGATTGTCGGGTATAGCATAATTGATACCCCTGGGATAATGGGCTTTCCGGAATTGTGCAACTTCTGTGTCTTTGATAATTTGTTGCTTCACTGAAACTCAGCGTATGTTTGATCAGCAGGTGCTGAGATGACGAATACTCACCTACGGCAACTGCCGAATCATCGCTACTTCATCGCAGCGATCCTGCTTAAAGCACGTGGCGCAATCTTGCCAGATTTTGTGCGGTAGCCGTAACTTGGGGATCTCGCGGAATCCCAGCGCGCTGAAAAAACCAACCTGTAAGGTAAGTGTAAAGAGTGTGGGAATGCCTAGTTCCATCGCTTCGGTGAAGAGTGGTTCAACCAATTTTCGACCGATCCCGCGCCCCTGGAACGACGGATGGACTGCAACACTGACCACCTCGGCCAGATCGGCCCAGGTAATGTGCAAGGCGGCACAACCGATCACTTCACCATCGGCCTCGGCCACGTTAAAATTACGCACCCGATTGTAGAGCTGATCGAGCGTCTTAGGAAGCATATCGCCACGTGCTGCGTAGTAGTTGATAATTTCGTATAGCCGTGGGACATCGCTGACCCGCGCCCGGCGAATGGTAACCGCAGCGTCAGGTCGGATGTGAAGGACCGGTAAACTTACCGGAGGTGCGTACAATGGGCTAGTCATGGCTGTTTTTGTAATCCTCCATCTGTTATCGGGGTACGACTCAATCGTTCTGCATTAACAATTCGCGCCAGCGTGCGCATTGCTCACGTACTCGCTGGGGGGCGGTGCCGCCGTAACTCGATTTTTGGGCTACACTACGCGCCATGTCGAATACCGCGTAGATACTCGCATCGAGAGTAGGTTCGATGGCCTGGTACTCAGAGAGTGGCAAGTGGCGCAAGCTTACGCCGAGTGCCAATGCCCGCTGCACCAATCGTCCTACCTTGCTATGCGCCAGCCGAAATGGAATGCCCCGGCGTACCAGTTCATCGGCCAGATCGGTAGCTAGCATCGCATCATCGAGGGCTGCTGCCATTCGTTCGGGTTTCACCTTCATTGTCGCAATGGCCGCTGCTGCTATTTGTAGCCCTAGATCGAGTGTATCAAAGCTATCGAAGAGTGGTTCCTTGTCTTCTTGCATGTCTTTGTTGTAGGTCAGCGGCAATCCCTTCAATACCGTAAGCAATGCTACGAGGTTTCCCAACAGGCGACCACTCTTAGCGCGCAACAACTCCATACTATCGGGATTTTTCTTTTGTGGCATCAGACTTGAGCCTGTACTGTAGGCGTCAGCCAGTTCGAGAAAGCCAAATTCGGCGCTGGCATAGAGAATAATATCTTCGGCCAACCGACTGAGATGGACACCGATTAGAGCACAATCGAAGAGGATTTCGGCAACGAAATCCCGATCACTGACAGCATCGAGCGAGTTTGCCGCTAATTCATCAAATTCATCGAGTAATTCGGTAAGCCGCTCACGTTCAATTCCAAGCGAATTGCCGGCCAGAGCGCCTGCGCCGAGCGGGAGCACACGCATGCGACGAGTCGCATTCTCAAGTCGGCTCCGATCACGGGCAAACATCTCAACATAAGCCAGGCACCAATGCCCGAACGTGATCGGTTGGGCGCGCTGCAAATGGGTGTAGCCTGGCATAACCGTCGCAGTATGCTGTTCGGCTTGCGACAAGAGCGCTAGTTGCAGATCACGCAAACGGTGGTTAAGCTGACGGGCAATCCCGATGGTGTAGAGACGCATATCGGTAGCGACTTGATCGTTACGCGAACGCCCGGTATGAAGCTTAAGCGCCGCATCGCCAATCAGTTCGCGCAACCGACGTTCGACAGCGGTGTGAATGTCCTCATCACCTTCTGCGGCCACGAATGTACCGTTTGCGAATTCGGCTCGCACCTGTTCTAAACCACGGACAAGATCAGCGTGTTCGGTCTCGTTGATGAGACCAGCTTGTGCCAGTGCACCGGCCCAGGCAATACTACCGGCAATATCAACCTCGGCCAGACGCACGTCAAAATGGAATGAGTCGTTGAAGCGGCGCATCTCTGCCGCCGTAGGTTCGCTAAACCGTCCTCCCCAGAGCCGGTGTTCCATCGACAATCCTCCTCTTTCGTATCACAGTGGTGCACTGGCAATCGTTTGGTGGTTTTCGACCTGTAGGCTACAACGTACCAGGAGTTGCCAGTAATTCCCGATCAGCGTGCCGGCCAGCCGTCCGATCTCATCAAGCTCTTGAGCTGCGATCAGAGCAGTAGCCAGTTGCGGCCAATCACGCGGTTGTAACGGGAAAGAAAAACTTTCGTTCAGGCCAGCATATCGATGCTGTGTTAGCCAACAACGGTTGATCAAACAGAGTGCGCTGATCATTTCCATCAATAATTCAGATACCAGCAATCTTGCCACCGAAGCCTGACGCCGCACGGTAGCTGCCCGTAATTCACTGTAACGCCGAAATACCAATTGCGGCAGATACGGAATGATGCTCTGGTAAAAGGCACGTTCTGGTAACGCCCTGGCTCGTGATAACCAGTCCTGTACCTGTTCAGCCGTCCCAACTATAGGTTGTACCTGTGCCAGCCAGCTCAACCATTGCGGCCAGCGCAGATCAGGTACTTGCAAGATCACTTCTAGATCAGGTAAGGCGATAGTATTAATCGTTACCGGTATACCTCGCATCATGAAACTGTGCATTGGACGTTGCCTCACTCGCTCGGTGATGACCAACAGCTCAAGCGGATCAAAATCGGTGGGCGGCGCCGCAGGCGCTACCATCCCTGCCACCACAATGGCAACGTCCGCTACTGTGGCAAGGCGCTGACACAGTTCACGCGCAATTGATTGGCGGTCAGCGAGATCCATGAGCTTGCACCGGCGTCAGGTGCGGTATTCAGCATTGATCCGCACGTAGTCGTAGCTAAAATCACACGTCCACACCGTTGCCTTCCCCTCGCCAAGGCCGAGATCGGCATCGATCGTAATCTCGGCCACATCGAGCAACTGGTGGGCAGCCTGCTCGTCGAATGGTAACGGTAAACCGTTTTCCAACACCCGCATACCACCAAACGAGAGCACGACTCGATCAGGATCAACTGTGGCCCCTGAATAACCTATTGCGCACAATACTCGTCCCCAATTGGGATCAGCGCCAAACAACGCCGTCTTTACCAGAGGCGAACGAGCAATTGTCATTGCTGCCAGTTTGGCTTCGGCATCGTTGACTGCCCCACGCACCGTAATGGTGACAAAACGGGTTGCCCCTTCACCATCACGAACAATGGCATGGGCTAGGTGTTGACAAACCGCAGTCAGACCGGCACAAAAAGCAGCACCGTCGGGAGTATCGAGATCGGTAATTGGCGGTGCAGTACTCGCTCCGTTCGCCATGACGAGCAACGTATCGTTCGTACTGGTATCGCCGTCAATACTGATGCTGTTGAAACTCACCTCTAGCGCCTGCCGCATCGCCTGATCGAGGACTGGCCGTGGTACAGTCGCATCAGTGGTGACAACGGCCAGCATGGTTGCCATATTGGGATGGATCATCCCAGCACCTTTGGCCATCCCTCCAATGGTAATGACGTGACCACCAGAAAGAGTCACAGTCACGGCGCAATGTTTTGGTCGGGTATCGGTTGTCATGATGGCACGTGCCGCAGCCAGTCCGTGCTCAGGACTCAGCCGCTGGGCTGCAACCGCGATCCCGCGCACAATCTTCTCTATCGGCATGGGGACACCGATTGTTCCAGTTGACATAACAAATGTGCTATGTGGTGGGAGGCCTAACGTCTGTTCGACGGCCTGGGCCATTGCAACAGCCGCAGCATCGCCATCGGCGCCAGTACAGGCATTGGCATTACCGGCGTTGATCACAACTGCCCGCAGAGCGGTACCTTGTGCCATAAGCGCCATATCGTAGCGTACCGGTGCGGCTTTCACTGCGTTGGTGGTAAACACAGCGGCTGCTGTCGCCGGATAGTCGCTGACCAGTAGGGCCAGATCATCACGATTGGCATATTTAATCCCGCAGGCCGCTACTGCGGCGCGCCAGCCTTGTGGGCTGGTGGCGTGGCCGTCAGCAAGAAATGTCATCATACGTTCCTACTCCTCGGTTGGTACCGGTGCAGCGGGATGGGTGTCTTCCCAGCGGACCGACTCAACTACGCCAATACCTTGCAGATGAGCAATATCGTTATATGCGTTGAGCCGCCAGAGCTGTTGATGACGCCGATTCACCCGTTCCCACCAGGTAATACTGGTGTTGCGGGTATGAAAATCAATCGGTGGTACCACCAGGCTTGGCATTCGGAAAAAGTGGATGAACGAACAATCAATCACGCCGCCATGACAGACAACGACGATTGTTTTTCCTTCGTATTCTGTAGTAATGCGGGTAAGGGCACGACTGACGCGCAGGGTGAAGTCGCCCCAGCTTTCACCGCCGGGAGCAAGTGGTCGTAATGGGTAACGGTCAAAATCGGGAACACCGAACTTAGCCCATGCCTCCTGGTTTGTCATGCCATCGGCTTCACCGACCTTCAATTCCTGTACTTCATCATCAAAGATGATTGGAATGCCCAGGGCTGGTTGAATAATCTCGGCAGTTTGGCGGGCGCGGGGCAATGTTGATGAAATCAGCACATCGGCTTTGATCTCACCGCTGGTTGCCAGACGATCACGCAGACGCTTGGCCTGCTCGATACCGCGCTCGGTAAGACCGGCATCACCTTTCATTCCGGCTACAATTGGTTTCACATTGGCGACCGATTCGCCGTGGCGGATCAGGTATAAGTGGGTCATACGTTCCTTCACTACTTACAAGTCGATACATAGAAGAGGCCAGCCTGCGTGCTGGCAAGCTGGCCTGAGAACAATCCTTACAAGAGCACAGGCGCCGCTAGCCAGATCGTGTGACCGGCTGACTACGACGACGGTGACGACGATTGTGACAAACGGCTAAACCGCTGTACGTATTGCAGTGTTGGATAATAACAGACATCGTAAGCACCGCCTTCTCGCCTGCGAAATCGACGAGAGTAGTATACCACAGGTAGCGATAATATGTGCTGTACAGTGTCAGATAGAAGGGCTTTTCAGTGTTCTCAACCTTAGACAGGGCAATATCACGAATATCATGTACGTACTGACGGTGCTCCCCGATCTACCCAGTTTCTCGCAAAGCGCGGGTCGCCTGTCCGTGCTGTGTGGTCTGTCGCGGGAACTCATCGGTTGGCGCATCAGCCGACTATCACCCCTCAGAGCATGATCTGAAACTCGTGGTTTTGATCAGGTGCTCAGCAGGGGCGTCGGCTGAACTGGTGAGCAACGAAGCGCCTCATCAAAAACCTGGGCTTGTGATGATGCTCGATTATGGCATCTCCAGAATGGTTCAGGGAACGTTGGCCGGCGCCGCAGGCCTCTCCTCGCCGCGATGGAAACGGGTGGTAACGGTTTCAGCGCCGGTGCTGCGGAGCACGCCTGGCGCCCTCTCACCTTCCCCCTTGCCCCCTTCCTCTTCCACGCGGGGAGAGGAAGAGGGAACGAGGGATGGCTGGAGCGAAAGCAGGTTGACACCCTCTCATCCAGTGGTCACATGGGTACGGGTACGTGCTTAATGAGAAATCTGGGTTTTTGATCAGGCTCTCAGACCCCTGCTCGCAGGAGGGTGAAACCTTCTCATCACGCTACCTCTGTTCGCTTTTCTACCGGACAGAAAATAACATAGAAAAGTCTTCATACACAACGCTATTACGATTTGCGCCGACCGAACCAACTCCGACGCGCAGATTTAGTAACCTTCTGGCGTAGCTCATCGAGATTGTCGCCGGGCGCTTCTGCTGGCGCTGTATCCCCTGGTGATGAGGTCATTTCTGGTGGTATTGGCACTTGTTTCTGGCGTCCAAACCAGCTTCGCCGTTGCTTGGGCGCCACTGGCGTGGATGATACCACTGGTTCTGAAATCGCTGGCAAAGCAGTTATGGGTTCAGGGTACGGACTATCGCTGTGCTCGGCGCCGACTGCCCGCAACCATGACCAGAGAAGTCGTCGGCGTTCTGCTCCATTCTCTGGTAAGGTGAGTGGTCGTCCTCGTGCATCGATGATCAGGCCAAGCAGGCTGCCGTGAACTTCAGCCGGATCGCTCTCAACCGCCTCACCAGGTGCAGCCTTTCCTACGCGCACACCGGCTCGTGGTCGCACCTTTACCTGCGCATAACGACCAATTGGTAATGGCAGTCGGAGCAAATCGCCATTGCGTACCTGGATTTGTTCACTACCACCGCCAACAGTGATCAGTTCAACCTCAGCAATCGGATCGCCAAACCGGTTGCCGCCCTGTAACACAATACAGGTTGCTAATGGTGTATTCATCAGCAGATCGCGATCAAAAACCGATACGGCTGCGTCGGCGCTGCGTGCTGCTATTCCGCCACATACCGCTAGTAGACCCAGGCTGTCGAGATGGATCGGTAACAACAGACCCGGTAACTCATACGCTGGCTGCAAACCATCGAGGATCGCTAGGAGTGCCATCCCAGGATGGGGGGCGTGAATCAGCGCACCACCGCTAACTACGAGATAGCTATAGGTCAGGGCTGGTTGTTCATCGCGCAATGTAGCCATTCCCAATGCTAACGCTTCGCGCACAATCGCCAGATCAAGATAGCAATCCTCGCGAGTTACCGGCATTGTTTGTGGGCGTAACGTCCGCTGAAGTACTCGTTCGATCAGTTCTTGCTCTTCAATCGCAAATGGCAACCAGCGTGCAATCGCCGCAGAGCTAACTTCGCATACCAAGTTGCTGACTCCGAATGCAGTGCCACAAACCCCATGGATTGCAGCACTTACGTGATCTGGCGCGGCGGCGATCAGCGTGGTTGTTGTCGCACCAACATCTGCCAACAAGACTGGCTGTTTTCGTCGCTCAGCCAGGAAGCGCGTCATCACATATTGCGCTTCAACCATCGTGCGCAACGTTCCCTTTTCAGAATCTACCAAATGATGTAAGCCGGGCAAATCGGACAACTGTCGTGCATAACGAGCCAGTAACGCCTGTCGTAATGGGGTTACGATCTCGTGGTTAAGCGTGGGTCGTACATTAGCTACGCTTATCAATTCACAGTTGTGTTCACTAAGGATCGTGTGAACGATTGATGCTGCGGCTGTATTACCGGCATAAATAACTGTTGGCAACGGTTGTTTAATCGCTTCGGTGAAGGAGAGCTTGAGACGAACCAGATGCGCCAGTCGCTTCATTGCCTCAACGGTGCTGCCCTCAATACCACCCGTCAAGACGATCACGTCTGGTGAGAGTGGGAGTAGCTTCTCAAGTTGACGTTCAATCCATGACTGCGTATGACTGGTTCCTGGTTGATGTGAGACATCATCCAGGGTTACCACATCTAACACGACATTCGGTACACCACAAACAGCATGCAATGCACTTCGGGCCGAAACATCAGAGGCAATTGCCGCCACAACGACTCGTAACGGTTCGATTGCAGAAGCAACAACTACCACTGTATCAATACCATCGCCGGTAGTGGTTCGTGGAATGAGCAAGCGCCCATCGTGCAGTAATTGACGACCGGTAAGGTCGGCTAATTGCGCAGTTGCTTCCTGTACCGCAAAGAACACATTCTGATATGGCAATTCACGACTGGTTAGGGTTTCAGCTTGACCGATCAGTCGACTTTCACCATCAACCTGGTCGATCAACGAGACTCTGGTCGTCAGACTACCGATTTCAACGGCTAGTATCGCCTGCACACTGTCTGCCATGCTACGTACCTTATCTTCTGCGGTTCCTTCCGCCAAAAGGACGTGTAAGAACGCTGTGCTCTTCCTCTCCCTTATTCGGCTGTTTTCGCCATGTTCGTTCGCTTTATGGCGAGAGTGGTTAGGGAACGTTCAACTACCCCCTGCAATCGTGCGCATCCAGTCGATGATGAAGAGCAGGCGTTCATTGAGCGCGGCGAGGTAGGAATTAACACTGCCAGCCAGGAAAAAGCCAAATGCCAATAACAACACCCACCGTCCTACGCGAGCTACCAGATCGATCTGGCGTTGTCGTTGCGGATCAGACGAGCGTGTCAGTGAAAATGAAAGCAATGTAGCAATCGAGCCAAAGATCAGCACGATGCTGCCTAGAATTGCTGCCGGTGATGAGAGATCGGCGCGGGTAAAATCAAGCACTTGCGGCAGAATCGTACCGGCTATCGCACCGCCAACAACCAGCGCTGCTCCGACGCCGAAGACGATCGCCAACGGAATGTTTGCCAGCCAGGAACTGGTCTGTTGGCCACTGACACGGGTAAGTAACAGGGCTGCCAACACAAACGGTATCAACTGCCAGGTAACCAGCGCTGGTTGACCACTAGCCGCAATCAGGTCAACAACAGCCGGTCGCAGTACCTGATGATAGACAACAACGAAAGCGTAACCGAGGGCAACGCCAACAAACAGATATTGCACCAGTCGAAAAGCCGGTGTATCACCGAGTGCACGGCTAAACACCAGCAGGGTCAGGACAACTGGAATAAAGGTTATCGCAATATCCATCAGTATTTACCTCGTATCAAGTGGGACAAACGACCAATCCCAACGATCAGCACTCCCAGAGCCAGCACGCCAATAAACACCAGCGTTGACCATGTCTGAAAGGAAAGTGCATACGCTGCTTTTTCGTCCGCATTTCCCGCGGCCAGTAAATCGATAGCACCGCGCTGGCCGGCTATCGCGTAGACACCAGGTAAACGCAGGTACGGCAGTACCTGTGGATAAACCTCTTGTGGGAGCAAGAACGCAATCGGCACGTTTGGGGCTGCACTGTGAATTTGTTCCATCCAGGCTTGCACATCCTGCACCTGATCGGCCAGAACGACGATCATTGCCAGATCGTTTAGCTTCTCAATTCGGGGCGTACCGTCAGGCCGGGTCGCCAATAATCCAGCGGTTGCATCTTGGCCGGTATAATCGCGGCGCAATTCGGCACGTAGATCGAGGGCCAGACTACGTAAGGCAAGCTCACCACCCGGCCGATAACCGAGCAACACATAATCACGACCACCAAAGGTCACACCGTTCTCGTTGTTGTAACCGGCAGCCCGCAATGGCCCAATCAGATCAAACGAGAGCAGGGTACCCTGCAAGTCGGTACTGACAATAATGAGCTTCGTTCGCTCGTCAGTCAATTCGGCAAGCAATGCCGATTCGAGTGGCCGCAATTCAGCAACACGTTGCGCTCCCCACTCGTATGCGATCAAGACCACATCTTCGCTCCCCAGACTGGCGAGCTGATCATAGAGTGCAACTGCTGCCGGTGATGGTTGCACCTGATTTGTCAGTGTTGCAGTCAGACCTGGAAACAACAGACCAATGAGGATAGCAAGCAATAACACTAGTGCCAGCAATTGTTCAAGAACCGGTAAACGACGACGGGTGACAACCGGTTGCTCAATGGGCATCGTTACCGGTAATGGTGATTGAAGCAGGCGTTCGAGTAATGCAACTGCCGCTATCTGATCAGAAGTGCGCTGAGCAGGGCCAGGCAATGGTGGTCTCACGACAGTCACCTCAGCCCCTGCCCAAACTGCTTCACTCTCGTCAGCTTCACGACTTCCCAGACGTTGCAACCAGCTTAATGAAGGTGTTACTGCTGGCTCAGCTACTCGTTCGGATGAAGCTCGCAACCAGGGTGGTAATTCGGCTCCGCTTAAGAATTCATCACTGGTCGAGCTTGTCGTTGGTGGTGGTTCAGTAACGGGGCTAGATTGATCTGACCCTGCCTCTAACCACGGTATTGCTGCTGCCGGTGCATTGGTCACTAACCAGTCTGGGGTATCAATCGTACCGGATGACGGTTCCTGCAACCAGGCAGGAACGTCGGCGGCAGGCGGTTCAGCCGCTTGCAACCAGGCGGGCACATCGGCAGCGGATGGTTCAGCCGCTTGCAGCCAGCCAGGTGCCTCGGTGGTGGCTGGTTCAGCTTCTCGCAACCAAGCGGGTACGTCAGTGGCGGAGGTAGCTGACGGTGCACCGGTCTCTTCGCGCAACCAGTCGGGCACGTCACTGGCCGGTGGTTCAGCCGCTTGCAGCCAGCCAGGTGCCTCGGCGGTGGCTGGTTCAGCTTCTCGCAACCAAGCGGGTACGTCAGTGGCGGAGGTAGCTGACGGTGCACCGGTCTCTTCGCGCAACCAGTCGGGCACGTCACTGGCCGGTGGTTCAGCCGCTTGCAGCCAG
>Ga0197142_1000230_pt1 | contig 50790 bp, 37 predicted proteins | sample GBS60_MetaG_FD_148614 | JGI IMG/M metagenome (GOLD analysis project Ga0197142, IMG submission 148614) | Sediment microbial communities from Great Boiling Springs, Gerlach, Nevada, United States - GBS 60_MetaG | ecosystem: Environmental > Aquatic > Thermal springs > Hot (42-90C) > Sediment... | reverse complement strand
CCGGGATGGTTGACTGTATGAACTTGTCAAGGTTCTGGGGCGCTGGGGCTGGTGGCCTTGTCAGCGCTTCACTACCCTATCCCACACCACCCCTCAACGTCAAGTACCCCAGAGCGGGTTTTTTAGAATTTCCGATTGCTCACTGTAGGTAACTGCCTCTCTGCCTTCGGTGTCTTGTCGAGGGAGCTGAGAAAGCACCTGCTGCCAAAGCTGGGCCGTCTCGAACCCCTTGCCCTTGACGTATAGCAAGCGGGATCCCTCCGACTGCGGATGGGACTCTAACTGTAGCCAAAGATACGTTGGAGGCAAGTAGGGAAGGTAATGAGGCCACTCGATGGCCGTGATCCCAACCTGGCCCCAAAGCTCTTCCAGCCCCAGCTCCTCCAAAGCCGAAAGCTCTACCTCACTGGCACAGGCAGTAGAGGCAGGCCCCAGGCGGTAGAGATCGCAATGGAAGAGAGGGATCCGTCCCGTGCGGTATTCCTGCACCAGCACAAAGGTGGGGCTATCGATAGGTTCAGGGATCCCCAATCCCTGCCCCAGTCCCTGCACAAAGGTGGTCTTGCCACTGCCTAGACTGCCCCCAAGAAGAATAACAAGGCCGGCGGTGGAGTCGGCCCTAACCGCCCGAGGGGAAGCAGGCCACTGGCCTGGGGAGGTGAGAAGGCGAGTGGCAGTTTGCCCCAGAAGAGCCGCTAGCGATTGGGTGGCAGCAGCAGACGGCAGGACTAGAGGAAAGGCTTCCTGCCAAAGCCCTTCATTTGTGATCGATAGATCCGCCATTTGAGATCTCCTTCTCAAGGAGCTTAGGAGCGGGGATTGCTAGTGAGGGGTTAGCTGAGGAGGCCCTCCCATCCCCTTGTCCAGGAGTGCGTCTTTGAGCTGTCCCTATCAAAGCCAAGCCAACCCCGACAAGGACTAAGCTGACTGCCTGAGCTACCCGCAGGGATCCCAGCATGAGGCTGTCGGTGCGTAGCCCCTCGATCCAGAAACGTCCAAGGCTGTACCCCAGCAGGTAGAGACCTAGGAGGCTACCAGGTGGAGGCTGACGCCGATAGCTCAAAAAGAGCAGGATCCCAAAGAGGCTGAAGTTCCAGAGGGATTCGTACAAAAAGGTGGGATGTACTCGAGAGCCGTCAGGAAGCTGCAGTTGCACCCACAAAGGACTGTCTGGAGGCAACACCTCTCCGTAGGCCTCGTTGTTGAAGAAGTTGCCCCACCGTCCAATCCCCTGACCAAGACTGAGAGAAGGAACGATGCAATCGGCCAGCAGCCAGAAGTTCAGCCGATGCCGGCGGGCAAAGAGGTAGAGGGCTATACTGCCGCCTAGCAAAGCGCCGTGGATGGCCATGCCTCCCCGCCAAAGGGCTAAAACTTTCCACCAAGGGCCATCTCGATATCGCTCCCACTCAAAGACCACATAGTACAAGCGAGCAAGGGGCAGGGATCCCGCGACCAGCCACAGCAGCAGGTTGGGCATGACCTCCGGGGAAAGGCCACGCCGCGCTGCCAGGTGACGAGCTAGAAAAAGGCCCAAGACGGTTGCCAGGCCGATTAGTAGGCCATACCAGCGCAGGCTAAAGGGTCCCCAGCTAAACACAAGGGGGCCGGGGGAGCGTAAGACCAAAGTCATGAACACAGCTGCCTTCTTGACGCAGATCCTTGTTAGCCCACTCTACCCCCAGCCCCTCTCCCAAAGGGTGAGGGGAGCTTGGCTGACTTGTTTTGGTCTGGTCTCCCAGCAGCCTGCCGAGCTAGAATGCAGGCTCAACTTCTCACCGCAACTGCTGGGGGAGGGTGCTGGCCATGGCCCGCAAAGCTGCCGGCGCAAGCAATGGTGATGACTTGGACAGGCTGAAGGCAGAGAAACGCAAAGCTCTAGAGCAGGTGCTGGGCCAGATTGAACGCCATTTTGGCAAAGGGGCAATCATGCGCCTGGGGGATGCCACCCAGATGCGGGTGGAGACTGTCCCCAGTGGTGCCCTTACCCTTGATTTGGCTTTGGGCGGCGGCTACCCCAAGGGGCGCATCATCGAAATCTTTGGGCCGGAGTCGTCGGGGAAAACCTCTCTTGCCTTACACGCGATTGCCGAGGTGCAAAAACAAGGGGGAACCGCTGCTTTTGTGGATGCGGAACATGCTCTGGATCCAGCCTACGCGGCAGCCTTGGGGGTCGATATCCAGGATCTGCTGATTTCCCAGCCGGATACAGGGGAGGCCGCCCTGGAAATTGTCGACCAACTGGTGCGCTCTGCGGCGGTGGATATCGTTGTGGTGGATTCGGTAGCGGCGCTGGTTCCTCGAGCTGAGCTAGAGGGAGACATGGGAGATGCTCATCTGGGGCTGCAAGCCCGACTGATGAGCCAAGCGCTGCGCAAGATTGCAGGCAGCGTCAGCAAGACGGGCTCAATTGTTCTCTTCCTCAACCAGTTGCGTTCCAAAATTAGCGGCGTTGGCTATGGGCCGCAGGAAACCACCACAGGGGGCAACGCCCTCAAGTTCTATGCCTCGGTGCGGCTGGATATTCGCCGCGTACAAACTCTGAAAAAAGGGTCAGAAGAATACGGGATCCGAGCGCGGGTCAAGGTGGTGAAAAACAAGGTTGCCCCACCTTTTCGGCGGGCGGAATTTGACATCATTTTTGGCCAGGGGATCTCCAATATCGGCTGCATTATCGACCTGGCCGAGGAGATGGGCATTCTCAAACGGCGCGGCTCTTGGTACAGCTACAAGGAGGAAAATGTTGCTCAAGGGCGAGACAATCTGGTTGTTTACTTAAAGGAAAACTCGGAGCTGCTAGCGGAAGTGGAAGCGGCTGTGCGAGAAAAGCTTTCGGCGGGGGTGACAGTTTCTGCCAGCCGCCCAGCAGGGGTAGAGGAGGGAGAGCAGGAAGAAGAAGCGGTCTTTGCCGAGGAGGAGTTCTGGGGGAGCGGCTAGCTGCTGTTGCCTTGGGATCGCCGCTGGCGCAGGGCCTCGTAAAGGAGTAACCCGCCCGCCATGGCTACGTTGAGGGATTCGACGCCCTCGGCCATGGGGATTCGCACCTGGGCATCGGCTTGGTGGAGAGTTGTTTCCCTTAGACCGGCTCCTTCGTTGCCCAAAAGAAAAAGGGTGGGGCGAGTGAGATCTTGATCCCAGTAACAGGTGGCAGTGGGGGAGAGGGTAGCCGCCAAGATTTGGATCCCCTGGCGGCGACAGGCCTGGAGCCAGGCGGTCAAGTCGGGCAGAACCTGGGGCGGGCAGCGAAACCACTGGCCGGCAGAAGCCCGCAGGACTTTGGGGTTTTCGGGATCAACACTGCCTGCACTTAACCAGAGGCCATCGGCTCCTGCGGCAGCTACAACGCGGATCAGGGATCCCAAATTGCCTGGATCTTGCAGGGTTTCTACCACAAGACCCAAGCGTACTTCCGACAAGGGGGGAGGAGGGCTCGGCCGCCTGATGGCCACAGCCACGACTCCCTGGGGAGACTCAGTGGTAGAGAGCGTCGCTAGGACCGCTGGAGTGACTGCCTGCCGCCGTAGGTGACTGGGCAGGTTAGCTAGCAATTGAGGGTGACGCTCAGCCCACTCGGGCGTGTAGCAGAGAGCCTGCAGGGGCCAGCCGACCCGTAGGGCCTCTTCGAGGAGGTGGGATCCCTCCACCAAAAAGGCGCCCTGTTCCCGCCGGCCTTTGCTGCAATGCAGCTGCCGCAACTTGCGGATCCAGGGGTTCTTGGGGCTGGTGAGCAGCTCAGCAGCCATGGGGAGAGGGCAGGGAGGACCTAATCGCACCGGCGCAGCCGCTGGATAAAGAACCCATCCCGATCTTGCCGATGGGGCCAGATGAGCAAGGGATCCCCTTCTGGCGCCCAACCGGGGTGGGTCTTGAGAAAAGACTGGATAACTTCCTCGTTTTCAGCAGGGTGCAGGGTGCAGGTGGCATACACCAACAGCCCACCCGGCTTTAGCCAACGGGCTGCTACTTGCAGAAGCTGAGCCTGCAGGTGGGCCAACTCTGGGATCTGCTCTGGGGTTTGACGCCAGCGGGCGTCGGCATGGCGGTGCAGGGTGCCCAGACCCGAGCAGGGGGCATCCAGCAGCACTCGGTCAGCGCTTTGCCAGGGGGGCAGGGGAGCAGGAGGCTCGGTGGCAGTGCTCAAGGCCAAGAGGTCAATGGCCAGGGGACGGATCGAGCTCAAGCCCAAGCGCTGGACATTTTCCCTCAGACGGCGCAGGCGGTGGGGGTGGCGATCCAAAGCCCAAATCTCGCCGCGATCCCGCATCTGCTCAGCTATGTGGGTGGTCTTGCCGCCCGGAGCGGCGCAGCAGTCAATGACCCGCTCCCCCGGCTGCGGATCCAGCCAGTGCACCACCTGTTGGGCGCTGGCATCCTGAACGCTCCACCAGCCCTGGGCAAAGCCGGGCAGGGCCCTGATATCCCCGGCAGGCCGCCCTAGCCGTAGGGCGCCCGGCACATCGGGGATGGGAGCAGCTGGGATCCCCACCTCTGCAAAAGCTTGGATAACCCTGTCGATCCCTACCCGCAGGGGATTCACCCGCAGATCCAGGTGGGGCGCTCGGTTGAACCAGGCGCACAACTGCTCGGTCTCTGCCGGCCCTAGGCGCTCCCACCACAGGCGCACCAGCCAGTCGGGAAAACTGTGCCGGATCCCCAAAGCCTGAATTGGGTCGGCTGGCAGAGTGCCCTGTAAGGGCCTGAGGGGATCCCTTTCCGGCTGCTCCAGGACTTGCCGCTGGTAGGCGCGCAAGATGGCGTTCACGACCCCCGCTAGGGATCCCAAACCCACTTGGCGGGCCAGTTCCACACTGGTGTGGATGGCGGCCCTGGGCGGAACGTGATCCAAAAAGGCCAGTTGGTAGAGGCCAAGGTGGAGAATGAGCCGCAAGTCCGGAGGCTGCTTATGAGCAGGGTGGCGGGCGAAGCAGTCCAGCAGGGCATCGAGGGTGCGGCGGCGGCGGGTAACCCCGTACACCAGTTCGCTGACCAGGTGGCAGTCGGCAGGGATCAGGTGGCTGCGGGCCAACAGGTGCTCTAGCACCACGTCAGCGTAGGCATTGTGTCGCTCAATCTTCTGTAGAGCCAGCAGAGCCAGCTGACGCGCGTTCATAGTCGCCCCAATTTCCCCCTCCTGGGCGATACTGGTGAAGCTCCCTAGGGGATCTCATCATGCCTTACCGCCATGCCTTTTTAGAGGTAATCCCCGCCATCGACCTCCTGCAGGGCCACGCTGTGCGCCTCTACCAGGGAGACTATGCCCAGGCAGAGCAGGTGGCTGACGACCCTATCCAACAGGCCGAGGCCTGGGCAGCTCAGGGGGCTCCCCGCCTGCATGTGGTGGATCTGGACGGGGCCAGAAGTGGGGATCCGGTCAACCTACCCATCATAGAGCGCATCGTCCGCCAGGTCGCCATCCCAGTCCAGGTGGGGGGTGGGATCCGATCCCTGCAACGGGCGCGGCAGTTGCTGGAGTTGGGGGTGGATCGGATAATTGTCAGCACTGTAGCTGTAGAGGATCCCAACACCTTAGAGGCGATGACGCAGGCCTTGCCTGGCCGGATTTGGGTGGGGATCGACGCCCGCCAAGGGCAAGTGGCCACCCGCGGCTGGCTGAACACCACCCCCCTGCAAGCCACCGAGCTGGTGCAACGGTTAGAAGCGCAAGGGGTTGCAGGGATCATCTACACCGACATCAGCCGGGATGGCACCTTGGCCGGCCCTAACCTGGAGCAGTTGCGGCAGGTCCTGGCTGTCTCCCGCCTGCCTGTCATCGCTTCCGGTGGGATTGGCTCACTTACCGATTTGCTTGCCCTGCTTAGCCTCTCCGGGCTGGCGGGAGTTATTTTGGGCAAAGCCCTTTACTCAGGAGCCATCTCCCTGCCGGAGGCGTTGCGCGCCGTCGGGCCAGGCCGCTGGCAAGATCTGCCGCCGGCAAAGGGATCCCTATGGGCCTAGATAGCGAGTGAAAGTCCTCCCGCTAGGCAGCTCCCTGCAGCCAACAGAGGGCCCTGCCATAATGTTGTCCATTCTGTTCGAACTTACCATGTCCTTTCCTGCTCTTCGTCCTGCTGTTCAAGCCCTCCAGCGGGAACTGGTGACCTGGCGGCGCCACCTGCATCAATACCCAGAGCTGGGCTTCCAGGAAAAGCAAACCGCCGCCTACATTAGCCAGCGCTTAAAAAGTTGGGGGATCCCGCACCAGACCGGCATTGCCCGCACCGGCATCGTAGCCACTATTACAGGCGAAGAGCCAGGGCCGGTGTTGGCGCTGCGGGCCGACATGGATGCTCTGCCCATCCATGAAGCCAATGAGGTGGAATACCGTTCCACTGTCCCTAACGTTATGCACGCCTGTGGTCATGACGGCCATATGGCTATTGCCCTAGGCACGGCCAAGCTGCTGCAGCAGCGCCGCCACCGCCTCAGAGGTACTGTCAAGGTCATCTTTCAGCCCGCCGAAGAGGGTCCCGGTGGTGCCAAGCCAATGGTAGAAGCAGGGGTGCTGAAGAACCCGGAGGTGGAAGCTCTCCTGGCTCTCCACCTGTGGAATAACCGTCCGCTGGGCACCATTGGCGTCAAAAGCGGCCCCTTAATGGCCTTTGCCGATCGCTTTCAAATCGAGGTCATTGGGCGAGGTGGCCATGCCGCCCTTCCCCAGCAGACAGTGGACACTATTGTGGTCGGATCCCACATTGTGAGCGCTTTGCAGACCCTCGTCTCCCGCAACGTGGATCCGCTGCAGCCGGCGGTGGTGACAGTGGGCCGCTTCCGCGCTGGCGACACTTTCAACGTCATCGCTTCCAGGGCAGAGATTTGGGGCACCGTGCGCAGCTTTCAGGCGGAAGTGCGGGATTTGCTGGCAAGGCGTATTGAAGAAATCGTGGCCGGCATTTGCCAAGCCTACGGGGCCACCTACGAGTTCCAGTACGAGCGGGGCTATCCGGCAGTTCACAATGACCCTGCCATGGCAGCCCTGGTAGAACAAGCCGCCCGCCAGGTGTTTGGTTCAGAAGCCGCGATCGTTCCTGAGATGACCCTGGGCGGGGAAGATGTCTCGTTTTTCCTCAACGAGGTGCCCGGCTGCTACTTTTTCCTGGGATCCGCCAACCCTGCCAAGGGGCTGGACTATCCCCATCACCATCCCCGCTTTGACTTTGATGAAGCCGCCCTCAGCATCGGCGTGGAGCTGTTTCTGCGCTGCATTGAAAACTACACTGGCAAGACTTTGGATTAAAACCTGGCTTCGTGACATCGATTCTTGACTCCCCTCTCCCTTAGGGAAATCCTAGGGCCTTAGCAGATCAGCCTCTCCCCTGCCAGGAAGCAGCAAGGGTTTCATGGGTTCTGGCGTGGGCAGGGTGGGAACAGCCTTCAAGTCAGGAGGAATGTACAGAGGCTTGGGGTCAGGATCCCCGCCAAAGGCCAGCACCAGTGCCCGCAGCAGGGCTTGTCGCTGCTGGCGGCTTAGGGATTGCACAGCAACTTTGTCCTGAGCGTAGGGGTTGACCGTCAGGCGCTCGGCGCCGGGATACTGTTGGGCAACCATTGGCTCGTTGGCGTCGCAATAGTCAGCCAGCGTCAGTTGCCAATCAAAGCGATCGGTGGGGGAACGCCCGGCCACCTGCAGGTGATAGAGCATCATCCGCCGCACCAAGGTGTCTTCTTCGGCTGGAGGGCCGCCGTCATTGGGGTTAATGGGGATGTAGGTGTTTTCCAGGGGTAGATCCGGCAGAACTGCATACACCCGCCGCGCCGCTTCAGGAATCAGCCGCAACTGGGCATAGGCAGGGCTGGATCCCAGCAGAACTGCAGCCGTGATGTGCAGCCAACTTGGCAAAAGGGCCTGTTTCCTCATCCTGCTTGCCCCAAAACCAACTTGCTAACTAGTCGATACTCAATCCATCCACTACTTGCGGTTGAGGACGGGGCTTGAGGGGGGCAGATTCGGCCAGGCGATCCTGGTGTCGGTGGGGCTGAAAGTAAGCTTGCCATGAGCTGAGGATATCCACCGTCTCACCGCCGTGCTGGGTGTAGCGCCTCCGCACCTTGCACAAAACAGGGGTATTGATGCACACGCCAGAGACAATCACCTGGCCCTTGCTTAAAGCCGGCAGTTCCTGGAGCAGATCCCGGCCGGCAGCCTCGACGCTGTGGCGTAAATTTTCCTGGTCAGTAGGGTTGACAATTCGCATTAAAAATTGGCTCATGCATTGTGACAGGATATCTGAATCCAGCTTGCCAGGCCGTTGCGTGATTAACCCAACCCCCAGACCAAACTTGCGTCCTTCGCTGAGAATAGTACGCAACACCTGCTTGCAGCGGGAGGGCTCGTGGGCAGGAGCAAAGCGGTGGGCTTCTTCTAGCAAGATGAAAACGGGGTAAGGCAGGTAGTTCTCATCTCCAGGTCGGACCTTTTTCTTTTGGGTGTTGATGCGGGCGGAATTGACCTGGCGCAAAATGGCGGCGGCAATGACTTGCTGCTCTTCCTGGCTGATCTCGTACATTTGTAAGATGGTCACCTGCCCTGGCTCAAACAAGTCTCGTGGAGCCAGATGTTCCACAGTGCTGAAATAGGGAGAGCGATCGATCTGTTCCAGCTTCCACTCCAAAGCAGGGGCGGAGGATCCCTGGGATCCATCTTCCTTGGAATCCACTTCGTAGGCAGCCTCGATTAGATCCTGGATTGTCCAACGCTCTGAATCAAACTGAGTAACCTTGTCAAAGGCTTTCTTTAGGACAGATTTCTGTCGGTCAGTGGTCTCCGGCAGTAGGGCCAGGATATCGAAGAAGTTAAGGGAGGAGACGCGAATCTTAATTTCTTTGGGGTAGAAAACCTTGACTTTAGGGCGGTAGCCATCTTCACCCAAAAACTTGGGGTGAGATTGTATCTCTGCCAGTGTATGGTACTCTCCGTGAGGATCAAAAACAAGAACGGCAGCCCGGTTTTTGGGCAACAATAGCTCTTCAATTAAAACTCCTGCTGTGTAGGACTTGCCGGATCCCGTCCCCGCTAAGATGGCCAGATGAGTGCTAACCATCTCCCTGACATCCAGTACCACCGGCACCGCTCCCTCCTCGCGCAGCAGCAGGCTGCCTAAATGGGCCCCGCCAACTTCCGTTTCCCCCCGCTTGTTCAAGACTGACTTCAAGAGCGAATTGGGAGCTAAAAAGACCTTGGCACCGGGATCCGGAGGGCGACGGGGGTTAATAAAGCCCATGGCCCGATCAAAATAGCCGATAACTTCAACGGTTACGGCGTAGATCTCCGGGTTGGGATGGGTAAAGCCGACCAGAGCCACGATGGTGCTGGGGTCGATCTCCGTGTCGGCAAAGATGCGGTCGGGGATGTGATCCAGAAGCTGGACCTGGGTGATTCTACCCAGGATTTTTAAAGGTTGGGGTTGAGGATCCCGCACTTCGTAATAGACAAAATCGCCCACCTTGACTGCTTGGGTATTGGAGGTGATAAACACATATTGGTTGGGAGTCTCACCAGGGCCCTTAACAGTACCGATCACCTCTGGAGTATCCTCCGCTAAGGAAAGGGAACTTTCCATGGAAATGAGTGAGGCCTTTTGGTTCATCGGCGCATTGCTCCTACAGTTATTTTCCAGGCTAGTTCTTTGCTTAGAATTTGCAGAGCTCGTCGTTGGGATGGGTCGGAGAACATAGGGATGATATCGTTTAAGACTTGATAGACAAGGTGGTTGGCAAAGTTGCCACCGCTACTCAAGAGTAGTCCGTAGTATGAAAATTGAGTTTGACCTTGAGGATTGAGATGGAAGCGCAGGATTTCCTCTTGGCTCATGCGAAAGACAGGTGTATTGACAGGCACCACTACGCGCGGGATCCCTTGCCAGCCACAACGCCTTTCTTCGTCCAAAGCTCCGATGAGAATTACTGAAAGTAATGTGCGCACCTCATTTTGCAAATCAGGGGAGAAATAGGGATCCGGCTGGCTGGAAAGACGGGGCCCAGCGTTAAGAAACATAGGATTTAAAATTTGACTGTTGTAAACCAACCCTACAGCCCAGTGGCGCTGATTGCTTTCCAACTTGACAAAGCTGCCGAAGCCATAGTCTTCGGGGGAGGGAGGGTTTTTGACTTCTAAAGCATCATCCACTTGTACTACGTAGTCACAGTGGCTGTTCGAGCGAACCACCTTGCCTAGTCTCATCAGACCCGCCTCCGCTGCAGCTTGCTGAGAGTCTTCCGAGAGAGCCGGAGGTTAAGATTCTCGCGGCTGGCCCACTCCTGCATTAGACGTAAGAAAAGGTTGCGATCTTCATTGCGAATAACAGCTACCTGATCCGCCGTCTCCAGTACGTAAGGATAGCCTCGGCCAATAATCACCTCACAGCGTACCAAATCTACCAGCCAGTCCAACAGGCCTGCCTCATAAACCCAAACAGGTATTTCTAGTCGAGCTGGAAAGTTGTTATTGGTACGCAGGTACACAAACCCCACTCGTCCTTGCATTTCTTGGTAGCGGCTGAGGATCCCTTCTTGGGGATTAAGAACGCCACTGCAGGCGCAGACAAAGAAGGGCGTTCGGTCTCCCCATTCCAACCAGGAGCTAAGCAGCTGTGCATCGTGCAGATAGGGAGCCTCGGGAAGATCAAAGCAGTTCCTTAGCAGTGTGACCAAATCTGAGTTGTACGCAGTGTCAATGTAAGCTACGACAGGGATCCTGTTTTGCTCGCTGGCGCGCAGTACTTGCAACAAACACTCCACATAGAAATCTCGACTTTTGCTATCAAAGGCTTCGGCAAAGGTGGCTACTAGTACCCCATCTAGGAAAGCCAGCTTTCGCGATCCAGGTTGAGATTGCCAAATATACTCAGCAACTTTTCCTGTTTCCATCTGAAAGCGACGCTTATTAACAATGCTCTCCTTAGGTTCTCCGCTATCTCTGACTTCTAGATCTTTTGGGGTTAGTACATCGACCTGAATATCTTTTTCGTAAAGGCCCTGGTCACAGTGATAGTTCTCGTACCAGCCAATCTGCACTAAGGCTACTGGTATCGATAAATCCTTACTGGGGTAGATTTGAGATCCATCTACTGCAAATGTGGGAACGTCTTTGATAACTGGTCTTGCCCATTCATAGCTTTCCTCATAGCTATTCCATTTTTGTTGAAAGGGAACTCTCCAGCTGGAGTAAAGATCCCATTCCTGTGTGGGCAAGGCACCTGGAAAGGCTGAGGGAGCTATTTTCTCAGTAATCTCTGCCCTGGACCATCGGCACAATTTCTCCATTGCCTGGCGATACCGTTCTCTGCGCTCTGAAGTTCCTTGATCGAAAGCAGCGAAAGCTTCGCGCTTTTTCTGTAATACAGCTAGCACCCGATCTGCCCTAAAAACCATAGCTGTTACCCTTCTCCATCTGACCCGATCCAGAGTGCCTTTCCACACGAATGACGTTTTCTGTCACTTGCTCAAAGGTGTTGTCGTGGCTAATAACAAATAGCTGCTCAAAGGAATGCAAGTTGGTGATAGCTTCCGCCAGCCGCTGGCGGCGATGGGCGTCCATGTTGGTAGTAGGTTCGTCAAAAAAGGCGACGTCTAACTGTCCCAGTACCTTGAGCAAAGCTAGGCGAACAGCTAGAGCTGCTACCATTTGCTCTCCTCCAGAAAGGCAGGCAAAACGCCGTTTGGGCCCCCCTCTTTCTTGAATGCGGATCTCATAGTCAGGTTCCCAGCTGAGGCTGACATCGAAGCGGTTGAGAATTTCTCGGAAGAGGTGATCAGCAACGGTATTGATCTGTTGCAGGTAGTACTGGGTAATTTGAGGACCAGCTTTTTTGTAGGTATCTCGACTAAACTTAATGAAGCGGTGCAGCCTTTCTTTCTCGGTTCTTTCCGCCTCAGCTTGTTTTAAAGCTTGCTTTACCTGTTCCAGTTGCCGCAGTCTTTCCTGGATTTTCTGCAACTGTGGGAAAAGGCTTTCCAGACGAGCCTGGGCCTTGGCTTTTTGGATCTCAGTAAGCTGCAGGAGGGATCGAAGGTGTTGGTGCTCCTGGGGCTGGTAGAGGGCAGTTAGGGGCTCCAGCTCTCTCCGCAGTTGGGCTAGTTGCGTTTGCAACCCTTGCTGTTGGGCCTTGAGTTCGGCTAGTTTTTGTTCCCGTTCAGTTAGCAGCTTGGCAATAGGCTCTGCCCTTAGATAGTGTTCGTGATCTGGTCGATACCTTTCGCGCTCTTCCTTCAGCAATCCCAGCTCTTGCTCCAGGTGTTCAGTTTGGGATAGTGCTTCCTCGAGAGGTTGGAGTGCTACCTCTAAGTCCCGGATTTGCTGTAGGTAGCTGGCTTGCAGGCATAGGTACTGCTCTTCCAGCCTAAGCTCTGTCTTGAGCCGCTCAGCCTGACTTCTAGGATCCCCTAATTCTCTCAAAGTTTCAGCAGCTTTTGCAATTTGGGCCTGCAGGTAGTCTTTGGATCCCTCTGTTCGTTCCCAATAGGTAATCTGAGCTTGCTTTTCTTGCTTAGCTTTCTGAATTTGATCTAAGACCAGCTGAGCCGCTTGCAGTTCATCTTGCCGCTGCGGCAAACTTTGGGCTAGGGTCTGCATGCGGATAAAGGTTTCATAGCTGCTGCGGTGACGCCTTTGTTCCTCTTGCAAAGCATTAATCTTTTCATCCAGATCTAACAGAGGATCAAGCTTCTGCTCTAGAGTTTGAATCTGTTGCTGGAGTTGATGGATCTGATCCTCAATCTGCTGATATTCCTGCTCCACTTGCAGCTTATTGCTAAGCTCTTTTTCTAGGCGCTGGAGCTGGCCCCTGGGATCCCCCACTGCCTGGAGGGCCTGGCCAATTTCCTGGTGTTGCCGGAGGAAGTTGTACTCAGCTTCAAGGCTCCATCGCAGATCCTCAATTTTGCATTGCCGCTCGTTCTGCAGGTGTGTCAATCGTTCAATTTGAGCCTCCAGTTCGGGAATCTGGGTGGTCAAGCCAATCAGGGGCTGCAAGGTCTTAAGTTGCTTCTGGATGTCAGCCAGCTGCTGGCGCAGGTGAGTCTCATCTGTTTGTGGAGCAAGGTCCTGCAGAAATTGGTGGATTGACTGTAGCAAATGTTGGTTTAGAGCTAGAGACTCATAGAGAACTTCCGGGATCCGCTGCCATAGGGACTGAAACTGCGGATAGCTTTGTTGGTAGGTAGCCAGCTCCTGGACAAGGTCCTGGAGGCGGCGGTGGTGCTCAGCAAGCTGGCAAGAGCTTTCCTCAAAGAGGGCTTGCAGCTTTTGTTGAAACTGACGTGCTGCTGCGATACAGCTTAGCTGGGTTTGCAACCACTCCTGTTGAGCCTCAAGGTGGGGTAGGTTGGCTATGCGCTCCAGGTCGGTCTGTCGTTGTTGAAGCTGCAGCTGCAGTTGCTCCAGTTGGGCGCGGCTCTGCTCCTGCTCTACCTCTTGTTGCTTAAGTTCAAGGCGCAGTGCCTGAAAGTAGGACAACTTTTGGCCAATTTGATTATAAAGTTGTTCCAATTCAACCTGTTTTTGGCAGAGAGATTGCAAAGAAAGCCTCTCTGTCTCCATTTTCTGCAAAAGCTGGAGCTGTTGCCGATATTCGGATCCTCGCAACTGTAATTGGCGAAGATGCTGCCATAGAGCCTCTCGCTGAGCTATTAGAGTTTGTCGGATCCCCCGCAGTTTTTCTTGGTCGACAATAAGACTTTCTAGCTCTAGATAGCGACTATAGGCTGGCTGGTGCTGTTGACAAATAACCTGAGCTTGTTCTGCCTCTTGAACTCGGCTCTGTAGGAGTTGACAACGTTCAGCTTGGGCTAACCACTTTCCTTGTAGCTGTTCCCATTCTTGGTATAGCTGTAGCAATGTATTGAGTTGATGAGTCCATCGGCTTTGTTGGCGCTCCAGTTCTTCCTGGATCTGAATTTTGGGAGCCAGATCCTCCAACTCCTGTTTCCAGCGCTGCTGTTGACTTAGTTTTTCCTGAAGTCTTGCCAGTTGATTTTCAATGTTTTGCTTTTGCAAAAGTAGGTTCTCTCGCTTTCTTAGCCACTCCAAGCGCTGCTGCTGTTGCTTTTCCAACTCTTGCAGATGGGCTTCTATAGCCAGGAAGCGCTGCGCTCCTGCTCGAGATTGCTCTTGCTCTGCCTGAGCTTGCTTAGCTTCTTCCCATAGCTTTTCTGCTTGCTCAAGGGATAGGTCTAGAAGCAATCTCTTTTGTTCCAGCTGGGCAATTTGCCGTTCAAGTGTTTGGATTTGCTCAAGCAGTTCCTCCAGTTGCTCAACTTTCTGCCTAGTTTCACTCAGGGTGCGAGTGCATTGATTTATATTCTCCTGCCAGTAGCCTAGCTCTTGCTCGATCTTTTTCTGCTCTTCTTGCAATAGATCCCAGTCTTGTAGCTGCTGGTGGAGCAGCTCAATTCGATACTTGATAGCTTGAACTTGCGCCTCACTGTATTTTTCGACTGCTTGCAGATCCTTGGCAACTTGCTGATATTCTTCTACCTTTAAGATACGGTCAAAGACTTCCTTTCTTTCTTTGCTGGTTTTGAGGAAGTCTGCTGTAAAGGTGCCCTGGGGAACGCCAATAATTGTAGCAAACAGGCGCGCTAAATCTGTACCGGCAGGTACTCCCAAATGTTGCCTCAGCCAGGCCAGTACATCTGTTTTACGCTCGTAGTCTAGGCGCTGCTTGAGCTGGGGATCGAAGAGGCGATACCCCTGGGTTACACTGCGGCGGACAGTGTAGGTGCGCTGATCCCATTTTGAGACAAACTGTACGGTAACCGCCGCATCGTTGGCACCTGTGCGAATCAGCTCTTCTTGGTTGTAGGGACAGTAGTCAAACAGAACCCAAGCAATAGCTTCCAGGATGCTGGTTTTTCCAGCTCCATTTTCTCCACAAATAGCGTTGATACCAGGTTCAAACTCAAAGACAGCTTCCTCGTAGGATTTAAAGTTCTGGAGAGCTACTGAAAGGATCCGCATGGTCAGTCTTCTTCCCCTACAAAGGCGCTGCTCAGGTGGGCGTAGATCTCTGCCTCGCTTTGGCCCTCCAACACTCTTTCTTTGAGATCCAAAAGTAGCTGTGCCAGCTCTTTACTGCGTTTCCGGTAGTGGGCGTGGCTGCTCAGCAGGTCCCTGTAGACCTTCTCTTCAATTTGCAGCCTTTGCTCCTCTTCTTCAAAAGAAAGAGTAGCCGAGCCAATCTCAAGAGAAGTGGCCTCAAAACGAAAGAGGACGACTAGGGCACCGGTAAGCTGCTGAATTTGCCGTTGCAGGACTCGGCTATCCAGCTCGTGCTTGGCAAAGCCCACCTGGCCCACCAGCCGCAACTCCACCACTGGCTCCGGCCCGCTGCCTGGTGGCCCAACTTCCCTAGCCATAGCAAGGGCTGCTGCAGCAATTTCGGCAGGCGTTTCTCGGCCCTTCGCTTCGAGATAGAGTCGTCGGCAGGGTCTTTGGTAGTAATCCTGCACCAACTCAGCCCGGGGTGGTCCCTCTCCCCACTGGACGCAATAGGCCCCCCGCGAAAGCTCCCATTCGGCAGTGCTGGTGGCCTCCAGGGATCCTGGATTGAAGATCCAGCCTTCTTCTGCATAGCTTTTGTGGATATGTCCCAAGGCTAGATAGCCTACCCCTGCTTCCCGCAGGGGCAGGAGATCCCGGTAGCGCAAGGCGCCTTGGTAGCGGGCAATTTGGCCTTCCAGTCCGTGGTGGAACATTAACACCACCCGCTCAGGGCCAGGGGGCAGCTGGCGAATGGCTGCCGCCAACTGCTCGATGGACTTGGGAGCTGCCGAGCCATACCACTGAGAGCCAATCACCCGCACTCCACAGGGGAGATCTATGTAGCCTCCCTGTCCCCCTGCCCAGGGGCGTAACTTGAGGCCTTCCTCTCCTGCTTCCGGCTCCAGTAGGATCAACTCCCCGTGCTCAGCTAGGTAGCGCAGCCAACTGGTTTTGACGCCATAAGGGCGGCTGTCATGGTTGCCCTCGATGGCTAAGACAGGGATCCCAGCCCGCTTCAGCTCCCGCAAGACCAGCTGGGCTTGGTTGAGGACCCCAGGCTGAATTTGTCGATGCTCAAACAGATCCCCGGCAATGAGGACAAAGTCTACCCGCTTTTGAATGGCATGGCGACGCACTACGTCCTGAAAGGCAAAGAAAAAATCTTTGCTGCGCTCCGGACTGTCGTAGCGGTCACAGCCTAGATGCACGTCAGCCAAATGCAAAAACGTGCAGGTGGGAGGGGTCATCGCCAGAACCTGCCGGCAAATTGTCCACAGTTTAGCAGACGTATCTTGCTGACCACCTGAGGATCCCTGCCCCGCAATTTCTTTATGCTACTGGGGTAGGCGCTGCCCTTCTGCGGCCAGACTGCGATTAGCTTAAGGAGCGAAACGGCCTTCGCTGGGCTAGCTACCAAGACCGGATAGCCAATCCTGGCCAGTTCTTCTATCTATTAACTACCCCACAGGTATAGCTGGCTTCCGCAAAGCAGTAGCCAGGGACTCCAAGGACTGCGTCCCGCTGGCGCCAACGTAGCCCTGCAGGGGGCAAGCCTTGGCCTCTTCCCCAGCACCGGCGGGGAGACTCAGAGCACTTTTCCCTGCCGCAAGGGGTAGAAAGCCCCCTGCCTTGGCAGACAGCTGCCGCTAGCCCAAGCAGCAGGAGAAAATTGACAGTGCTCGGGCAGCTCTGCGGTGGCAGCTCCCTGAACTCAGGGTAGTGCTTGGAGCAACCTGCTCTCTCTGGTGCAACCTGGCGGTTGGTGGAGAAGCCTCCTACCCTGGGGTGGAAGCGAGCTTGCAGACTCACATCGGAGTTGCTTGCAAGCGGCACTTCTTCTCCAGGGCTTCCGCGCTGCGTTTTTGGGTGAGCTGCAAGTTCGTTACAGTTACACATATTTACAACCGTGATTGAGGAAGGGATCCCCAGCTTGCCGTAATTCCAGTGAGGCAGGGGATCCCTAGGTTGTTTAATTATTGTGAAGCAACGGGGGGCTCCCAAAGGCTGACCTATAATGCCAGGTAAGTCCCGCCCTGGGAAAATACCTAATTTTGCCGGGGCGGGAGTGCTTCGTTCCTGGTCGCAAGAGAGGAGTTCTTGATGACAACTACACCCAAGGAGCGAGAGCCAAAAGTCAAGGTTGCGGTTGATATTGATCCAGTTCCCACCTCGTTTGAGAAATGGGCCAAGCCAGGGCACTTTGATCGCAGCCTGGCGCGGGGGCCCAAGACCACGACCTGGATCTGGAACCTGCATGCTCTTGCTCATGACTTCGACAGTCACACCAGCGACTTAGAAGACGTCTCTCGCAAGATCTTTTCTGCGCACTTTGGCCACCTGGCGGTGGTCTTCGTCTGGCTGAGCGGCATGTACTACCACGGCGCTCAGTTTTCCAACTACTCCGCTTGGCTGGCTGATCCCATCAATGTCAAACCCAGTGCCCAAGTGGTCTGGCCCATTTTTGGCCAGGAGATCCTCAATGGCGATGTGGGCGGCGGCTTTGAAGGGATCCGCATCACGTCGGGCCTATTCCACCTCTGGCGGGCTGCCGGCATCACCAATGAGTTTCAACTCCTCTGCACCGCTATTGGTGGCTTGGTGATGGCTGGCCTCTGCCTGTTTGCCGGCTGGTTCCACTACCACAAGCGGGCTCCCAAGCTGGAGTGGTTCCAGAACGTGGAGTCGATGCTCAACCACCACCTGGCGGGCCTGCTGGGGCTGGGTTCCTTGGCTTGGGCCGGTCACCAAATTCATGTAGCCATCCCCATCAACAAGATGTTGGATGCGGGGGTGCCGGCGGCTCAGATCCCTCTGCCCCACGAGTTCATCCTCAAGCCGGCCCTGATGAAGGAGATGTTCCCCAGTGTGGATTGGGGCTTCTTCAGCGGGGTGGTGCCTTTCTTTACGTTGGACTGGGGCAAGTACGCGGAGTTCCTCACCTTCAAGGGAGGCTTGGATCCGCAAACCGGCGCCCTCTGGCTGACGGATCAGGCCCACCACCACCTGGCCATTGCCGTGCTCTTTATCGTGGCGGGCCACATGTACCGCACCAACTGGGGCATCGGCCACTCCATTAAAGAGATCCTGGAAGCCCACAAGGGCCCCTTCACCGGCGAAGGCCACAAGGGTCTCTACGAAGTGCTGACCAGCTCCTGGCATGCCCAACTGGCCATCAACCTGGCCATGGTGGGATCCCTGAGCATCATCGTGGCCCAGCACATGTACGCCATGAACCCCTACCCCTACATGGGCATCGACTACGCCACGCAGATCTCCCTCTTTACCCACCACATGTGGATAGGGGGACTGTTCATTGTTGGCGGCGCTGCCCACGGGGCCATCTACATGGTGCGGGACTATGACCCGGCGGTGAACCGCAACAACGTGCTGGATCGGGTAATCCGCCACCGCGACGCCATCATCAGCCACCTGAACTGGGTGTGTCTGTTCCTGGGCTTCCACGCCTTCGGCTTCTACGTCCACAACGACACCATGCAGGCGCTGGGCCGTCCGCAGGACATGTTCTCGGACACGGGCATTCAACTGCAGCCCATCTTTGCCCAGTGGATTCAATCCCTGCACACCAAGGCCATCGCCAGCACTGCTCCCTATGTGGGCGCTTCGGTAAGCCCCATCTTCGGCGGCGACGTGGTGGCCGTGGGCGGCAAGGTGTCCATGATGCCGATGGTGTTAGGCACGGCGGACTTCATGGTGCACCACATCCACGCCATGACCATCCACATCACGGTGCTGATCCTGCTCAAGGGGGTGCTCTTTGCCCGCTCTTCCCGCCTGATCCCGGACAAGGCCAAGCTGGGCTTCCGCTTCCCCTGCGACGGGCCAGGCCGCGGCGGCACCTGCCAGGTCTCCGGCTGGGATCACGTCTTCCTGGGGCTGTTCTGGATGTACAACGCCATTTCAATTGTGATCTTCCACTTCAGCTGGAAGATGCAGAGTGACATCTGGGGCACTGTCAACCCGGACGGCACGATTGAGCACCTCACGGGCGGCAACTTTGCAGCCAGCGCCATCAACATTAACGGCTGGTTGCGGGACTTCCTGTGGGCGCAATCGGTGCAGGTGATCAACTCCTACGGCTCGGCGCTGTCGGCCTATGGGCTGCTCTTCTTGGGCGCCCACTTCATCTGGGCCTTCAGCTTGATGTTCCTGTTCAGCGGCCGTGGCTACTGGCAGGAGCTCATTGAGTCGATTGTTTGGGCCCACAACAAGCTGAAAGTCGCTCCGGCCATTCAACCCCGTGCCCTGAGCATTATTCAAGGGCGGGCGGTCGGTGTGGCCCACTACCTGCTGGGCGGAATCGTCACCACGTGGGCGTTCTTCCTGGCACGGTTTGCCGCACTCGGCTAAGGCAAGGAGGAAGAGAAAATCATGACCACTGCAACTCGTTTTCCGCAATTCAGCCAAGACCTGGCTAGCGATCCCACCACTCGACGTCTGTGGTATGGCATTGCCACTGCCCACGACTTTGAGACCCACGATGGCATGACGGAGGAGCGGCTTTACCAAAAGCTGTTTGCCACCCACTTCGGCCATCTGGCAATCATCTTCCTGTGGGCCTCGGGCAACGTCTTCCACATCGCTTGGCAGGGCAACTATGAGCAGTGGGTGGCCAACCCCACCGGCGTCACCCCCATTGCCCACGCCATTTGGGATCCCCAATTCGGCAAGGCGGCGGTGGAAGCCTTCACCCAACCTGGGGGCGGCGGCCCTGTCAACGCAGCCTACTCCGGTCTCTACTACTGGTTCAACACGATTGGCCTGCGCACCAACGGCGATCTCTACATTGGTGCCATCGGCCTGTTGTTGTTGGCGGCGGTGTTCCTGTTTGCCGGTTGGCTGCACCTGCAGCCCCGCTTCCGGCCCAGCCTGAGCTGGTTTAAGAATGCTGAGGCCCGCCTCAACCACCACCTGGCCGGCTTGTTTGGGGTCAGCTCGCTAGCCTGGGCAGGCCACCTCATCCATGTGGCCATCCCCGAGTCGCGGGGGCAACACGTGGGCTGGGACAACTTCCTAACTACGCTGCCCCACCCGGCGGGACTGAAGCCCTTCTTTACCCTTAACTGGGGGGTGTATGCCCAGAACCCAGATACGGCTAACCACGTCTGGGGCACGGCAGAAGGGGCAGGCACAGCTATCCTCACCTTCTTGGGCGGCTTCAACCCCAACACCCAGTCCCTGTGGCTGACGGACATGGCCCACCACCACCTGGCCATTGCCGTAATCTTCATCGTGGCGGGCCACATGTACCGCACCAACTGGGGCATCGGTCACAGTATCCGCGAGATCCTGGGTGCCCACAACCCGCCCAAGGGTACGCCCTTCGGGGGCCTGCTGGGCGAAGGGCACAAGGGCCTTTACGACACAGTCAACAACTCCCTGCACTTCCAGTTGGCGTTGGCGCTGGCCTCCTTGGGGGTGGTGACCTCGCTGGTGGCGCAGCACATGTACGCCCTCAACCCCTACGTGTTCATGTCCATGGATCACACCACGGAGGCGGCTCTCTACACCCATCACCAGTACATTGCTGGCTTCTTGATGGTGGGGGCTTTTGCCCATGGGGCCATCTTCCTGGTGCGGGACTACGATCCCGAAGCCAACAAGAACAACGTGCTGGCGCGGGTGCTGGATCACAAGGAGGCGATCATTTCCCACCTGAGCTGGGTATCGCTGTTCTTGGGCTTCCACACGCTGGGGCTGTACGTCCACAACGACGTCATGCAGGCCTTCGGCACACCGGAGAAGCAGATCCTGATCGAGCCGGTGTTTGCCCAGTTCATCCAGGCCTCCCATGGCAAGATGCTCTACGGCATGAACGTGCTGTTGTCCGATCCCAACAGCATTGCCTCTACAGCTTGGCCCAACTACGGCAATGTGTGGCTACCGGGCTGGCTGCAAGCCATCAACGATCCCAATGGGTTCCTCTTCCTGCCCATTGGTCCTGGTGACTTCCTGGTGCACCACGCCATTGCCCTGGGCCTGCACACCACTACCTTGATCCTGGTCAAAGGGGCGTTGGATGCCCGCGGCTCCAAGCTAATGCCGGATAAAAAAGACTTCGGCTATAGCTTCCCCTGCGATGGCCCGGGTCGGGGCGGCACCTGCGACATCTCTGCCTGGGATGCTTTCTACCTGGCCATGTTCTGGATGCTGAACACCATTGGCTGGGTCACCTTCTACTGGCACTGGAAGCACCTGGCGATCTGGAGCGGCAACGTTGCCCAGTTCAACGAGAACTCCACCTACCTGATGGGCTGGCTGCGGGACTACCTCTGGGCCAACTCTGCCCAGTTGATCAACGGCTACAACCCCTACGGCATGAACAACCTGGCGGTTTGGGCCTGGATGTTCCTGTTCGGCCACCTGGTGTGGGCTACGGGGTTCATGTTCCTCATCTCCTGGCGCGGCTACTGGCAAGAGCTGATCGAGACGCTGGTGTGGGCGCACGAGCGCACCCCCCTGGCCAACTTGATCCGGTGGAAGGATAAGCCAGTGGCCCTGTCCATTGTGCAGGGGCGCTTGGTAGGTCTAGCACACTTCACGGTGGGGTACGTGCTAACCTACGCGGCTTTCCTCATTGCCTCGACGGCTTCCTTGTCCGGCTAACTGCCGAGCTGGGGCAACTAGAGGGATCCCCTCGGGGGATCCCTTTTTTTTGCCTCTACCTAAACCTTGGGTAGGAACAGGCCATGGCTGGAGTCGGAGCCAGGCGGAGGTTTTACATGGACTCAGGGGCGCTGAGGCCGAGGATACCGGTAAGCACGTTAAACAAAACCTGCCGCGTAGCCTGTACCAGTTGGATGCGAGCCTGCGCCAAGAAGGGATCCTCTTTCAAGAGGGGTATGATGCGGCAGTTGTCGTAAAACTTGTTGAAATCGGCAGCAAGGGCTTCTGCGTAGCGAATGATTTTGTGGGGGGCGCGTTCTTCGGCAGCGGCAATCAGTTCATCTGGCAGGGCCAAAAGGCGCAGCAGCAGAGCCCGTTCTTCAGTTTCTTTGTAAGGCAGTTTTTTGTCCTCAGTTAAAGTAACGGTGTTGGTTAGCTCCACCTTTTCTTCTTCCTGTAGCCGTCGCAACAGGGTACAGCAGCGAGCGTGGCTGTAGTGGACATAAACCACCGGGTTATCGAAAGTTTGCTGGACAGCCAAATCCAAATCAAAGTTGATGGGGCTGTCCATGCTATTGCTGAGCAGAAACCAGCGCGCTGCATCGACCCCCACGCCAATTTCTGGATCCTCGATGAGGTCGTTTAGCGAAACAAAGTTGCCGGTGCGCTTGGACATGCGCACTTCCACTTTCTGGCCAGTTTCTGGGTCAGCTTTAAACAACTTGACGAATTGGCCAATGAGGATTTCCAACTTCACCTCCGGGTTGAAGGCCGCCACCGCTGCCCTTAAGCGAGCAATATAGCCATGGTGATCCGAGCCAAGGATATTGATCAGCCGCTGGTAGCCCCGCTGCACTTTGTCGCGGTGGTAGGCAATATCAGCGGCTAGGTAGGTAAAGGAGCCATCGGCCCTCTGTACGACCCGATCCTTGTCGTCGCCAAATTCTTGGGTTTTGAAGTAAACGGCCTCTTCGGCCCCTGGCTTGGGATCCTCACCTCGCGGCGCTTTAGCCTTGTAGAGAAAACCGCGCTCTTGCAGCTCTTGCAAGGCCTGCTGGATTGCGCTGAGGCCTGTTTGGGGATCGGGGGTGTGCAGGCGGCGCTCGCTAAACCAATGATCGAACTCGGTGCGCAACTGTTGCAGAGTCTGTTTTTGCCAGGCCAGGATTTCCCTATAGGCAAACTCCGTGTATTCCTCCAAGCTAGCGGGCAGAGGGCGGATCCCGGCCTGCACTTGCTCCAGCAGCCGCCGGGCAATGTCGATCAAGTAACTGCCGTGATAGCCATCTTCTGGCAAGACCACCTCTTCGCCCTGGAGTTGCCGCACTCGCACCTCCAGGGACTGACCTAAGAGGCGCATCTGATTGCCGGCATCGTTGATGTAGAACTCCCGCTCCACCTGGTGTCCTGTCCAGCGCAGCAGGTTAGCCAGGGTGGAGCCAACTGCAGCCCAGCGCCCATGCCCCACGTGCAGCGGCCCTGTGGGGTTGGCGGAAACATATTCCAGCAAGATGCGCTCAGGATGGGGAGTGGCTGTCTTTCCGAAGTCTTCCCCTAACCTCAACAACTCTTGCAATCGCTCGGCCAAAAAGGGATCTCCCAGCCGGAAGTTGAGATACCCTCCCCCCGCCACCTCTGTTTCAATATCCGGCAAATCCAAGTGTTTTTGCAGGGTTTGCGCAATCTGAGTCGGCGCCAGGCGACAGAGCTTGGCCATCCCCAAGGGAGTGGGACAGGCGTAATCGCCATAGCGAGGATCGCTCGGGATCTGGACAACTGGCACCACGCCAGCCGCCTGCTCAGGAGTCAGGGATCCCAGTTGCCCTGCTGCTGCTGCCCGTTGAATACTTTCGGCCACGGCAGCGGCGAGAAAGCGAATTAGCGAGGTAGATAGAGGTTGGGTGACCATGGTGAGGGTAGCAAAACACTCTGCAAAAGTTGGCACCGACGTGTGTCTTGATTTTACATAATTGTTTACCTCGGCCAGCCTGTGGGCTGGGGGGATGACAGAGCCGGAGCTCCAAGGGGTAAAGATTAACCCCGCTATTTTGGCAAAGTCCCCTCCCCCGTTAAACGCTGCTGGGATGGCGGCATGAAGTCCGTTGCTGCTTAATCTTAACTGCAACCAACAGCACTTTACTTGGAGATAAGAAACTTGAGGACCAAGAAACCGTCCTCTACAAATTGGTGGCTTGGAGATTTCGCTCTATTGGCTTACAAGGGAGGCCTCTCTGGCAAGCTTGGAGAGGGAGCCAAGAGATCAACGGCAACAGCGAACCACAGCTAACTTAAAGCCGGGATTGATCCCAAAAAGAAGCTAAATAAGTCTTGTGGGATAGGAGATCCCTTCTACCTTGGAGGAAGTTCGTAGGGGGCGGCTGCCCTTGGAAGCCTTTGTTTTGATTAAGCAAGTTCCCGACCCTAACAGCAAAACCGGCATCAACAGTGACGGCACCATTGACCGGACCAGGGCCAAACGGATGTTAAACCCCTTTGATCGCTATGCCCTGGAAGCAGCTCTACAGACCAAGCGACAGCACGGAGCCCGAGTAACGGCAATTACCATGGGGCCACTGCCGGCCATCGAGGTGCTCTACGAGGCCATTGCCCACGGCGTGGATCGGGGCATTTTAATAACCGATCGCCGCCTGGCTGCTTCCGATACTTTAGCCACTGCCTACACTCTGGCCCAGACAGTTCGCTATGCGGGCCAGCCTGATATCCTCTTCTGCGGGCTGCAGACCACCGACGGGGATACAGCCCAGGTGGGGCCCCAGCTGGCGGAGCGGCTGGCGATCCCTCAGGTTACCTATTGTGAGGCTTTCGAGATCCAGGAGGGAATCTTGGTGGCACGGCGGGCCATTGAGGGGGGATCCCAGACGGTGAGGGTGCCCCTGCCGGTTTTGGTGACGGTGGCCAACACAGCGCGGCGTTTGGCCTACCCCACCCTGCGTGGCATGCGTCGGGTGCAGCAGCTCCTGCGGGATGAGGCAGCGCGGGCCGAGGTTATCCAGATTCTTAGCCTAGACGACGTAGGAGCCGATCCGGAGCGGTGTGGTCTCAAGGGATCCCCAACCATTGTGGCCGCTACTGAAAAAGTAGGGGAAATGGGCGGCAATTGTCAGGTCTTTCAGGGACAGCCGGTGCCCCAACTGGTGCAACAACTCACCCAAGCGGTTGACTTGTGCCGCTACACCCGAACCTCTTAGCTTCCCACTCTTAAGAGGAGTCCCACCTTATGGAGAGTAAGCGGGTAGTGGTCTTCGCCGAGCAGCTAGATGGGGAGTTGCAGCCCATTGGGCTGGAGCTGCTAGGAGCGGGGCGACGGCTGGCTGACAAGCTAGGAGGGATCCTGAGCGCCCTTGTCCTGGGGCACAGGATTGCCCATCTACCCCCGCTCCTCATTGGCCATGGGGCGGACCAAGTCTTCATTGCCGATCACCCAGAGTTGGCCCAATACCGCACTCTGCCTTACCGCCGCGTCATCCTGGATCTCATCAAAAGCTGGCCTCAGCCGCCCCACATCCTGCTGTTTGGCGCCACCACTACGGGCCGAGACCTGGCCCCCCGTTTGGCGGCCCACCTGGAAACAGGCTTGACCGCCGATTGCACTGAGCTTGACATTGGTCCCTTCGAGTACACCAACAGCCGCGATCCCAGCAAGTCCGGTTTCTTCCCCGACTGCCTATACGCCATTCGGCCCAGCTTTGGCGAGTCCCTCAAGGCCCGCATCCTCGGCCCCTGGAAAAAGCCGCAAATGGCCACGGTGCGCCCTGGCGTGATGCTGCCCTTGCCCTGGGACGGATCCCGAAAAGGGGAGGTGATCCCAGTGCCCGTCAACTTGGAGCCGGAGGATCTCCAGCTGCAAATTGTGGAAACGGTGCGCAACCTCTCCCAGGCGGTGGATCTCAGCCGGGCTAAGGTCATCGTTGCAGGCGGCTACGGCCTGGGATGCGCCGAGGGCTTTGAGCTGATAAGGGAGCTGGCCGCCTGTTTCCCCAACAGCGCCGTTGGCTCCTCTCGCAAGGCGGTGGATGCCGGCTGGATCCCCTATGCCCACCAGGTGGGCCAAACTGGAAAGACTGTCCGTCCCCAGCTCTATATTGCCTGCGGCATTTCGGGAGCCATCCAGCACCGGGTTGGTATGGACAAGTCTCAGACCATTATCGCCATCAACAAAGACAGCTCTGCCCCCATCTTTAAGTTTGCCCACTATGGCATCGTCGGGGATCTCTACCAGGTGGTGCCCGAGCTAATCCGGCACCTGAGGCAGGCCCAGGAGGAGATCCAAGAAGGGGCCAATGGCCAACAACTTTTCCAGAGCGGGATTCCTCTCTTCCAGAGGCCCTAGAAGGCCTGGTGCAGGACCAGAGTCAGCAGGCCCTGCTGTCCCAGCAACAGCTCCCGCAACAGGGTAACCAGGCCCACCCACACCACAGGCGCCAGGTCCACCCCTCCCCAAGGCGGGATTAGGCGGCGTGTCGGGCGCAACAAAAACTCCGTCAGGCTAACCACCAGGGAGTAGGGTAAGCGGGAAGTATCCAGCTGCGGATACCAGGACAGGAAAATGCGCAATACAAACAAGACGGTGTAGAGCGCCAGCAGTGGGCCCAGCACCCAAGTGGTGAAAATGAGCAGCATTGCTTTTGCAACAACTAAGTTTCAGGGGAGGCTCTCCCTCCATTCTGCTCTAGGGAGAGCCGCCTGTGCGGATCCATGGGCTTGCTTTCCAGCCGGAGGGGAGTCCTTTGGTTGCTGAAAAGGGAAGTTCCAACTGGAGAGCGCGGGGAATCCCAAAGAATCCCCAAAAAGCTCCCCTTGTGGGGTAGCAGCGAGAAAGCTAGCGTCATAATGGTCGTATCTTGCTGGACTGCAGGCAGGGATCCCATGCAGGGAAGGTTACAAGAAATTGATATTCGCAGTATCCTTCAGCTCATTGAGCTGGGTCAGCGCACCGGTGAGCTTTTCGTAGAGGCCGGCCCCTCAGTTTACTGGTTTGTCTTCTTCCTAAATGGGCGGATCATCTACGCCTCTGAAGGCGAAGGCAACATTGCCCGTCTCAGAGACTACCTGCACCGCTTCAAGCTCGAAGCCGCCCTAGACGAAGTTCAGATGCCTCCCAAAGCAGCAGTCAATGCCCCCGAGTATAGCCGCCTCTGGTCTTTGCTGGAAAACCACAAGCTCAACCCCAACCAGGGCAAGCAAATCTTGCTGGGCATGGTGCGGGAAGTCCTCTTTGATCTGCTCAGCCTCCACCATGGCTCCTTCATTTTCGAGGCCGGCCCTCCCCTGGCCCCGCAATTAACCACCTTCCCTGTCACTCCCCTGCTCACCGAGATGGTGACGCAAGTGCAGGAGTGGAAGAAGCTGTACCCCTACATCCAAGCCCCCAACCAAGCCCCCACCATCGTCAATCCCCTACCGCTCCAGCAAACCCTGCCTGCTCCCGTCTTCAAAGCCCTGAGCGAGTGGTCCAACGGCAGAACCAGCATTCGCCAGATGAGTCGCTACCTGGGCCGAGATACCTTGGCAGTGGCCAAAGCTCTCTATCCCTATGTGCAGCAGGGGGCAATTCACTTGTCAGAGCCTGTCTTCCCTGCCAATCCCCAGCCCAGCCGTCCCCTCAAGCCCAGCGACAGGCCTGCCCACATCCTCTGCATCGACGATTCCATGGCCATCCAGAAAACCGTAGAGTTCATCCTGCAAAACAAGGGCTACCAGGTCACTACCATTGGCAATCCCCTCAAGGCCCTGGGACAAGCGTTTCTCCTCAACCCTGACATGATTCTCTGCGATGTGGCCATGCCCAAGCTGGATGGGTATGAGCTGTGCGCCATGTTGCGCAAGTCCAGCCAGTTCCGTGAGACCCCCATCGTTATGCTTACTGGCAAGGATGGTTTTACCGACCGAATTAAGGCCCGCATGGCCGGCGCTAACGAGTTTCTGGGCAAGCCCTTTTCTGAAAAGGAGTTGTTGACCGTCGTCGAATCCTACGTGGGGCCACCCCCCAAAGGGAGCAGCGGCGAATAGGCGTTGGAACAGCCAAACTAGAAGTGAAGTGCTAGACAGAGGAGGGCTGCACCAAAACAATAGAGCAGTAGCAGGGCTGGTCCAGAGCCATAGAGCTGGGCAAGAAGCCTTAGTTGCAACAAGCCAACAGCTGTGGAGGTGCAGGCAATGGGCAAAGGGCTGGTGTACCCGGAGGTCATGCAGGAAGGGCTAAAAGCACCAAGTTTGGGCCCCACCATTGAAATCAAGTGGGCCAGGTGCCATTCGGGAGCTGCCTGAGTAGCTAAACCTTTCAAGCGCCAAGAGCTCCTGGCTAACCTTAAACAGCAGTTGCAAGGGATCAAGGAGGACAGCCAAAGATGAGTCGCATTTTGGTGGTAGAAGATAGCCAGTCCCAGAGGGAGATGATCAGTAAGCTGCTGCAGGAAAACGGCTTCGAGGTAATGACGGTGGGAGATGGAGTGGAAGCCGTAGAGGTAGTGAAGCAGAACAAGCCCGACCTGATTGTGCTGGACATTGTCATGCCCCGTATGAACGGCTACGAAGTGTGCCGTCTTCTCAAGTCTGACCCGCTTACTCAGAACACTCCGATTGTTATGTGTTCTTCCAAAGGTGAAGAAGCTGACCGCTACTGGGGGCTCCGCCAGGGAGCAGATGCCTATATTGCCAAACCTTTTCAGCCCCAGGAACTGGTGGGTACGATTAAGCAATTACTGAGAGGCTAAGGACCGCCCATCCCGCTTCTGGGCCTTCCAGCAGAGCCCAAGAGGACTCTAGGCCCTGGGCAGGGGAGCGGCGGCCACCTCTCCAGAAGACCATCCCTACGGGGGAGCATCATGGTTGGGGATCTGGACTTATTGATAGGGGATGAAACCCAAGAATTGCGAGAAATCGAGGCTCCCGAAGGGGAGCTATTCCTGAAAGTCAAGCTTGTCACCGGCGAAGAATTTGCCCTGCCAGCAGTATCGGTTGTGGAGGTGATGAGCATTGGCCCTGAGAAAATTACCCCCATGCCCAATGTCGCGCCGGTTCTGCTGGGCACGCTAAATTTGCGGGGCGAAATCATCTGGGTTGCCGACTTGGGGCAATTCCTGGGGATCAGCCCACCCCTGAATCTTGACCGCACTGAGCTGCCGGTGGTGGCTGTGATGGATCCGCAGGATTTGGTGATGGGGTTGGCTGTGGACTCCATCGTGGGCATGGAGTGGCTGAAAACTGAATTGGTGCGGCCTGTTCTCCAAGCGCCTGAGTCGCTGGCTCCTTTCTTGCGGGGAGAATGGGTAGTGCCAGAAACAGGAGCCCACTTGCCGCTTTTGGATCCGTCGGCCATCCTAAGATCTAACCGTTGGGGTTGATGGGCAGCCAGGCTATGAGCTGGTCAAGAGAAAGCCCCCCTAGGAAGGGGAGGGGAGCTTCCTTGGCAGCGTCTGCCCTGCTTCTCGGTTCTGAAGGGGGGAGTTCCGCGCAGTTGGGTTAAGGCAGCAACGAAGCTAGCCACGTAGCAAAGGGAGGAACTATGGTTTCCAGTGCAGGCAATCAGAGAGACTTTGCCGAGGCGATGGCTGCTTTCTGGCAGGGGAACTACGCCGAGGCAGTACAGCTGTTTAGCCAGGTGGCCGCTGCTCAACCCCAGGATACGGCCGTCAAGTTGCTGCTGGCTTCAGCTCAGAAACAGGCAGGGCAATTGCTGGAAGCCCGTTACACCTATGATAGCATCCTCAAAACGGCCAGCGATCCCGAGGAGCTAGAGGCAGCCCGCAGGGGCCTGGAGGAGCTGTTGCAGATGGCACCGGAGCTGGCGGAGGTTCCTCCTTTCCCGCAGGAGGACAATCTTCAAGCTCAGGAGGGGTTTGTTGCTCAACCGGAGGGGTCGGATCCCTTTTCCCAATTTGTGGTCGTCGAGGCGGATCCCCTTGCCAGGGAAAGCCCCAGCTTTGCCGCGCCACTCCCAATGGAGCCAGCAGCTTCGTTGGGTTTCTCTCAGCCCCTGCCTACGACTCCTCAGACGAGGGGAGAGAGGGATCTAGGAGAGGCTCAGACAGATCCAGTCGTCGAGGACGACTTTGCTTTCCTCAGCGAATTCGAGCAACAGCTGCAGGATCTGGAAAGTGAGGCCACTACTCAATTGGCTAGCGATGCGGATTTTCCAGACGAGAGGGGTTTCTCACTTCCCCCGTTCGCGGTAGAGGAGGGGGGATCCCTAGAGGAGAGCTTGCCAACAGAATTGGCTGCTCCCATGAGTGAGCCAATCCCTGCTCCTGAAGAAGACACGACCAGCGTTGCCTCCGCCTCTTTCGAGCTCGGTGAGCTGGACCGTCTGGATCGCGAGCTGGCTGGCATGGAGCCCAGCGAGCCAGCGGCCTTTTATCCCGAGGAGGGCAAGACGGGAGAGACGAGTAAAACGGTACCAAGCCTGCCTACGCTCACTGTTCCTCTCCCTAGCCTCTCCGGGCAGGAACTGCCTAGCCGACTGACGGCCAATCAGTTGACGCTGGCGCTAATGCAAGGGGTGGTCAGTTTGGCTGCTGGCTTGGTCATTGGCCTTGGGATCCCGGCCAATGGGGGAGCCCGCTGGATTGGGGGGGTCATTGGAGGGGGAGTTGTCGGCGCAGGAGTTGGGGCGATACTTGCGGCTAGCAGTGCCAAACGCATTCACTCCACTGCCCAAGAGCTGTCCAACCACTTCGCCGCCCTGGCCCAGGGGAATTTTTCCGTAAGAGCAGAGGCGAGAGGAGAGGACGATCTGGGGCGCTTGGCCAATAGCTTTAACCAAATGGCCGCCGCCCTTGAGGCCCATTTTGCCGATCTAAGCCAGCGGGCTGCCGAGCAAGGGCAAGCCAAGGAAGACTTGCAACGACAGGTAATTCGCCTCCTGGATGATGTGGAGGGGGCAGCCCGCGGGGACTTGACGGTGCGGGCGGAGGTCACTGCCGATGTCCTCGGCGCTGTTGCTGACTCTTTCAACCTGACCATCCGCAGCCTGCGGGACATTGTGATCCAAGTGAAGCGGGCCGCCGCCGCTGTCAACGAGGCAGCTTTACAGAGCGAGGACTTTGCCCGCAACCTTTCTGCCGACGCCCTGCGCCAGGCGGAGGAGATTTCCAACTTCCTTGACTCCATCCAGGAAATGACGAACTCCATTCAGGAGGTGGCCAACAACGCCCGCGAGGCAGCCAATGTCACTGCCCAGGCCACAGAAGCAGCTGCCCGGGGTGGAGAAGCAGTGGATCGCACGGTGGCCAGCATCCTGGAAATTCGGGAAGTGGCAGCAGAGACAACCCGCAAGGTGAAACGCTTGGCAGAATCCTCGCAGGAGATCTCCAAGATTGTGGCTTTGATCTCACAAATTGCCTCGCGCACCAACCTGCTTGCTCTCAATGCCAGTATCGAGGCTGCTCGGGCCGGCGAGGCTGGACGAGGCTTTGCCATCGTGGCTGACGAGGTGCGACAACTGGCTGACCGGTCTGCCAAAGCTTCGAAAGAGATTGAGCAGATTGTGCTGCAGATCCAGTCGGAAACCAGCAACGTCATGACAGCCATGGAGGAGGGGACGCAGGTGGTTATAGAGGGAACAAGGCGGGCCGAGCAGGCCAAAAACAGTCTGGATGAGATCATCAAGGTCAGCCAACAGATCGATGGGTTGGTACGAGCCATTTCTGACGCTACCGTGCAACAAACAGAGACCTCCCGCGCTGTAGCCCATCTCATGCAGTCAGTGGCGCTGACGGCCAACGAGACGTCTGAGGAGGCGCAGAAGGTGGCTGCCTCGCTTCAACAGCTGGTGAGCATTGCCCGTGAGCTCCAAGCTTCTGTGGGTCGCTTCCGCGTGGGAGATGAATGAGTAAACTTGCTTGTTCCGGGGGCATTCTAGGGAGTAGGGATCCTGCTGCCCCAAGCCAGTCCCCCTTGTCGGTTGGAGAGGAAATCAGAGCAGAGGGAAGGGTTCTTTTGCTACGACTAATGGATACCTATGGGCTGTAGGAGGAGCCTCCTGCCATGGATGAAGAAGCGCAAAAGCGAATTCTCAACTATTTCATCGAAGAGGCCCGCGACCACTTGGCCACGATTGAGCAGGGTCTCCTCAGCTTGCGGGACACGATTAGCAATCCCGAGCAGATCAATGAGCTATTTCGAGCTGCTCACTCCATTAAAGGGGGAGCAGCCATGCTGGGTCTTGCCAGCATTCAGCAAACAGCCCACCGCCTGGAAGACTTTTTTAACATCTTTCGCTCTCGTCCGGGCGAGGTGCCGGTGGATCAGCATTTAGAAACGCTGCTGCTGCAGGTTTTTGATGGTCTGGCAGCGCTGTTGGACGAGCTGCAGAGTCCTCAGGGCCTCACGCAGGAGTTCAGTGCCTCCACTTTGGCAAGACTAGAGCCGGTCTTTCAGGAGGCTGGAAAGCACATTCAGAGTCTTCTTGGGGAAGGCCCGCCCTCTGTTCCTGCTCCGGCTAGTGCCCCCGGGTCGACAGGTCGTAGCCTTCAACAGGAGATGGCGGAAGTGGTGCCGCGGCAGTTGCGGCAGATGTTGGAGCTGTTCAAGCGGGGGGATCAGCCGGGCGTACGCGAGCAGTTGCGGGAGGCAAATGCTGTCCTCAAGCAGATAGGGCAGGCCCATCATCTAAGAGGCTGGCAACAGCTGACGGAAACTTTCGAGCAAGCTCTGAGCAACCCCAATGCCGAACTGCGAACGTTGGCGTTGGTTGCCCTGCGGGACTTGAAGCAGGGACAGCAGCTGATCTTGGCAGGCAGGGCTGAGGAGGTGAGCGCCTCTGCAGAATTACAGCAACTGGCCCGCCTGACAGCGCCTCCTGCACCCGCTGATCCCTTGGAAGAGGTCATCCATCAGCGGATCCCGGCCCTGCTGCGCCAGATGCTAGAGCTGTTCAAACGGCCCGACGACCCAGCTACGCGGCCTGCCTTGCAGAGGGTGGCCCAATCCCTCCAGGAGGTAGGGCAGGCGGAGGGTGTGGAGCTGGGCGGCTGGAGGGCCCTGACTTGCCTGATTGGGGAGATTTTGGCGGATCCTGCCCAGGATTTACGGCAGGTGGCTCTGCCGGTTCTGCGAGATTTGAAACAGGCTCACCAGGCTCTGGCCAGCGGAGCAGCGCATACCATCCAGCCCTCCTCTGAGTTGTTGGCCTTCCGCCCTGTGCCACCGGCCCTTGAGGAGCCAGGGATCCCCACCTCCTTCGACCTGGGCCCCGTTGGAGAGCCGGAGCCGCTCTTCTTCGAAGTCGGGAGCACGGCTGCCCCGGCAGCAGAACCCTCTGCCCTCGACGGGGGCCAAGAGGTAACCCCTGTCGCAGCAGCCCCGCACGCCGAGGAGGCGGAGAGCCTACTGGCAGGCGAGGAGAGCTCCACCGAGCAAGTAGCCGCCGATCTTGCCCAAGAGGGCAGGGCTGCGCCGGAAGAAGCTGCAGCAGCGCTTGGGGGGTCGCAGGAGGGGCTGGGCTTGAGCCCCGGCGACTTCGACGCTCCTCCTTTGGGCCTGGAAGCAGAAGCCTCCTCAGCCTTTGAGGAGCTGTTTGCCAACGCAGAGCAGCTATCGAGTATTGAAGAGCCACCGCCGGAGCTGATCCCTCCTTCCCCTGAGCTCTCCTCGGCAGTGTTCGAGGAGCTGAGCCTAGAAGAGGGGGGAGGGGAAGCAGATCTAGCAGCGCTATTTGCGGAAGTAGTAGGTGAAGCGGCAGCCGAGACGGGCTCTGCTGCAATCCCCGACCTTGCGGCTACAGGTGGCGGCGTAGAGACCCCGTTTGAGCTGGAGGAGCTGGCCGTTGAGAGTTTTCCCCGGCAAGACCTGTCTCCCTTGCCTAACTTTGAGGTGACTCCCGAGGTAGAGCTTGGGACGGAGGAGGAGGGATCCCCTGCTGAGGAGAGTCTGGAGCCAAATCTGGCCTGGTCGGAAGCTTTTGAAGCGGCAGCTGAGCAGTCTGAAAGCTGCGATGAGCCAGAGGTTGCAGCAACCCCGGACTTCACCGCTGAGCTAAGCCTGGCCGAGCTCTTTGCCAGCGAGACAGGGGAGACTGCAGAAGACCAGCTGCTGCTGGAGCAGATGTTCCCAGCCCCCGAAGAAGAGCCCTCTGCAGAAGCCACGGCCTCCTTCCCTGAGGATGCTTTTAGCCGCCTCGAGGCTTTATTTGCCTCGGAGACCGAGGCCGAAGAGCTGGGCAGGGTGGGAAGTGAACCGGCATCAGCCATGGATACCGATGGCGATGGCCAGGTCGACCTAGAGGAGCTGAGCCAGTTCTTTGCTGAAGCAGCAGACACCCAGGAAGGCCTTCCCCCTGAACTGCCTGACTTAGAGTCCCCACCCGCAAGCCACCTAGCTGCAGAAGTTCTGCCAGAGGTAGCAGACCAGGCAAGCGCCCTGCAACCACCAGAGGAGGACCTTGCCAGGCAACTGGAAAGCCTATTTGCCGAGGATGAGCCCTCAGCTGCCCCGAGCGCAACTGTTGCTGAAGGAGAGATCCAGCCTTTGGCAGAAGAAGATTCAGAAGTCTCTTCTGCCCCCAGCTTAGACGATCTGGCCGCCCTCTTTGATGTTGCCGAGCCAGCAGTGACCCCTGAGCTGGAAGAGGCCATTGCTCCCCTCGTGGGATCCCCTGCAGCCGCAAGTGGCGAGGTCGCCGACGATTTCGCAGCCCAACTGGAATCCCTCCTGGGCGATCTCGAGGTTGCCCCCCAGGCCTCGGCAGCAGCGCCGGTGCCTTCTCCCCCCGCTGTCGCCACTGCCCCGGCACCCCCCGCTCCAGCAGCAGCCGCCCCCACGACAGCGGCTACCCCAGCCCCACCGACCCCACGGCGATCTGCCCTCAGCACCCCTGTGATGCGGGTGGAGGTGCGCCACCTCGACTTCATCAACAACTTGGTGGGAGAGCTGGTGGTTATTCGCAACAGCATAGAGCAAAACCAAACTCGCCTGCGCCAGTTTCTCGAGAGCCTACTGGCCCGGGTGCAGCAGCTAGGGGAGCTGGGCCAGCGCATGCGGGATCAGTACGACCGCTCGTTGCTGGAAGCGGCGCTGTTCTCCAGCCGCAGCAGCCCAGTAACAGTGGAGTTAGGCCGGAACGGCGAGAGATCCAGCCGTGCAAGAGTGGGCCATTCCATAGGGCAGGAGTTCGACAAGCTGGAGATGGACCAGTTTACAGCCTTCCACGCCCTGGCGCAGGAGATCATCGAGCTCATTGTGCGGGTGCGCGAGTCTTCCTCCGACATCGAGTTTGCGGTGGATGAGGCAGAGCAGATCACCCGCCAATTCCGGCAGGTCACCACCCAACTGCAAGAAGGCCTGAACCGGGCGCGCATGGTGCCTTTTGCGCAAATTGCCGACCGGCTGCCCCGGGCTGTTCGTGACCTCTCCCTCAAAACAGGTAAGCAGGCCAGCCTGGTGGTGGAAGGCCGCGACACCCTCATCGACAAAGCCATCCTGGAAGAGCTTTCCGACCCGGTGACTCACCTGGTAAACAACGCCCTAGTGCACGGGATCGAGCCTCCTGAGGAGCGGCGCCGTTTGGGCAAGCCCCCAGAGGGCAAGATCACAGTCAGGGCCTTCTATCAGGGCAACCAAGCCATCCTTGTTGTCTCTGACGACGGGGCTGGCATCCCGGTGGAGAAAGTCAAGGCCAAGGCGCAAAAGCTAGGGCTGCTGTCGGAGCAGGCAACCGAAGACGAAGTATTCAACGTTCTCTTCCACCCCGGCTTCAGCAGCCGTGAGGCCAGCGAAGTGGACGATCTGGCGGGGCGAGGGGTTGGCTTGGATGTGGTGCGGCGCAACATCACCAAGCTGCGGGGCAGCATCCAGGTGGATTCTGTGCGCGGCAAGGGTACCACCTTCACCATTCGCCTCCCCCTCACCCTGAGCATTTCCAAGGCGATGGTGTGTGTCAGCGACAAGGCCCTGATTGCCTTCCCCCTCGACGGGGTCGAAGAGATGCTGGATGTTCCTGCCGACGAGGTGCAGCTGGATGAGCAGGGGCGACCCACCATTCCCTGGCGGGATCAACGCCTTCCCTTCCAACCCCTCTCGAATCTGTTGTCCTACAGCCGCAGCCACAGCCGCAGCCGCTCCGAGGTCTATAGCATTACCCAAGAGGAGGGCATCCTGCCCATCGTTGTCCTCCACAGTGCCGGCCAGTACTTGGCCCTGCAGGTGGACAGCTTTGTCGAGGAGCAGGAGATCGTGATCAAGCAGCTGCGCGGGCCTGTGCCTAAACCTCCTGGCATTTCTGGGGCAACGGTGCTGGGCAATGGTCGCGTGCTGCCAATTGCCGATGTCCTGGAGCTGATGGACATGGCCCAAGGCCGCCGTCGCGAGCTTGTCCGCCTCTGGTTAGACCGTCGCGCCGAGGAGCCGCAGGCTGAGGAAACCCATCAAACCACGGTGCTCATTGTGGACGACTCGATTGCGGTGCGGGAGCTGCTCTCCATGTCCTTCCAAAAGGTGGGCTACCGGGTGGAGCAAGCCCGCGATGGCCAGGACGCCTGGGAAAAGCTTCGCGGTGGCTTGCGCTGCGATCTCATCTTCTGCGACATCGAGATGCCGCGCATGGACGGCCTGGAGTTGCTCTCCCGCATACGGGCAGACAGCAACCTCAAGCATATTCCGGTAGCTATGCTTACCTCGCGGGGGGCAGAACGGCACCGGCAGACAGCCCGGGAGCTGGGAGCAACTGCTTACTTTACCAAGCCCTACCTGGAGGAGGAGCTGCTCAGCGCTGCCGCCCGCATGCTGCAAGGGGAGTACTTGTTAGCCCCCAAGCCGACCTCCTGAGTGGACAACTCCCCAGCCCTTCCTAGCGGGGAGGGCTGGGATCCAACAACCAGAGCCAGGCTAGACAAGCGGCCTGGCCCTCCAGTACCCTGAGCTGCGGGCTGGAGGCCTCAAGTTCTTAGCCTATCGTCTTACGGGAGAGAGGAGCATGCAGTTGAGCAAGAGGATCTGGGGCCTTCTCCTGGCCAGCGGGTTTGCCCTTGGGGCTCCCTTGGCCAAGGAGGAGTTGAGGGCAGAGGTCAACAAGGGGGATCCCTCCGCCCACCTAGCTCATCAGCTCAGCCTTGGCCCTGCAGATGACTCTTTTGATCTGCGCTTTATCGACGCCATGATTCTGCACCACGAAGGGGCCGTGCTCATGGCGGAAGAGGCCCTGCAAAAGTCCCGGCGGCGGGAAATTCGTCAGTTGGCCAAAGCGATCCTGGCCACCCAGAGCCAAGAAATCACGCAGATGCAAAGCTGGCGGCTGAACTGGTATCCGCAAGCTCCCCAGAATCCCGTCATGTGGCATGAGGAGATGGGCCACCAGATGGCGATGACGCCGGAGATGGCTGCTGCCGCGCGCATGGCTACCGACCTGGGATCCGCTGACCCCAAGTTTGACCTGCGCTTTCTGGAAGCTATGATTCAGCACCACGAGGGGGCACTGGTCATGGCTAGGGAGGCTCTGGAAAAATCCAAGCGCCCCGAGATCCGACAACTGGCAACAGCCATTGTTACCACCCAGCAGGCAGAGATTGAGCAAATGCGGGCCTGGCAACAGCGGTGGTCTCCGCAGTAGGGCTTCTGGGACAGTTGGCAAGCTTCAGCAGGGTCTGGGAAGATGAGGGGAGGCGAGCAAGGTCGGCTCCTGCTGCTGTCCCCAGTACCCAAGGGATTCTCCTGCATTGCCAATGGCCCTAGAGCTGCCCTCCCTGCCTCAACGCCCGGCTTTGCTCCCACCGGTTCGCCAAAACCCAGGATCCCGAGGGTTGGCGGGGTTAACCGTTTTGCTGCTGTGCTTGGGATCCCCCAACCGCTGGCTGCACTGGTTTCCGGGAGCGCTGCTGGGCCTAGCGCCTCTGTTTTACCTTTGCGAACAGCAACAGGGGTGGAGGCGCTGGCGTTTGGCCTATGGCCTCTGGTTTTGCGTGTGCCTGTACGCCTTCTGGGTGGATCCCTTCTCCCTTCAGGTGCTCAGCGCTTGGGAGATCCTGGGGGGAGCAGTGGTGGCCCCCCTGATCCCTCTGTTTTTTACAACGGCCACAGTCTTAAGTTTGCAGCTGAGCCAGCCACTTCCCCCCTGGGCCCGTCCCCTAGGCCTAGCCACGGTCTGGACGGGCTTGGATGGGCTGTTGGGCTTGCTCTGGTGGCCGATCCCCTTTCATTGGGGATCCCTGCTCTTTGACTGGCCCCTTGGGATCCAAATTGCCGATCTCACTGGGATTTGGGGAGTGACCTTTTTTGCCGTGTTCGTCAACGGCGTGGTTTGGCAGCTGGCCGAGCAGCTCTGCCGCCAGTGGCGGGCGGAGGGATCTTTAAGGGGGGCACTTGGCTCGGGGGCCAAGAACCCAGATATCTGGCCCACGCTGGTCTGCGGCTTAGGTGTAGGGGGGCTGGTCCTAGCCTACGGCAGCCTGCGGCTGGCCTACTTTGATGCCTTGGCGGCGGAAGGGGCTCCCAGCTTTCGCGTGGGGACGGTGCAGCAGGTGGCCTGGCTGGAGGCGGATCGCAGTTGGGACTACCGCAGCGAGCGCTACCGGGAGCTGCACCAGCTTTCGGCCCAGGCGGTGGCCGAGGGGGCGCAGTTGGTGATCTGGCCGGAAGGAGCCCTGCGGGCCCGATTACTGAACACCCCCCTGCAACCCTATGTGATTGAGCCAATGCAGGTCATCCTCCCTGCAGAAGGGGCCTTGATTACGGGGGCCACGGAGCCGGATCCCCGCACAGCTCACCTGCCGGAGGAGGAGCAACGGTTTTTCAACACCGCCCTCCTCTTTGACGCCCGGGGCCAAGTGCTGGATTGGTTTGGCAAGCAGTGGATCTTCCCCTACTTTGAGTCAGGGCGCTACGTGCCCTCCCCCGATGGCTATCGGCCGCTGGCGGGAGGAGAGCTGTTTGGGCCTTTGGGGGTGATGATCTGCCTGGAGAGCGTTCTGCCTGCCCCCAGCCGAGCTCTGACCCGCGCGGGAGCCGAGTCCTTGATTGTCATCTCGGACGATAGCTGGTTTGGCAACAGCCACTGGCCGCTGCTCCACGGGCGGCTCTCGGTTTTCCGGGCGGTTGAAAACCGGCGCAGCGTGGTCTTCGTCAACAACACCGGCGGCAATCTAGTGGTGGATCCCTCCGGTCGAATGCAACGGGTGGGCCCGATTTTTCAGCGCGGGGTGGTCAGCGGAGAGGTCAGGCGGCAATCTCAGGTCACCTTCTACACGCGCACGGGGGATTGGCTGGCTTGGCTGACCTTGGGTCTCTCTTTGGGATTGGGGTACTGGGGATCCCAAGTTAGGCCAGGATGCGCTAGAATCCCCAGGTAGAGTAAAAGCCTTCCTTGCTGATGTAGCTCAGTCGGTAGAGCAGCTCACTCGTAATGAGCAGGTCATCGGTTCGAGTCCGATCATCAGCTTCCCAGGCTGCCTTAGCTTGAGGGAGATCTTTGGGGTGGGAGGGGGATAGCCAAAAGAGTCGTGGACTACCCCCTTATCCCCCAGGCTAAGGGGCAGGTTTATCTTCCCGGCCCCGGTTTTTGGCAATGGCAATTCCTTTTCCTTGGCCCTACCGCACCCCCGGCATCCCAGACTCTGCCTTTGAGCGGATCCCAGGGATCCCCATGAGCCCTCGTGAGGTGCGGGTGCTGGTGCTGAGCCAGTTGCGCCTCGGGGAAGACCACTGCTTGTGGGATATTGGTGCCGGGACAGGCACCATTGCCATCGAGGCGGCCGTGCTTTGCCCTCAGGCTTGCGTAATTGCCATTGAACGAGATGCCGAGGTGGTCAGCCTCATCGAGAGCAACTGCGAGAAATTCGGCCTCCGCAATGTGCGGGTTATCCCAGGTACTGCCCCCGAGTGTCTGCATCAGCTTTCCCCCCCACCCGATCGCATCTGCATTGAGGGAGGCCATCCCCTCCGCCAGATCCTGGAGGTTGCTTGGCACTATCTCAAGCCCAACGGCCGCGTCGTGGCCACCACCAACTCGCTGGAAGATCTCTACGGCCTCTCCGCCGGCCTAGCAGCTGTGGGAGCCCATCATGTTGAAGTTATCCAGGCAGCAGTGAACCGTCTGGAACCGCGAGGCCGCACCCAGCTGTTGCTGGCTCTGGATCCCACCTTTGTGTTAAGTGGAGAGAAAGGCTCTAAATAGTCTGAGAGGATTCTTTTCTAATTCTTGCAAAAATTTTTCTAAAGCAATAGAGCTAGACCAGGCTGAGCTATTAGAAAAATGCAAACCTTAAACTATACCAATGTTTCTGGCTCCAAGGATCGAATTTGCTCCTATACCATAGACGGAGAGCTGGGCAGGGCTATGGATAGATTTCACACTCCCTTTCCGGAGTCGCAGGCAGTAAGGCTGCGGCAATTGTTGATTCGAGAACGCTGGCCGGAGATGCTCAAGGGCTGCCGCGCCTGCATTCACTGGGAGGATCTTAAGCGACCCGAGTGCTGCGGCGACTGTGGCATTGGCGATCGCCGCCGACAGGAGGTGAAGAATCACTCCTCAGGCATCTAGGTCAAGCCAATGACCAGGGCAAAATTCCATCCCAGGGGTTACTTTTGCCCAACTACCCTGGACCAGGGAAGGGAAGAAGAAGCTAACGGGCCGGCGGGGCTTCCTAGGCTTACCCAGCTTTTCCGAAAAGAGCGCAGAGGGATCCCAGTAAACCCTAGTCGCTCCGGGATCCCAGAGAAGACAAACTACTGCACCGATCCCTACACATTTCTCCACATTCTGCAGCTGTTGTTAGGAATTGGGGTAGAGTACTCCCAGAGAATTCCTGCGATTGTCTGCCTCTTCGGGAGGGCAAAGGATGAAGGTGGGAGATCGAGTACGGGTGCGCACCAGCGTGATTATCTATCACCACCCGGAACATCGCAATCAACCGTTTGACCTCAAGGGCATGGAGGGAGAAGTAATAGCTGTAATCCGGGACTGGAATGGTCGTCCCGTCAGCGCCAACTTTCCCTTTCAGGTGCAGTTTGGTAACAAGTTCCGCGCCCACCTGCAGGCGGAGGAACTGGAGCTGATCAAGGCGGCCCCCTCTCCGGAAACGGCTGCCTAAGGAAGACCTAGCAGGGTGCGGTTGGTTTCCAAAATTGGCTGGATCAAAGCAAACTCCGCGGGGGTGAGGTACTTGGCAATTACCTCCTGCAGGAGGCGGTAGGTAGCCTCGCAACTGCGCTGCGTACGGAAGGCCCGCATCAAGGTCTGAAACCAGTAGAGGAATCGCTCCTTGTAGCGTTGCTCATCGTCCAAAAGCATGGCCAAGGCCGAAAGGCGCAAGACCCGGACCGTGTCTGCTTTCCACTTGTTGCGGAAGTCTTCTACCCCCCGCATGAGCAAATAGGGATCCAAAGCGCGCAGCTTGGCCTCCACCTCGCTGATGATCTGGGCTTCTGCCTCCTGAATTTTGCGGTAGGCACTCAGCCGCAACTCGAAAGAGGCTAGGTAGGCCTCCATGAACTGCACCTCCTCGTCGCGGAGATAGCGACCGTCGGCGGCCAGGCTTAATTGGCGCAGCTGAGTCAGCATAGGGATCCCCAGGAAAGTAGATCAGGAGGAGGAGGGCATCTGCCTGCTTTTGATTCTAGCGGCAAGTCTAGCCTCAGAAGGTGCGCCATTCTTTGGATGCTTCGCTTTTAGCCCTCTCCTATTTCCGCTGGCTTCTCAGCTAGGTTAATATTGGTTAATAGTTCGCCGGTGGGCCCCAGGCACCATTGGATAAGAAGCACCTTTTGGGAGGAAACACTTCCGTGAGTCAGAAAGGTAAAAACAAAAAATGGCGGAGTGCGGGCTTGTATGCCTTGCTGGCCATTGTCTTGATCTCACTGGCCACAACCTTCTTCGGCAGCCGCCCGGCTGAGCGCTTGGAGATCAGCTACTCCGACCTGATGAGCCGTGTGGAACGGGGTGAAGTCAGCAAGGTTTTGGTTGAGGTTGCCCCCGATGGTCGCCAAATCGCCATTGCCGAGGCGGAGATCAACAATCGCGCTACTCGAGTGCAGGTCAATCTCCCCCCCCTCACTCCTGACTTTGAAAACACCTTGGTTGCCAAGGGAGTAGAACTGGCAGTGCGCCCTGTTCAAGATGAGGGTTTGCTGGGGCGCCTTTTTAGCACCTTCTTTCTGCCTATTTTGCTGCTGCTGGGTCTATTTTTCCTGCTACGGCGAGCCCAAAACGGCCCTGGCAGTCAAGCGCTTAACTTCGGTAAGTCCAGGGCGCGGGTGCAGATGGAGCCGAAAACCCAGGTTACCTTCAACGATGTGGCGGGCGTAGACCAGGCCAAGCTGGAGCTGGCGGAGGTGGTGGACTTTTTGAAAAACCCTGAGCGCTACAACGCTCTTGGGGCAAGGATCCCTCGCGGAGTGCTGCTGGTTGGCCCTCCAGGCACCGGTAAAACTCTCTTGGCCCGCGCTGTGGCCGGGGAGGCAGGGGTGCCTTTCTTCTCCATTTCCGGCTCCGAGTTTGTGGAGATGTTTGTGGGAGTGGGGGCCTCGCGAGTGCGGGATCTGTTCGAGCAGGCCAAGCAAAATGCCCCCTGCATTGTCTTCATCGACGAGATTGATGCCGTTGGTCGGCAGCGGGGAGCTGGCTTGGGAGGTGGCAACGACGAGCGGGAGCAAACTCTCAACCAGCTGCTGACGGAGATGGATGGCTTTGAGGGCAACTCCGGTGTCATTGTTATTGCAGCTACCAACCGTCCCGATGTGTTGGACGCGGCGCTGCTGCGACCGGGGCGTTTTGACCGCCAAGTAACAGTGGATCGCCCTGACTTCCAGGGCCGCCTGGAGATCCTCAAGGTGCACGCCCGCGGCAAAACCCTGGCGGCCGATGTGGATTTGGAGAAGTTAGCCCGCCGTACCCCTGGGTTTACCGGTGCGGATTTGGCCAACCTACTCAACGAGGCAGCCATCTTGGCAGCCCGCCGCAACCTTACTGAGATCTCAATGGACGAGATCAATGATGCGGTGGAGCGGGTACTGGCCGGCCCAGAGAAGAAAGATCGGCTCATGAGCGAGCGGCGCAAGGAGCTGGTGGCCTACCACGAGGCGGGCCACGCCTTGGTGGGATCCCTTTTGCCCAACTACGATCCCATCCAGAAGGTCACCATCATCCCCCGCGGCCAGGCGGGCGGCCTTACCTGGTTTGTGCCCAACGATGACGATATGGGCCTGACTACCCGTGCCCATCTGAAAAACATGATGACTGTCGCCCTGGGCGGACGGGCAGCCGAAGAGGTGGTTTATGGGGAGGCGGAGGTAACCACGGGGGCAGCCAGCGACCTGCAGCAGGTAGCTCGTATTGCCCGTAACATGGTGACTCGCTTTGGCATGAGCGACCGCCTGGGCAATGTAGCCCTGGGCCGCCAGTACACCAACATCTTCCTGGGCCGCGAGATTGCTGCCGAGCGGGATTTCTCCGAGGAGACAGCCGCCCTCATCGACGAGGAAGTGCGGCGCCTGGTTAACGAAGCCTACCAGCGGGCTATCTATCTCATCCGGGAAAACCGCGCCCTCCTGGATCGCATTGCCCGCCGTCTGGTGGAGGCCGAAACCATTGACGGGGAAGAGCTGCAGGCACTCATCGATAGCTCCGAAGTGGTGATGCTGCCGCCGGAGGAGGAGCCAGAGCCCCTGAATCTTCCTGTAACCGTCAACGCCAGCGTCTAGTTTCCAGGGATCCCTGCCTTTTCCCTTAAGGAGGGTAGGGATCCTTCCCCTCTGGGAGAGGGGGTGGGAGACTCTAGCTGACCCCAGAACTTGACCAAGTCCGGCTTACCTCTACTTCCAGGGGCTGAGGCTCGTAGATTTTCAACACGTACTCGGCCACCATGCGGTCGGTGTTGAAAACCGGGTTGAGGGTGCGGATCGCCTCCTTCATGCGGGCAACCCAGCGGCGGGGGATCCCTTTTTCATCCCGGTCGTAGAACATCGGGATAATTTCGTACTCCAACACATCGTAGAGGGAGTTGGCGTCCAGATCGTCTTGGGTGGCTGGATCCAAGCCTTCAATCTCTTGGCCGATGGCCCAACCGTTGCGACCGTTGTAGCCTTCGGGCCACCAACCATCCAAAACAGAGAGGTTGAGCCCCCCGTTGAAGCCCACTTTTTGCCCGGAGGTGCCAGAGGCCTCCAGAGGACGGCGCGGGGTGTTGAGCCACAGGTCCACCCCTTGGACCAAGTTGCGGCTGACGTAGGCATCGTAGTTCTCAATAAAGGCGACCCGGTGAGCTACCTCAGGTCGATTTGACCATTCCACCACCCGTTGGATTAGGCGCTTGCCTTCTTCATCGCGCGGGTGAGCCTTGCCGGCAAAGATAATCTGCACGGGGTACTCTTTGTTGGTAAAGATGCGGGTAATGCGCTCCAAATTCCGCAAGATGAGGTCTCCTCGCTTGTAGGTGCTAAAGCGCCGGGCAAACCCTATTGTCAGGATCTTGGGATCCAGCAACTGGTTGACGGCCTGAAGACGTTCGTTACTTTCGCCGCGATTGCGCCGCGCCCGCAACACCCGGTGACGGGTAAAAGCCACCAACCGCTCCCGCAGGGCTTCTTTGCACTGCCATAGTTCCTCATCAGGGATCTCCTCCACCTTGGCCCACAGGTTGGGATCAGAGACCCGCTCCGGCCAGTCGGGGCCCAAGTAGCGGTCGTAGAGGTTCCAAAAAAGAGGAGCAACCCAGGTGCGGGCGTGCACCCCATTGGTGATGGAGTCGATGGGGACCTCCTCCACCGAGCGCTCGGGATAGAGCACATGCCACATCTGGCGAGAGACACGCCCGTGTAACTTACTCACTCCGTTGGCCGCCCGCGCATACCGCAAAGCCAGCACCGTCATGTTAAAAGGCTCCCAGGGATCCCTGCTATGGCGGGCCCCCAAAGCCAAAAATTGCTCCCGCGTCAGCCCCAGTTGCGGCCAGAAAGAGGCAAAGAAGGCATCCATCTCATTGGGGCTGAAGGCATCGTGCCCCGCCGGCACCGGCGTGTGGGTGGTGAATACACACTTTTCCCGCACCTTGGCCTCTGCCGCCTCAAAAGGCGTGCCCCGGGCCACCTCTTCCCGCAGCAGCTCCAAAGTCAAGAAGGCGGAGTGCCCCTCGTTCATGTGGTAGACCATGGGATCCAAGCCCAGCTGACGCAGCAGCCGTACCCCGCCAATGCCGAGGACAAACTCCTGAGCAATGCGCGTGTCAGTGCTGCCGCCGTAGAGGTGGGCGGTGATCCAGCGGTCAATGGGATCGTTCTCTGGCAGGTTGGTGTCTAACAGAAAGAGGGGCACCCGGCCCACGTCTGCCCGCCAGGCGCGCACCTTGACTAGCCGCTGCCGCATCACTAGCTCCACCAGCAGGGGACTGCCATCTGGCTGCCGCACCAGCGTCAGGGGCAGGGAGTCGAAATCGCAATCTTCGTAGAGCTCCCCTTGCCAGCCGCTCATGTCTAGGCGCTGCTGAAAATAGCCTTGACGGTAGAGCAATCCCACGCCCACCAGTGGCACCCCCAGATCCGAGGCGGATTTGAGGTGATCGGCAGCCAGCATGCCCAGGCCACCAGAGTAGATTGGCAAAGATTCGTGTAGACCGTACTCAGCGCAGAAGTAGGCGATGGGGCGCCGCCAGTCGTAGGTTTTCATGGTGCGCTGGGCCCAGGTGTCCTCAGCTGCCATGTACTTGCGATAGGCCTGCACCATCCGATTGAGGGTGTTGAGATAGTTGACATCAGTGGCCAAAGCGGCCAAGCGCAAGTAGGAAACCTCCTCCAGCATGCGTACTGGATTGTGGGAGGTTTTTTCCCACAGGGCGGGATCCATTTCTCGAAAAATGGTGAGGTGATCTGGGTTCCAAGTCCACCAGTAGTTGCGGGCAATCTCGCACAAGGGGGTAAGTGCCTGCGGCAGTGCCGGGCAACGTTCAGGAAAAGCAGAGGATAAGGCAGCAAGGGACATAGGACAAATACCTGGGCCTAAAGGTGTAGTCTTGAAAAAGAGGTGGCAAAATTCTTGAGGGTTTTGGCGGAGGGATTGCAGGGCTTACGTCTGCAGCAGAGGCAACTCAATTTCCTTCCAATCTTGCCACAGCAACGCAAGGCCAAAGGGTTAAACTCCGAAAAACTTTTAGCTCCTCTCCCTAGGGGAGCTCCCCTTGAACTTCAGTACCCCTCCAGCACAGCTAGGCGGGTGTTGCGGTAGTAGTGGCTGAGGATCTGCTGGTAGGAATAGTTTTGGCTGGCCAAGGCGGCGGCTCCCCACTGGCTCATGCCTACTCCGTGGCCGTAGCCGCGCCCCTGGATCTCGAAGAAAGCCGGGAAGGTTGCTGCAGCAGGGGTCAGGCTGGCTGTGGCGGTCGTCTCCCCGCGGGGGCTAATGGCAATCCTCGTGCTGCGCAACCCCAGAGCCTTGCGAAACTCTTTGCCACTGATCTCCTTGCTACCCTGGGATCCCACTAGACGTAGGGTGATGGCCCGTCCCCAGGGGGAGCTGCGCAGGATCTCGATGGAGCGGATGGCCCCGATCCCAGCAGCCAACGGCTGGAGCTGCTGGGCAGAGATGGTAGCCGTCCAGCTAAACACGGGCGAGTGGTGATCGAAATCCGGCACCCCTTGCAAGTAAGGCCGCGCCTCCAGCCAAACATTGCCAGCATCCTCCGTGTGCCCGCCGCTGGAGGAGTGAAAAACAGCATTGATCACCTGCCCCTGGTGGATGAGAACCTGCCCAGCCGTCTCGCGGGCCGCCGCTTGGGTGCGGTTGGATTCGGCAGCCACCCCTTTGTAAACCTGCCACTCGATCCCACTCCCCAGGTCAAAGGGCTGCTGGGAGCGACGGCTGCGGTGGTAGAGGGCGTAGGTGCGGGAGGCCACGGCTTGGGCTTTGAGGGCCTCCATCGGGAAACGGTGACCCATCTCGCTGCCCACCACACTGGAAACGTAGTCCTCCAAACCCACTTGATTGATGGCGGTGACCCCCCTCTCGCCGGGGATCAGCTCTACCCAGCCGCGGTACCAATTCTGGTCAATAAACACCAACCCCTCCGGCTCCGTCGGCTGGAGATAGAGGCGTTCTGCCTGGTGGCCGGCCACGCTCACTCCTGAGCCTACCCGGCTGGCCTGAAGAGGCTGCATGGCGGGAACTTCAGCCAGGAGCTGTCCTTGGGGATTCAGAAGGCGGGCCGGGGTAGAGCTGCCAATCTTAACCTGCAGCTTGTTGACGGCAATGCCCACGCGCAACAGCACCCGCGCCTGAACTGGGAAGGTCAAGCAAAGCCAAGCCCAACCCAGAAGGCCAGCTAGCCAAGCCAGGGGAGCAGAAAACTGCTTTCTAGTCACAGCCCTCATCCTCCGCAATAGACTCCTCGGAAGTAGAAAAGTTGCCCGCAAAGCCAGCCAACCCGTTATGAGGGTATATCAAAAACTGCCTGCGGAGGCACCTCCTTAGCTGCTGGAGGTGCAGGGATGGATAAGCCCCGCCTCCCCTACCTTGCAGAGTCAGAGTCGGGATTCGGACACCCCCGCAAAGGTGGGGTCTTGGCTGCACTCGGGTACAGCCCCAGGGTGGGACGTCCCGTGTCTGCTGGGGGAGGGACTCCAAGAAGATCCCCTTGAAGCGTTCGCAGAGCGTGGCGTAAGCCATTGAAGCCCGCACTCTATGCGCTAACAGAAGTGCAGGAGTAGGGTTTTCGCTCCCCAAACGAGATCCTTCGCTGGCGGCTAAACCACTCCTGTAACAGGCGACGACACTCGGCCTCGCAAACCCCGCCAATGACCTCTGGACAATGAAAGCTGGCAGCAGAAGCGGGCAAATTGAGGACGCTGCGCAGCGCGCCAGCCTTGGGATCATCGGCGCCGTAGATCACCTGGGCCAGCCGCGCTTGGCTGATTGCCCCCGCGCACATGGGGCAGGGCTCCAGGGTCACGTATAGCCGACAGCCTTGCAACTGCCAGTTGCCCAGGCGCTGCCCCGCCTGTCGCAGGGCCAAAATTTCCGCGTGGGCTGTGGGATCCCGATCCCGCTCCCGCCGGTTGCCGCTCAAAGCCAGCAGCTCTTCCCCTGGCCCAACCACCAGCGCTGCCACTGGCACCTCGCCCGCTTCTCCTGCCCGCTCGGCTTCTTGCAGGGCCAACTGCATCCAGGCGCGGTGGCGCTGCCACGGATTCCGCTCCAGCGGTGCTGAGGAATAGAGGTTACCGAGATCCCCGATCATCGCTAGGCCTTTGAGCCCTGCCTTGACGCGCAAAATTTGCTAGGTTGGGGACGTATCCCCTAAACCAGAGAATAGAATAGGCCAAGGGTAAGCCGGCTCTGCTTGCGCAAAAGTGGGTAGCGCCGGCCTTCTTGAGCTTCCTTGTTGCAGTGCTTTTCGGGCAATACGGCTTAGCGCTGGGAGGGATCATGACGCGGCTTCTACGGCAAACACTTCTGGCGATGGCTTTGTTTGGCGGCGGCGTCGCCTATGGGGTTTGGTTGTCCTCGCCAAGGGGGCAGGAGTGGCTGCAGCAAACTCCTCTTGCCATCTGGACGCGGCAGGTCCACGAAGAAATGAGATCCCTTCTGCCCTCGTCGGTGTCCCGTCCCGCAGCCGAAGGTTCTGCTTCTCCTGCCGATGCCGTGCACCCCTCCAACTTTATTGCTGCCGTTGCCCAAAAGGTGGGACCGGCGGTGGTGCGGATCGACGCCACCCGCACCGTGGCCAGCCCCCTCGATCCCAAGCTGTTCAACCAGCCCCTGTTCCGCCACTTCTTTGGGGGACAAATCCCGCAACTGCCGCAAGAGTTTCAGCAGGAGGGCACCGGATCCGGATTTATCATCGATGCCAACGGCCTGATCCTCACCAATGCCCATGTGGTGGAGGGCAGCGAGCGAGTGACGGTGCATCTGCTGGATGGACGCACCTTCGAGGGCAAGGTCAAAGGCTCAGACCCGGTGACGGACATCGCCGTGGTCCAGATCGAGGGCGAAAATTTGCCCACCGTTACCTTGGGCAACTCTGACCGGGTGCGGCCAGGAGATTGGGCCATCGCCATTGGCAACCCGCTGGGTCTGGACAACACTGTAACCGCCGGCATCATTAGTGCCGTTGGGCGCTCCTCCGGACAGATTGGAGCTGCCAACAAGCGGGTGACCTTCCTGCAAACGGATGCGGCCATCAATCCCGGCAACTCGGGCGGCCCGCTGCTGGATGCGGAGGGTCGGGTTATTGGAGTGAATACGGCCATTTTTCAGCGGGCTCAGGGTGTCGGTTTTGCCATTCCCATCAACCGCGCCATGGAAATTGCCAGGCGGCTGATCCGCGACGGCCGGGTGGAGCACGCCTTCTTGGGCATCCGCATGATTACCCTCAACCCCGATTTGGTGGAGCGCCTCAACCGCGACCCGGGCCGACCCACCACGCTGACAGTGCAAGAGGGGGTGTTGATCGGGCAGGTGATTCCCGGATCGCCGGCTGAGCAAGTTGGCCTGCGGGAAGGGGACGTCATTGTCGAAATTGACGGCCAACCTATTCGCGACGCCGAGCAGGTGCAGCAGTTGGTGGATGCCGCTGGTGTGGGCAAGACGCTGACGCTGCGGGTCATCCGCGATGGGCAGGCGCGCACCTTCCAGGTGAAGACGGGGGTGCTGCCGGTGGGCTTTTGAGCAGGTAGGCTGGGATCCCTCAGCAAGCTCCCCTCCAAAGACTTGGAGTCGTTTCAAACCAGCTGCCGCCATCCAAGCGCTCCGCGTCGCCGGCTCGTTTGCGATAGCCCTGCCTACCAATAACGATGTAGAGAAACGTTTCGTTGCTATTTGAAATGACCCCAATCCCTGGGGCGATAGAGCCACCGCTGTGCCCGACAGGGGAGCCCCATCAGCGTCTGCCCGGCAACGAGTAGTTTTACGTGCCGTCCATTATTGATCCCCGTGACACAATGGCTCTAGAGGCGGGGAGCGAGATCACGTATGGCTTGGGCAGTTGGCGAAAAATTGCAGGGGGGGCGCTACCGCATCGAGGCTGTTTTGGGGGAAGGGGGCTTCGGCATCACCTACCGCGCCTGGGATAGCGTCCGCGCTGACTATGTGGTTATCAAGGTCTTGAACGACAGCCTCCGCGAGGATCCCGATTATCCCCGCTTCCAGCAAAACTTCATGAACGAGGCGCTGCAACTGGCCCGTTGCCACCATCCTCACGTGGTGAAGGTGGAAGAGGTGATCTGGGAGCAAGATCGCTGGTGCATTGTGATGGAGTACGTTCGCGGCCAGACTCTGCACCAGCTTTTGCGGCAAAAGGGGCCGCTGCCCCTGCCGGAAGCCCTGCGCCTGACGCGGGAGGTGGGATCCGCCCTCATGGCCCTGCACGAACAGGGGATTCTGCATCGAGATGTAAAGCCGGCCAACATCCTGGTGCGGGAGGGATCTGGGCAAGCGGTGTTGATCGACTTTGGCCTGGCGCGGACTTACACGCAGGGGCTCATCCAACGCCACACCTCCTATGGCACCGATGGCTACGCCCCCCTGGAGCAGTACGACAGCCTGCGCCGCCGCGGCGCCTTTACCGATGTCTACGCCTTGGCCGCCACCCTCTACACCCTGCTGACGGGGATGGTGCCCTTGTGCGCGCCGGTGCGGGCCACAGGCCGGCAGTTGGATCCCCCCCGCAGCCTCAACCCCAGTATTCCTGAAGAGGTGGAGGCCGCCATCCTCAAAGGGATGGCTCTCCACCCCGAGGATCGCCCGCAAACGGTAGCCGAGTGGCTGGCTCTGCTGCCGGCAGAGAAGCAGCCAGCTACCTTTGAGCCCGCCATCCGCACTCAAGAGCTGCGGGAACTGGAACAGCTTCTGGTCCAGCAGCAACCTCAAGATGAGCTGGAGCAGCTCCTGGCCCAGCACTCGGCAGAAGAGCTGGAGCGCCTGGTGGCACCCCCTACCCCTGCCACAGCAAAAAGGGAGGCAGGCTCCAGATCCCCAATTTTCCCTAAGGTTGGTCGAGAGGGATCCCTGCCTGCAACCCCCTCCTGGCCCGACTGGGTGGGAGAAGCGGCTTCTGCCCTGCAAGGGCTGTGGGATCGGCTGCGGGCTGGCCAGTGGGGGGAAGCCGATCGCTGGACGACGGCTTTGCTGCTTAAACTCAGTGGGCGCTCCCAGGTAGGCTTTTTCGATCCCAAGGATGTTGAAGCTTTCCCCTGCCCGATGCTGCGGCTAATCGACCAACTTTGGACGCAGGCCAGCCATGGACGCTTTGGCTTTACCG